>Ga0272442_10009050_pt1 | contig 12518 bp, 4 predicted proteins | sample SSMForm2O_FD_200262 | JGI IMG/M metagenome (GOLD analysis project Ga0272442, IMG submission 200262) | Marine sediment archaeal communities from Little Sippewissett salt marsh, Falmouth, MA, United States - SSM-Form-2O | ecosystem: Environmental > Aquatic > Marine > Wetlands > Sediment ... | reverse complement strand
GCCACCAGCATTCGGAGAGGCCTGATAATGATGGTAGCCAAAAGCAGGGCCCCAAGAATGCCGAGCAGTATTGCTATCAGAGCGATCATCGCCGTCTGTCTGACGAGGGTATTTCTGGAATTTCTTATCTCCCTGGTAATATTCTCCGTGGAGATACCGAGCCGAATCATTCCGTGGTAGTACACCCCCTGGCGGGCTGAATCCTGGTACACAATAGGCCGGTAAAAAACATATTCCGCCGGCCCGGTCAATACCTGGTCCGATTTGAAAACAGGAACGCTGCTCATGCGGTCTCCTGTTTCCGCGAGACTTTCCTCGATTCTTGTGTTTATCTGTGCTATCTGGTCCTGCAGCTCCGTGAGAAGCTGGGCGGTATCCTGATCCTGGGTCAGTACCAGCCGCTGAGCGGCTTCACGGGCCTGCAGCTGCAGTTCCCGGAGCTTCTCCACAAGTTCTCCAACCCTCTTACGGGCCTCGCTGTTGATCTCATTCTGCAGGTCCCCGATCAATGGAGTGATCTCGTCTTCAACTTTCATTATCCCCCGCTGATAGGAAAATTCACCAGCCTGGGCTACTCCCCCTTCATCGGATTTCCTGATCTTCTCCTCGATATTCGGGTCATTGGTAGCCCACAGGTAGTCATAAAACTCACTATCCGCTCCACCCGCCGAGGAGGAAGCAGGGCCGCTCAAAATAACGAACTGTGCCGCTTCCGCCGCTCTTGTCTGCCTGGGGAGTCTTCCCAATTCTATGGTATTTTCCTCCGGCAGAAACTTTTCCGCGCCGGCGTTGATACTCTCGATCAGCACCCGGGTACTTTCCTGCAGCCCGTCGGTCAGGTTCTTCTCCTGTGTTTTTATCATATAGTTTCCCAGAGGCACAGCAACCATGAGCACGATTATAAGCACCAGAGAGGTGGTCAGCAGTGCGAATTTCACTCTTAAACTTCTCTTCCTTTCCATAGCTGCTATTTTCTCCTTCTTCTTCTCATACGAAAGACTGCGGTTTTCGAGGATAGCGATTACATCTCTGCGCAGCTGCACAGCCTCGCGGACAAGGGCGGCCAGTTTTATAAGCGCGAAGACAAACATGATGGACAGCAGGATCATTACCGCCGCTACACTGAATTTTCCCCCGTATAACATCACCCTGCGTACCTGTATCAGGGGGGCCCTGTCAGCTCGCACCAGGGTAAAGTCACCGAACTTCACCTCTCCTGTGGATTCGAATCTCAGGGAATACTGTGTAAAATAAGTCCCCCGCATCGGATGGACCACTCCTACCTGATACGCGCCCTCATCGATTTCCTCAATAAAAGGTCCGGTGATCAAGCGGTCGTTCCGGACTGAAAAGAGATCCCCCCCGGAGGTATATACATAATCGTACGGTTCCTCCCCGTCCCTGTCGAGCATGACCTGCTGGACCCTTCCGCCTTCGGTAAAACCGCGTCCGCTGATCTGCAGCTGGTATCTGTTGAGTCGGTCCTTGTCCACTCCCACCTGAGTTATATAGGTAACCGGGATATACTTGTTCAGCTGAAAATAGATCGTTCTGGAGAGTCCCTGATTTCCCAGGTCGTCCAGCGGAGCTACCGTCAATGACCATGTACCGTTATCCAGATTTACAAAAGAGTACTCCGGTTCTGTAATAAGAACACGGCCGGGCGGTTCCTGGATATCAAAACTGGCTGCCTGCCCTTCGAAGCCCGGTCCGCTCAGATACTGAAGCCGGTATGTATATCCGCCCAGGTCTTCCGCCGGAGAAGGCGTCCAGGCGATACTGAGGGTATTGGAAGTAAGAAAACCGTTCGGATCTTCCGCGAGATCTGAGAATTCAATGGGCGGCGGAGGCGTTGAGTCACGGAAAAATCGCACACTCGCAGGGCTTGACCAGTTACCCGCGTAATCGGTGGAACTCAGATGGAAATACCACCATCCATCATTTTTTACCTCAATCTCCGCGCGCCGGTCATCACTGCGAAGCACTTTCAGATTCCGTAAAGGGACCCCATCCGGATCCTGATCCACCGTATAATTAAATCCGGCTATTCCGGTAGAATCTTCCGGTATATTCCACTCCATAACATATGTATTCTGCCGGCTGCGGCTCCCGCTGACAAAATTTACGGGAACGATCGACGGCGGCTGCACACTTTGATCGGGTTCCAGCAAAATGATCCGCGATTCGGAATCCTGCTTATTCTCCCAGACAACATTTATTCGTCCATCTATTTCGAAAAACCTGCCATACAGACTTTCTCCCGGCATAATACTGAGATCGGTATCTTCCCACCCTATCCCCTGTTGATATGCCAGAAATACGCGGTTTCCCCCCTTACGGTTATCAAACCAGAGAACATAAGGCTTTCCGTTGCTGATAAGAAGCCGGGGATTTCTGGACACCTGACTGCCCGTTGAAATACGCTGCGGCTGTCCCCTGAAATTCCCATCCCCGCTGATAATCCCATAATAGATCTGAGGTGAGGAGATATTGGCAAGTTTTCGCTCCCAGGCCAGATGCAGCCCGTCATAGGATGAGGTAAGAAACGGGCGCTGATTATCATAATCATCCGGATTGCCGGATTGTTCCTCACCGGCTGTCGTCATATCGGTTATACGCACGGGATTGCTCCAACTCCTGCCCCCGTCGGAGCTTTCAACGATATACAGCTGATAATACCTGCTCCTCGGAGGAGAAGCCTGAAAAACTATGTAATCCCGGTTGGAAAATACCGTATGGGAGGGAAGATACACGTAGGAAATGTCCTGATTCGGGACCAGCGGCTGGAAACCGCTCCAGACAGTCCCGTCAGAGCTGACGGCGTAATTTATTCCGAGGGAACCGGTAGTTGCGCCGGAGATTTGTCCATCGAGACTCAGCGGCTGGGTGGCACAGAGCACGAACTCACCCCGGCTTGTATAGAACAGCCTGGGTGACACGGAAAGGTTTCCCCCCCGTCCCTCGCCGATGGTAGCGATCCTGCGAACTTCCTCCCCTGCCGAAGACATGGAGTACACATCTGTCCTTTGACCGGATGAAGAAACCGCGATAAGTATTCTTCCCCGGTCATCCACCGCCACTGAGGCAAAAGGGACCTCGTCTCCGGTAAATGGGAATGGCCCAATCACTGCTCTCCGTATGTTCCATCCCCCGTCCCCCTTCCGGGTCATGAAGGATACACTTGAGGAGAGAGGTTTTTGATCCGAATAGATGAACTCGTGCCAGAGAACCACCGTGGTATCTCCGTTCTGAGATACTTCGGGGAACCGACCGTTATCCGGCACAAGAATCCGAGGGTCTTCCCAGTAAAGGTTCTGGGCAGACAGGTCCGCGGCCATGGCAGATTCAAAAAATATCAAAAAGAGTATGCAGAGAATAAACTGTGCAGTTTTTGCTGCTTGTCTCACGATTCCCCCGGTACCATAGCTCAAAGCTGACTCTCAATACGCCGCCGCAGTTCAACCAGTTTGGGATTACTCCGGTTCTCCGGATTCTGCCAGAGCTGCTCTACCAGCGCGCTGGCTTCAAAATAGCGGCCGTCGATAAACAGGTTTTCCGCCTGCCGCAGTCTCTGCTGATCCACACTCGAAAGGACCACTGAAACCTGACCTCCCTGCCCGGTCTGTACGCGGTCCTTCAATAGTATCGCGTCTCTGTAGTCGGGATCAAGTTTTATCGCTTCATTCAGATACGTCAAAGCTATTGGAAACTGGGCACGGATGTCCTGTTCCACTATCCGTTCAGCCTGACCATAGAGCTCACGGGCCCGTGCGAGTTTCTGCGGATCCGGCGGCGGTTGACGAATACCAGTGGCGATCTCCGCCCGGTAGATTGCGTCTGCCAGTCCCGGATAATCTCCACGGATCTCCTGCAGTACCTGCAGCTCGCGGTACGCCTCTTCGGGAGAGGAACCCAGCTTATTCAGTGATTCCTGGAACCTGTCCCGGAAAATTGTTTCAAAGTCCTGAGGCTGAATATACTGGAGGATACGCAGATACAGTACGCTGGCCGCCTGATTGTTGGGAAAAGGCTCCTTGATGTATTCAATCTTCCTCTCCGCCTGGCGGAAATAATCAAAGGCGTCCCGTTCATCACCCCGGGCATACAAGTCCTCACCCTGCTGAAAATTGTCCCTGGCCAGGTTAAGCACCTGCATCATATCTGCGTACAGGGGATCGTCCTCCTTGATTACCACACCGCTGGTGGTCTCCAGGGCCCTGTCCACCCGTGTGAGCCAGAGTTCGATTTCCGGATCGTCCTCGGTATGAGTCAGACGCCACTTGGACTGGGCCCGTTTCAGCACCTGTTCAGCGCTTATAAACTCTTCGGTGAAAAAAAGCTCCCTTCCACGGCTGATGAGTTCACGTACTTCAGTAATAATCTCCTGGTTCTGACGGAAGAGTATCCGTTCGGCAATGGATGGGATAAGCTCGTCGATAAGCCTCCGTACTTCCGGGTCCTCACGGAAATTGAGGGATTCGGAAAATGAATATCCCGCCTGTTCCAGCTTTTCCCTGGCAATTTCAAAGCGATCATTATCCAGCTCGGACCTGGCCTGCTGCAGCCGTATTTCACCCTCGGAGAGGGCAATATCGGCATTTCTGTTCAAGCTTTCCGCTTTTATCAGGAGGGAACGTGCCTGATCGGTAAAACTCAGGATACGCTGCAGAAGAACGGATCCCCTTTCCTTGCTGATACGGACCTCTTCCTGCTCCTGTATGTAAGAGCTCTCCCTGTTCAGTAATGAGACCATTTCCTCGATACTTGTCCGTACGGGCTGAATATCCTGGATCAGCTGCCGCAGAAGCTCAACACTGCGCTGAGGATATTTTACCATTACCGGCGTATCACTGCCTGGGAGTACTGTCTCTACACCGGCAATAAACCTGTCGGCTTCAGCTATATCTTTTTCGGCCTTTTCAATTGTTTCCATACTGAGATCGTATTGCCGTTCCGCGGCACTGAACACGTATGAACCTTCGATGAGCTGAGCGCGTTTAAGCTGATTCTGAAAACTTCTATCCGCTTCGTTCAATACCGCGAGGGCCCGTTCAGTTGATATGCCCTGAGCAGCATACCCGGACTGCTCCTGTATGACGGAGGCGAGCTCTTCTTCGATACCGGTAATGCTCCCCATCAGAGTACGCAGGCTTTCCTGATCGCTCTCGATTACATCAGTGTCTTTATCTGCCGTTTGCAGTTCGTTCAGCTGCCGGGTGACAGCTATGGAATCCCGGTATACACGCGAAGCGGCTTCCATTGCCTGCAGGTAATATCTGTCCGACTGCGTGTCGCCCTGGGTCGGCCCTGTTTTATGGGTCAGACCCATTGCAAAGCGCTGGTTATGCAGCCTGGTCCACTGGGAATAAAAAGGCCCGATATCAGATAAAAGCGCGATCACCGATTCATACAGCGCATCAGAGGAAGATAGATCACCGCCATCATACACATCGCGCGCTTCCGTGAACGCGTTTTCCGCCATCACCAGCATTTCGTCCGTCACATCCTGCAGGGGCAGGACAATAGATCTTTCCAGCGCGCCGGCGAAGCCATTGGGTTTCTCACTACTGTCCCTGCCGCGAACCAGTATACGCAAGGTAGAAAGGTAGGGAATATCGGCATCACCTGCATCCATGATCGAGGTACGAATCTGTTCCAGGTTCATTGCCCTCTGCAGCACTTCCTGCCACAAGCCTTCCAGCTCCGAGAAAGCGGGCTTCAGGGGCTCCCAGGAGGGGTCGGCGGAGTTTCCCTGAGCGGTAAACGACTCGAGCTGCTCCGCCAGTCTGTTATAGAGCTGGACGTACTCGTCTCTCTTCTGACGTATATCCGCAATGAGGGCGTCCACCTGTTCTATCAGTGCTTCCCCGTATTCATCCTCTTCAAACCTGTCCCGGTGCAGGCCAAAACCGCTCAGATAGAGGTCCACCGCTTCGATATATTTCTGTTCATCGAGAAGCTGATCACCCCGGGTCATGATACCGAGGAACCTTTGATCATTTACAGTGAACACAATCGAACGTCTGGCCTGGGCGAACGCGGCCACCGAGGCCTCGTTGGGATCAGCGTCCAGTTTTTCGAGGCGTTTTATAATCTCATACGCCTCAGCTTCGTTGAGCTCCTCCCCCTCCCTGATATCGAGAACTTCAATAAGATGATTGTATACCCTGTTGTATTCGGCCCTGGCTTCCCGTATTTCACCCATTAGTGCTTCAGCTTCATCGAATCGGCGGGGCTGCTCTTTCATCACCTCACTGATAACGGCGATCGCGTCATTGTACCGTCTTTCCTCTATAAGCTGCCGGGCATCATCCAGACGGTCCTCCCGGCCTCCCATTGCCTGGACATACCCCGCTTGCAGAAAAAAGATTGACGCGAGGAGAATATATATGTAAAAAAGACGCCGCAAGTTTACAATCACGATTGCTATGATCCTAATTTAACACAATTATCGACAAAAAGAAGGGGACTGGTAAGCTCGAAACTAATTCTTTACATTAGTGGAAAAAATTGCCGATTGAATGTATATTGTTACCTAGGATGAAACGAAGCATATTGCTTACAATTTATCTTGTCTTTCTCTCTTTCACCGTCCCCGCAGGTGAATTGACGGACTTTTATTACGGTTACAGCGGTTTCGCCCAGAATTCGCTCTTTACAGACCCGAATACCGGAAGGACCCTGTTTCCTACCCTGTTGATTCCCATGGGGGGATTATACGAAGGTATGGGAACGGCTTTCACTGCCGTGGCGAGGGGCGCTGCCTTCCTGGAAGCCAATCCCGCGGGCAGCTCGCAGCTGCGGAACACCGAGCTTTCCATCACCCACAACAACTGGATAGCCGATTCCAGCCTCGAAGGAATTGTGTATACCTTCAGACAGGGAGACCTTGGATTCGGTTTCGCCACCAAGGTCCTTTATCTGCCCTTTACCGCGTACAATAATTGGGGAGAAAGGGACTCCCGCGGTTACGTATCCGAGACCATCACCACCCTGAACGCATCCTACAATTTTCTCACCAGCTACAATTTCTTCGGAATAGCTGCGGGGGCGAACCTGAAGCTGGCATACCGCCATATCCCCGCGAGTATCTACCCGGGACAATCAATATTCAACGCCATGACCGATCTGGGAGTACTCACTCGTTTCAATCTGCTCAAGTTTTACGCGTCCCGGGACCGTAATTTCTCTCTCGGTGCCGCGGTGAAGAACATTGGTATCCCAAATGAGGGAGAACCGCTGCCGTCGGTGGCTTCAGCAGGTTTTGCCTATTCGCCTGTCCGTCCGATGCTTTTTTCATTTGACTTCAACTACCCCTTCGCCCTCGGACTTCCGGCCGATCAATGGGAGAAGTGGTATTTTTCTTCGGGGGTTCAACTGCAGTTTTCACACTTTTTTTCCATGCACTCAGGTTTTACCCACCGGGGAGCAAACCCGCGTTTCACCCTCGGAGGAGATATTGATCTCGATTACATGAATCTCATTCTAAATTATACCCTCGATATGACCACTCAGGTATCTTCTGTGGACCGTTTCAGTGTTGAAGCAAAAATGAACATGGGTGACCGCGGAAGGGCTGACCTGCAGCAGCAAATCGATGACTACTACATCAGCGGTCTCGAAGCATACGCGGGCGGGCAGCTCCAGCGCGCCATTGAATACTGGGAAACCGTTCTTCAGATAGATCCGGATTTTCAGCCTGCTTCAGAGAATCTCTCGATTGCACGCACAACCCTTGATTTGCAGGACGAGATGAAAGACCTCAACACAGTCGAATAATCATACCTTTTCACAACATTCTTTTTTTATGATCCTGTAAGTTAAAAACAATGAAAGGTCCATCTTACCCATGTCCACCAGGGAAACGAGGGTGTTCAGACCGCTGCGGGTTTCAGAGGACCTTCGATACTGGTCGATGATCTTTTCCTGCCGCCGGTAGATTTTTGCGGAAAACCTCTTCTCAAGATAGGACAGAAGCTGCTGCGCATCCTCAAGGTCCCTGGGGCTGAATGAAGTCTCCTGCGGTACCATCATTGATTCAAGCAGTCTCTCCCGACTGACGGACTCGAAGCGATGAAGGAGCCCCTCCACCTCAATTAAAAAGGGGTCCTCACTGAACTCGATCTTATCGATCCTGCCCTTCAGTTTTTCAACCAGATCCATGGCCTGAGGCCGGGATCGGTCCTTTCTTGTCCGGTACCAATAGAATCCTCCGGTGGCTGCTGACGCTATCAGCAGTTCATCCACCATTGGAATCGGATCACGCAGCCCCAATGAAGAGATAAAATACACCAGGAGGAACAAGCCCGCGGACAGAAGCAGATTAGGAATGAACCGTCTGTCCTGGATCCAGGTCTTTACCGCCGAATCAGCAGCCTGATAGAGTTCGTCACGAAAAAGGGTGAGGCTCTCCACCTTGGGTTCCTGACCGTATTTTCCGCTCACAGTCTCCATCTTATCAAGGGAAAGGATTTTCTGAGGATCATCAAACGGGTGCAGGAAAAGGGCCCGGCCGTCTTTTCGATAGAGGTGAAATATGGTTATTTTTGTTTCCGTTGTCTTATTCATCTACCCGCCTATAACCATATATTAATACATATCAGCTCCGCATTCAATGAAAATAAGACACCTTGGCCTGGAGAGATTCCCGGCCGCCGCGGCTCAACGGTGTCAGATTCCGGACCTGGATCTGCAGGGCCCCCCATTCCTTCTCAACTTTTCCCTCCAGAATGAACGCGACACCCTCCTCCAGAAGGAGCGCCAGCCTCTGATATACCTCGGGAAAGACCACTGTTTCAAATATGCCGAAGGCGTCTTCAAAGGAGACGAAACTCATCTCCTGCTTAAAACGCGTACGGATCTCTTTTTCGGTCACCATAAACCCGGCTATTCGTACAACTGCACCCACATAACTGTCGAGGGACCTGGTATCAACAAGCGGGATTTCTCCATTCCGGCGGCGTTCTATTCTCGACCTGAAGATCTCCAGAGGATGGCGGCTTAAAATGAGAGCGGTTGAACGATACTCATCCAGCAGTTTCATGCCCGCCGGGTAGTCACCGATGAAATCCGGGACTTTCGGAGGAAGAAAAAACCCTGGCTCCTCACTGTGATGATAGTAGAGCCAGAACATCTGAGGGCGGGTGTGTCCACAGGCAATGGAATCCAGGGCCCCGCTGCGGACCAGACTGCGAAAAGAAGCCATATCAGGCTGTATGCGGCGACAGAAATCGTACACATCCGTGAACTGGCCGTTCAACAACCGGTCTTCGGAAATCAGCCTGACCGCTTTGCGGGATAATTCCTGCAGTTGTCCCAATCCGACCCGCAGTCCTCTGCCGTCCGGTTCAATCGTATAGCAGTCAGAACTGTGATTGACGTCCGGTCCATGCAGGGAAAAACCCATCCGGCGGACCGCGTTGACATAGACCTGCCGGGAATAGAACCCTCCGCCGTTGTTTATCACCGAAGCGAAAAACTCCAGCGGGAAAAACCGTTTTACCCAGGCGAGCCTGTACGAGAGCAGGGCGTAGGAGGCGCTGTGGGGTTTGCAGAAAGAATACCCTTCAAACGAGAGGACAGCATCCCACAACTCATGAACGACCGCTTCCCCGAAACCGCGCTGACGGGCCCCGTGAAAAAAACGCTCTTTGAAGAACGGCAGCCGCCTTTCCCTGTCCTTCTTTGAAAGCACCTTGCGCAGGGCGTCCGCTTCGGCAGGTTTAAATCCGGCTGCCGCTATGGAAACCCGTGAGACGTCCTCCTGATACACCATGATCCCGTAGGTTTCCTCAAGGACCTTTCCCACCGGGTCCGGAAAACGGCGATACGCTCCTCCCCTGAGTCTGCGCACAAATTCATTGATGTAGCGATTGGCGGCGGGACGGATAATTGAGCTCGCTATGACCAGGTGCTCATAGTCTCCACGCCCCATTTTCTGCAGCAGCTGTCTTGTGGCGGGAGATTCCACATAAAAGACACCCAGGGTGTCCCCGCGGGAAACAAGCTCCCGGGCGGCCCGGTTTTTGAGGGGAGAAAAACTTTCCCACTCAATCCGGGTATGATGCCGGGTGTTGATCAGATTTATCGAGTCCCTCAATACCCCCAGAGAGCGGTTGCCCAGGAGGTCAATCTTTACCAGCCCGGCGTCTTCGGCGGCATCCTTCTCCCAGGCTATGACCGGCCAGCCGAGGGGAGACCGCTGTACGTGGGTATACTGTGTTATGGGGCCAGGGGTTATGATGACTCCCCCCGGATGGGTCCCGAGATATCTCGGCATCCCGTAGAGCCGGGGGACTACCGAGCGCAGCTCCTCCGGCAGCTCACTCAGCCGGCCGCGGCGCCAGAGCCCTGAGAAACGCTTGAGCTGCTCCCGCTCATAGCCCATTACCCTGGCCGGTTCCCGGATCGCCGATCTGCGGGCGAAAGTGACGTGGTCGGCCACCATGGCGGATGAGCCGGGATAAGTTTCGAATACATACTTCAGGGCCTTGTCTCTCTCGTCCCAGGGAAAATCAACATCGATATCGGGAGGGTCCCTGCGTCCCATATTGAGAAATCTCTCAAAGAATAGGTTGTAGCGAAGCGGATCGACATGGGTGATACCCAGCAGGAAGGTCACGATACCGGCAGCGGCGCTCCCGCGTCCGCATGTACGGGGAATCCGCTTTACAATATCATGCACCACCAGGAAGTATGAGGCAAAGCCCTTGTATCTGATGATCTTGAGTTCATAGTTGAGCCTGTGGAGGACCTGTCTCCGCAGCGCATCTGAATCCGCGTCAGACGCGCCGGTTCTCGCATCTGAATCCGCGTTTGAATTCTCACCGGTTACCCCCGTGAGAACATTACATCCCTCCGGGTTGGACAGGCCTCCCGCCGTGAGAACTGTATTACCAGATGAGAAAGGCGGTACCGAATTCCCCGCCGGCCGCGCGGAGACGAAAGGTTCGATACCATAACGTCTGCGAACCCCGTTCAGACAGAGCCGCCTCAGACGCTCAAAGGCGTCCTCTTCGCTCAGACCTCTGAACCGGGGAAAGATATAGCGGTCCGGAAACTGAAAGCCCTCGGACAGGGCCGCGTACCGCCGCGCCGTCTCCAGCGCTTCAGGAACACCCGAAAAGAAGCTCCGCATCTCATCCGCTCCGGCAAAACGCTTGTCACCGCTCAGTTCGCCTGCTTCCCCGACCGTATCGAACTGGGTGTTGAGACCGATCGCCCGTACCACCTTGAAAAACCGGCGGTCTTCATTCCGCAGATACACGGCGTCGTTGTACGCCAGAACTCCGACACCTATCTCGGATGCCCAGCGGCGGGTCTCCGAATAGGGGACCCCGTAGGGAAGTCCCGCGAAAAGGTTTTCACCGCCGCGCTGAAGAAGACGCTCCGCTATATCCCTGCGGTGCGTGACAATCCACAATCCCGGCCAGCCATCCTCCTGCAGGTCCGAGATCGGATCATACTCCCCGCCCCTCTCCCGGGTTTCGATGTGACGGCTGAGGACAACGTTGGCCCTGGCAAATCCGGCCCCGTTGAGGCAGAGCAGCGTACAGAGGTACTCCTCCCCCGCGTACAGGGCGGTACCGTAGAGCGGTTTCAGCCCCCTCTCCCGGGCGGCGGACGCGAACCTGACGAGCCCGTAAAAACCGTTGATATCCGCCACCCCTGCCGCCGTCGCTCCCATCGAGCAGGCCCGTTCCACCACCTCCTGAGGGGAGAGTACTCCCCTCAGGAAGGAATAGTGAGTACGGCAGTGAATCGGCGCGTAAAGCTCTTCGTGTTTCATAACTACTTAACATATGTTTAGCATTAATAATCCGAAAACACAAGCTTTTACCGTGCAGAAAAAAATCCCGGGGACCGTAAATTATCACGGTACGATCCGATTTTGTAATGGATGGATTATCCTTTTTATGCTATAAAAAGAGTATGAAACTGCAGGATCTGCCGCCGGATACAGAGGTCAAAACAGTCGGCATGCCGGCATTTTTTGAAGGAACCAACGGAAAGGCCGTTCTCGTGATTCACGGTTTTACGGGGCTCACTGATGACATGCGGTACCTGTCGGAGAGACTGAACAGGGCCGGTTTTACGGTATCCCTTCCGCGGCTGCCGGGACATGGGACCATCGGCGCCGATTTCCAGCTCACCGGCCGCCGCGACTGGCTGCGGCGCTGTATTGACAGTTATATCGAACTGCGCAGCAGACACGAGACGGTGTATGTGACCGGTTTCTCCATGGGAGGGATGCTCGCCCTGGTTCTGGCTTCCCTGTTTCCGGTGAAACGGATAGCTATAGCGGCGCCGGCTATCATCAACAGCAATAAAAAGATATACCTCACGCCTCTGCTCCGTTTCCTGATACATAAAGTTCCCAGCAGTTTTGATGATGAATGTTCGGACCCTGAAAGGGAATTCATTGCTTCAGAGTACTGGCGGTGGCGGTTTCTTCCTCAGACCTACGAGCTGTTCCGTCTTCAGCGGGAGACCCGTAAGATATTGAAAAAAATCAATGC
>Ga0272442_10009048_pt1 | contig 12521 bp, 8 predicted proteins | sample SSMForm2O_FD_200262 | JGI IMG/M metagenome (GOLD analysis project Ga0272442, IMG submission 200262) | Marine sediment archaeal communities from Little Sippewissett salt marsh, Falmouth, MA, United States - SSM-Form-2O | ecosystem: Environmental > Aquatic > Marine > Wetlands > Sediment ... | reverse complement strand
CGCGATAGCCGTCGTGGGGATCGTCGCAGGACAAATAGAGGAATGGCCCGGCGTAGACACCAAGCTCATCCGCCAGGTCTGGCCGTCTCACCAGCCAGACCCGACCGTAACCGAATCCTTCGCGTTTCTCGACGCACAGACCGCCCCCTGACGCCGGGCGCGACCCGGGAAACGAATGGCGTCTAGCCGATCTATCCAACCGGCGACCAGCTAGTTGCCCGTCACGTCCAACTGGGCCAGGCGCTCGCGAATCCCGCCGTCAGCGTCGGCCCGGAAGACCTCCACTTTCGACGGCACACGCAGCCCGGCTTCCTCAACATCCGAATAGTCGTACCCACGCGCCACGACAAACTCCTGCGTCGTCGCGTTGCCGAGCCAGATCATGTCGATCAGCCCTTCTTCCCGATTCAGGAAGTAAACAGCATCGGTCCAGTAGGGCGCCGCTGACGCACCCCCTACCCCAACCTCGTTCTGCGTGGGAGAGTACTTGGCCGTGATCTTCTGATACCACTGCCCGCCGATCCGAATAGGCGTCGGCTCGCGATAGAGTTCCGCTTCCGAATCCAAAAGGCGCACTGGCGCCGTAACAATCCTCAGCACCGCGTCCGCATACGTCTGGTACGCCCCCCCCATGGGCGAAACATCCATGGGCGGATCGCCTTCCACCACATCGTAGCGACCGTCCGCCAACTGCCACACAAACCGTGCCTGCGGCTCGTTCGCCTCGATCCGGATCGCATTCGACCAGGGATACACCTCAAGGTCATGCTGGGTCAGGTAGAAGCTGTCATCCGAACGATACAGCTTCACCACGCCGTCAGCCCGGAGACGCTTCTGCTGCATCCAGAAGGACAAGCCTCCCGATGCCTCCAACGCCTCGGCAACGTAGTCCGGCGGAACCGGCAAAGCCTCCTGGTCCGGGCCCGCAGCCAGTGGATTCACATCACTCTGGGGCACTTCGACGACCGGTGTGCTACATCCCGCGAACACCAACGCCGCCAATCCGATCAAAACCGCACCTCCAATTGCTGTCTTGAACATGAGACTTCCCCAACGCTAGGGCGTAACATCCTTGACCCCGGGCGTACCGGGCTCCGCTCAGTCTTGCCCGCATTTCAGATTCGCTAGTTGCTCCATCAACGCGTATCGCTCCGCCGCGTCACGACTGGCAAGCTTCATCAATTTGGCGGCCGCTTCCGGCTTCGACTGCTTCAGAGACCGGTAACGGTTCTCACCGTACGCATACTCCTCGAAAGCGACTGTGGGAGTCTTCGAATCGAGTTGCAGCGGGTTCTTGCCCTCGTCCTTCAGACGCGGATCAAATCGGTACAGTGGCCAGTGCCCACAAGCGACGGCCTTCTTCTGCTCATCGTAGCCCGTCGTCATGTTAATCCCATGGGCGATACAGTGGGTGTAAGCGAGAATCAGCGAAGGGCCCGGATACGCCTCGGCCTCGACAAACGCCTTGACCGTCTGCGCCGGGTTCGCGCCCATCGCCACCTTCGCAACATAGATATTGCCATAGGTCATCGCCAACAAACCCATGTCCTTCTTCGGAGCGGGCTTGCCCGCAGCCGCAAACTTCGCCACCGCCGCTCGCGGCGTCGACTTCGACATCTGCCCACCCGTGTTCGAGTAGACCTCCGTATCGAGTACCAGCACATTGACGTCCTGCCCGCTGGCAAGCACGTGGTCCACACCGCCGTAGCCGATGTCATAGGCCCAGCCGTCACCACCAAGGGCCCACACGCTCTTACGAACCAGATAGTCCGCCACCGTCAGCAAGCGCTTGCATTCGGCACAATCGCTCTTGCCTGCCGCCGCCTTCAGTTGCCCAACGCGTTGCCGTTGCGCCTCGATAGCCTCCTGGTTCGGATCACTCGCCAGCGCCGCCGTGCGAATCTCAGCCGCCAGGGCCTTGTCGACACAGCCCTTCTGAGCCGCCTTCTCCAGAAGTTCCAACGCGAGTTCGCGGAACTTGTTGACCGACAACCGCATGCCCATCGCGAATTCGGCGTTGTCCTCGAACAGGCTGTTGCTCCACGTCGGCCCGCAACCATCCGCACGAGTCGTATACGGCGTCGTCGGCAGATTGCCACCGTAGATCGACGAACAACCCGTCGCGTTGCCGATCAATGCCCGATCGCCAAAGAGTTGGCTCAACAGCTTCACATAAGCCGTCTCGCCACAGCCGGCGCAGGCACCCGAATACTCAAACAGAGGCTCCAGCAACTGGCTGCCCTTGACGGTACTACTCTTGAACAGAGCCCGGTCGGTCAGAGGAATCGACTGGAAGTAGTCGTAGTTGTCCCGTTCGCGGTTGCGGATCGGCTCCTGCAATTCCATATTGATCGCCTTGCGGCCCGTCGGCTTCTTGTCCGCGTCCCGCTCGCGACCGGGGCACATCACCACACACGCGCCGCAACCCGTGCAATCCTCCGGCGCAACCTGCACCGTGAACTTCATCCCCGCGAACTCCTTGCCCTTCGCGTCGATGCTCTTGAACTCCGCCGGCGCCGAACCGTCGGCGTACTTCGCATCGTAAGCCTTCACGCGGATCGTCGCATGCGGGCACACCAGCGAACACATACCGCACTGCAGGCAAACGTCCGGGTTCCACACCGGGATGTTCACCGCAATGTTACGCTTCTCGTATTTCGTCGTCCCCGTCGGGAACTTGCCATCCACCGGCATCTTGCTCACCGGCACCCCATCGCCGCGACGGGCCATCAACTCGGCCGTCACCGTCCGCACGAACTCGGGAGCATCGGCCGGCACCACAGGCGGGCGGCTCCACGAGCTGCTAACCGCCGCCGGAACCTTCACCTCGCGGATATGACCCAGAGCCTTGTCGACCGCCTCGTTGTTCATCTTGACGATCTTCTCGCCCTTCTTGCCGTACGTCTTGTAGATGGCATCCTTGATCGCCTTGACCGCATCGGCCTCCGGGATAATGTCGCTGATCTTGAAGAAAGCCGTCTGCATGATCACGTTGATCCGTGCACCCAACCCCAACTCCTCAGCCAACGAGATCGCATCGATGACGTAGAATTTCATCTTCTTCTCGATCATCTGCTGCTGCATCTCCTTCGGCAGCGTATCCCAAGCCTCCTCAGGCTCGTGACTCGTCGTCAGCAGGAAGATCGCCCCCTCCTTCGCCGAAGAGAGCATGTCGTACTTCTCAAGGAAGCTCGGATTGTGGCAGGCGATGAAATCGGCCTTGCTCACGAGATAGGGGCGACGAATGAGCTTCTTACCGAATCGCAGATGGGAGATCGTCACCGCACCGGCCTTCTTCGAGTCGTACTCAAAATAGCCCTGGGCATAGTTGTCGGTGTTCTCGCCGATGATCTTGATCGAGTTCTTGTTCGCGCCGACGGTCCCATCGGATCCGAGTCCGTAGAACATCGCGGCGAAGAGACCATCAGTGGGGAGATTGAAAGACTCATCCACCTCCACGTTCGTCTGCGTCACATCGTCCACGATGCCCACGGTGAAACTGCGCTTGGGCTTGGCGGCATCCAGGTTGTCGTACACCCCCTTGACCATCGCCGGCGTGAACTCTTTCGAACCCAGGCCATAGCGACCGCCAACGATCACCGGATACCCGTCGTACGAAACCAGCCCGTCAGCCATCGCCTCGCCCACCGCCGTGCGGATGTCCAGGTAAAGCGGCTCGCCCAACGCGCCCGGTTCCTTCGTGCGATCGAGCACCGCAAATTTCGTGGCCGTCTTGGGCAACGCCGCGACGAAGTGCTTGGTGCTGAACGGCCGGTACAGCCGCACCTTCAACACGCCCACTTTCTCACCCTTCGAAGCCATATACTCAGCCGTCTCATGCGCCGTCTCGGCGCCGCTACCCATGATGATGATCACCTTCTCGGCATCCGGGGCGCCGACGTAATCGAACAGCTTGTACTGCCGCCCCACCAGCTTCGCGAACTTGTCCATCGTATCCTGGACGGTCTGCGGCGTCGCCTGATAGAACTTGTTCACCGTCTCACGACCCTGGAAGTACACGTCCGGGTTCTGAGCCGTGCCGCCGATCAGCGGATGATCAGGAGACAGCGCCCTGGCCTTGTGGGCCGCCACCAAATCGTCGTCGATCATCGCCCGCATATCGTCATAGGTCAGCTCCTCGACCTTCTGAACCTCGTGACTATTGCGGAAGCCATCGAAGAAGTGCAGGAATGGCACGCGCGTCGCCAACGTCGACTGCTGCGCAATCAACGCGAAATCCATGATCTCCTGAATGTTGGAAGAGCAAAGCATCCCAAAACCCGTCTCCCGGCAGGTCGTGACGTCGGAATGATCCCCGAAGATCGACAAGGCCTGGCAGGCCAGCGAACGCGCAGAAATGTGGAACACCGTCGGCAACAGCTCGCCCGCGATCTTGTACATGTTCGGGATCATCAACAGCAGGCCCTGCGAAGCTGTGAACGTCGTCGTCAGAGCGCCGGCCGCCAACGCGCCGTGCACCGCCCCGGCCGCCCCGCCCTCCGACTGCATCTCCGTGACCGAAGGAAGCGTACCCCAGATATTCGGCTCACCCTTGGCCGTCTTGGCATCGGCCATCTCGCCCATTGACGAACTCGGCGTAATCGGATAAATGGCAATTACCTCATTGGTCGCGTGGGCCACATGCGCCACGGCCGTGTTTCCGTCAATCGTCACCATCTTACGCTTCATAGCTTCTCCACATTCGGTAAAGGATGAAAATTAACCAACTTAGCTCAAAAACCCCCCGGGAAGGCGGCCTTCAAACCATGCCCCACACGCCCATTCGAAGAACCCGGCCCGCGAAAAAACGGGCCCCTTCCTCTTGCGAAACAGGGGCACACTAAAGGCACGCGTTTATACAGATTTTTCACGCGTTTGGCAAGACAAAAATTCGGACACGACCCATCAGGCAAGCGTAGGGTTCCCGCCCTTACCGGTCCTCTTCGCGCGCAGTCCGCGCGGCAATGCCACCGTGATAAAATGGGCAAGCAGACCGTCTGAAACCTCAATCCCCAGCACCGCCAGACCGCCGTCAAAGAACGACTCATTCCTCCAACCCGAACATGCCCATCCAATGTTCGGTCTCGCCTTCAGTCAGCCCGTCTCGCTTCTCCTCTGGCTCCTGCTTCGCCGGCCCCTTGCGATTCAGCTCGGCAAGGACCTGATTCCAGAACAGCTCCGACTTCGTGGCCGCCGCCTTGCGCTCCCCCGCCGCCTTGCGCAACCGCCGATCGCTGCTCACCACCGTAAGACGACGCGGAGCCGTGTTCGCCTGCACCTTCTCCTCGATCACCGTATCGGCATCGCTCCCGAACCCGGAGAACACAACCTCCAGATAGCCCACGCCGTCAAAGGCGCTCTTGTCGGCCGGACCCGCCCCGTCGAAGACAATCTCCCCCTCCTCGCCCACCTTCGCGAAGTATCGATCCAGCGTCCGGCAAAGCTGCGCCTCGCCCGCAATCTCACTGTCCTCATGCAAACCCTGAATCGCCCAAAGCAGATTCGTCCCATCAATAATGAACATCGCAACGCTCGATCATGAAACCACCAATCAATAAACACCGGCCAAACACCGGCCTCACGTCGCCGCAATCAATATCCCCGGCAACAGATTCTGAAACACATGAATGCCGCACGCCACCCCCATCGCATGCCACCACGATCGCCGCCGCCACGCCAGGTACGCACACGAGAAGACGAAGAACGGCCAGATCACCACCAGCCCCCACAGCCAGGCCGCCAGAGAATGCAGCACAGCCCAGATCACACACGTCACGAGCGCCTGCCGTAGTGGCTTCTTCGTGACGAAGGAGACAATCCAGAGGGTCAATCCGAGAAGCAACGTCTCCAAGATCGGTGAGATGATCACCACACTGACAAGAAGCAGGACCACGCCGGCCTCCCGGCTGAATTGCGGCATGCCGTCGCCACCGCCACCGGCGATGAAAGCGAGGCAGATCGAAATCGCCAGACTCGGTATCAGGCTAATCAAACCGGTGCGAACAATGTACTTCCAAACGGACCCCTGGATATTGAAGAACAAACACAGAAAGCGATGGTCTGCATATAAGTCAGGCTCGACCCCCTCGGATTCGCCCGGCCCGTCCGCAGGCATCGCACCAGCTACACCCTCACCGTCGCAAAGAGGAGAACAAGCTGGCGTTTCGTCCGTTCCCGGTTGAAATTCCGCGTCGCCCATAGTCCCCTTCCGCCGCCAGCCTCGAAACGGCACGAACGGCCTCGCCCACTCATCGCTCACATCCTCAGGTCGCCTCGTGCCGGACAGCATCCTAGGCACCGTTGGCCTCGAATCGCACCTCGCCCCCGACAATCGTCGCCTCCACCTTGCCCTTGATCTTCCAGTCATGATAAGGACAGTTGCGGCTCTTCGAAACGAACTTCTGAACGTCCACCGTCCACTCCGCCTCAGGGTCGATGATGGTGACGTCACCCTGCTTGCCCGTGCTCAATGTCCCCTTGTCGATGCCGATGACACCGGCCGGCTTGACCGTCATCAAGCGAATCAGCCCCGGCCAATCCAGAATCTTCGGCTCGATCAACGCCTTGATGTACAAACCCAACGCACACTCAATGCCCGCGATTCCGAACGGAGCAGCCAGGAACTCCAACTCCTTTTCACTCTGCAAATGAGGCGCGTGGTCCGTCGCCAGCGCATCGACCAGCCCATCGGCAATCGCCTCCTTCAACGCCTCCAGGTCCTCTTGGCTCCGCAGCGGAGGATTGACCTTGTAGTTCGTGTCGTACTCCGAACACATCTCGTCGGTCAGCAGCAAATGATGGGGCGTCACCTCGCACGTCACAGGCAGAGACGCCTTCTTCGCCTGCCGCATCAGCTCCACCGAACCGGCCGTCGAGATATGCTGGGCATGGTACCGCACCCCGGTCTTCTTGATCAGTTGAATGTCCCGCCACAACATCGCCTCTTCCGCCAACCCGTCCATGCCGGGCAGCCCCAGGATCGTCGAGTAGTACCCCGAGTTCATCACGCCCCCACCCGCAATCCGGTCGTCCTGACAATGCTGCCCTACCACGCAATCGAACATCTTGGCGTACTTCAGCGCCCGCAGCATCACGGAAACGTCCTGCACCCCGTTCCCGTCGTCCGTGAAGCCCAGCGCCCCCGCCTCGGACATCAGGCCCATCTCCGCCAGCTCGACACCCTCACGATTCTTCGTGATCGCCCCCATCACATACACGTGCGTCTTCCGCGCCTGCCGCCCCTTGCGATGGATGAACTCAACGTCCGTCTCGTTCTCGATCGTCGGATTCGTATTCGGCATGCAAACCACCGACGTGAACCCCCCCGCCACCGCCGCGGCCGAGCCGCTCGCGATCGTCTCTTCCTCTTCATCACCCGGCTCGCGGAAGTGGACGTGCATATCGATCAGACCAGGCGTCACCAGCTTGCCCGTCGCATCGATCACCCGTTCGGCCGACTTCGCCGCCGCGCCGTTGAGGCGCCCCACCTCAGCGACCTTCTCATCGGCGATGAGAACATCACAAACCTTGTCGAGTTGATTCGCCGGATCGATCACCCGGCCGTTCTTGATAAGCAACTGGTTCGTCATCGCGCACCTTCGCTTTCACAAATCCCCTAAAGACACCACGCCAGGCCCCCTCGATGATCCTCACCGCCCCACCGTCGGCGAGCCCCTGCCTTTGGCCGTCCTCGTAGTACATATCCCCACGGCAACGTCTCTCACACCCATACAATCGCCCGTACTTCTACCAGATACGATCGGAGAAGGAAAGGGGTTTTTGCCGGCCGGCAGATAGGCAGCGCCCTCTCCGGCAGAGGACGCCGAAGCGGCCAACACCGAGCCGGTCTGACGACGAGACACTGGCTCAGTCGCCACGCCCGCAGTTCGGATCCAGCGGGTTGCCGCAAGCCAGCCATTCACCCATCAAGATGGCCAGATCGGCGAAATCGACATAACAATCCCCGTTCAGGTCCGCCGCGAGCTTCGCGTAACACCTGAAGACAGAGAAGGCCCCATCGCTCGTATCATGCCTATCACGATCGCGCGCATCGCTGACACGAATCAGACAGTTGCTGGAATCGACGGCTGGCACCAGCCACTCGTACCCACCCGTGTCGTCGACTTCATCGACCAGAATCCAGCTCGCTCCCCCATCGACAGAGTACTCGATCCTCACCCGCGTAATCCCGGCCCCGTCGGTCGTCTTCCAGCGCACGGGAAAGACCCGCGACGCAACGATCCGCTCGGTGCCGTTGGGCTGTATCAAACGCGGGCCCGGCACGACACTGTACCGCCACACATCGCGAGGCCCATAGAATCCCGGCCACCACGGATCGGGCTGATGACGCTCCATCCAAGTCACCGTGACATCGGATTCCTCCACCTCGACCAGCATATACCCATGCTGCCGCACGTGATAGCGCTGCTCGACCGTGAAATCCCCATTGTTGCCGTCGTAAGGCGGCGTCCACGTATAGAACGTCCCCCCGGCCGTCCCTGCGATGATCTGGTGGATGTCGTTGCCGGCATCCCCATCCCCGTCATCCACGACCGCGTGATCGTAGAAGTGGTCGTGACCGCAGAAATACGTCCTCCCACCCGCTCGCTTCAGGCTCATCCAGAACGCATCCCGCTCGTCCGGATGAGCATCTAGGCAATCCCAGTGGAACGCCCGGAAAGCAGGCTCATGCCCGAACACAAAAACATGCGGCCGACTATTCCCGTCCAGCTCCGCATCCAGCCAGGCCTGATTCACACGGTGAACGCTCTGATGCCTCATTCCCGCGTACTGATCCAGACCAACGATCAGAGCGTTCTTATGGCCAACCGAATAAGTCATGTGCCACTCGCCCGGCGGGCCGTTATCAGGCAACATCAACTGCGGATAGGCGCTGCTGCCGAATACCGCCAGCCAACGCCGCGCGTAGTTGTCCACGGGATTGGGATACGCGCCGACCTCAAGATCCCAAACGTCCTGAACCTCATGGTTGCCCCGGCACACGTAGACATCGATGCCGGCATCATACACCGGCCCCATGATCCGAACCCATTCCCACAGTTGCCCTTCGAATCCATCGCAGTCCTGCCGCGCCCCGCTCACCAGATCGCCCGCGAAGATGACCACCTCGACATCGTGACGGAGAATCTCGCCCACCAACTCAGAGAGAATCGCACCATCGACCCCGTTCTCCACGCCCTGGCTGTCGCCGACCACGATGAACCGCCAGCCCCCCGCCGCCGGCACAGCCCAAACGACGAGCAACGCAACCAGAATCGCAATAGGGTTCCGCCCGCTCCTGATCATTAGGTCAAACCGATGAACCGGACCTCTGCGCGTTCTCTGCCCCGAGCCCGGTGCGGGACAGGGCTAGTTCGCGGCCGTACCGGGATGCCAGTCAGCCGTACGCTGTAGGTTGGCGAAGAGTTTCTCCAGATCGCTCCCGTCGATCTCACCGTCGTCGTTCATGTCGCCGATCACGTAAGCGTCCGGAGTCGTGAGGCCCAGACTCCGATTGCTCAGGAAGACCGCGAAGTCCGCTTGGTCAACAATCCCGTCCGCGTTCAGATCGTTCCAGAGAATGCTGTCGCTCTCCGGCTTCGCACCCACGCGCCACGCCAGACCGTACCGCTCAAGATCCCGGATCGCAGCAGGCCTCTGCAAGTCGCTGTGCGAAACAACCAGTTCGTAGACGTGGTATTCAGGCAGCATCGGCATGTGGATGTGCTCGACGTTATCCACCCGGCTGTCGCAGTAGTCCAGCAGCAAGTCGTTGCTCGAGTCGCCCGGATCCACCGCCCAAACCTCGATCCGCAGATCGCTGTCGCCATCCGCAACACGGTCGAACGGATACTCCGCGCCATAATGCCGGTTCCAAACCAGCGTGGCCGTCAGCACCTTCCCCGCCGGCTCGTCGACAACCATACGATACACCTGCGGCAAACCCTGCGCCGCCTCCAGATCGTTCAAGTCCCAGCCCACAGAAGGCACATCCCCCGGCCCTGCCTGACCGGCCGTCAGCAGTTGATGCCCCGCCACCGCATCCACCATGCCCGCGCCCTGAACGAAATCCAGAGGCACCTCACGATCGTCCGCAGTGCTCAGCCGACCCTTGTGCCAAAACGGCAGCTTCGTCGCCGAACTCATCAGGATGGCCTTCAACGCACAATTGCCGCCATCCGCCGATAGAACAGCCCCCAGCGCCTCGTCCTGTTTGGCCGTCTGAATCAGCAGACCCACCACCCCGGCCGCCACGGGCGTCGCATAGCTGGACCAGTCACCCGACACATCATACGTGCGAGGCGCCGCCGTACCGGCCACCAGGCAATTCCCCGGCGCGATCAGATCGGGCTTGCACCGACCGTCCGCCGTCGGCCCCACACTCGACCGCTCCGGATAAGCCAGCGCGAAATGCGACAAGCTCGTCGCCGGGTCCGCAGCCTTGACCGAGCTAACCACACCCACACCGATCGTATTGGCGCTGGCCCCAGGGTACATCGGAGGATCCGACGCGTTGGCCCCATTGCCGATGCTCCCCACCACAACCAGCCCTTCGTGCTCAACAAGCGCCTCGATACCACGCGTCCACCACGCCTCAAGAGGCCAGCCCACGCTCGCCGCCACCACGTCAACTTCCGGCGCCGTTCGCGTAGAGACATGCTCCGTCAGGAAATGCATGAACTCGTAAACCTGCCCTTCCGCCGCCGGCACAGCGCCCTGATACAGGAACGGATCCAGGCCAGGGCTCGTCCCCGACGCGTCGACCCCGAAAAGAATCGAACAGATCGCCGTAGAGTGAAACGACACTCCGCCCGGCAGAGTACCGTCGTCGACGAATTGCAGCGCCGCGCCCCGCAAGCACGCGTGCGCCATGTTAGGCTGATAGTCGTTCTGCGGCTCGCCGTCCGTGTACGTCACGCTCCGACTGACGATGCCAAAACGAACCCCCTCACCGGTCAAGCTCGGATCGATCGCCCGCAACGCGTAGACCCCCACGTGGTCCAACCCTTGAGGCTGCACCGGCGACGCCTCCTGAGACCGAGCCACCCCGCCCGCCGCCAGAAGGCCGACCACCAGCACAACGCCCCATAACCTTGGGATCGAAACAGCTCGATTGTCGGTATCACTTCGCATCGCTGAACCTAGACACTGATTGGGCCAATACCTGGCACGCCCTGACTCCCCCAGTACATCAACCTCCCATGTTGTTTGGTTGCGTCCTCCAAACGATTGTGCCCTATGATAGCAAAATCCCGCCTTTTTTTCAAGCGAATTCCACCGCCGGGCCCTAGTATAACCGCCCTGGTAGCACTCTAAAAGCCGATTTCGAAAACCCGCCCCCGAAATCTTGCCTTACCGGACCCGTGCTGATATACTCTCCGCAACGACTGTCAACAACCGCATTTATGAGGGCAATCGCGGCCATGAGGACCATCCTGGACAGCGACCAGATTGAGAAAACCCTGCGGGATTTGGCCGAGGACATCGCCACCGACGCCACCCATGCCGACGACCTCGTCGTCATCGGCGTCCGCAGTCGCGGCGAGATCCTCGCCCAGCGACTCGCACACTGCCTCACCCAGCGACTCGCCCACCCCGTCCTCTGCGGCACCCTCGACATCACCCTATACCGCGACGACCTGAACTCACCCCGCGGCGCAGCCCAGCCCGAGGTCCGAACCACCGAAATCGGGTTCGACATCGACGACAAGACCGTCATCCTCGTCGATGACGTCCTCTACACCGGCCGATCAGCCCGCGCCGCCATGGCCGCACTGATCGATCTAGGCCGGCCCAAAGCCATCAGACTCGCAGTTCTCGTCGAACGAGCGGGCAGGGAGGTCCCCATACAGGCCGATTACGCCGGAGTCAAGGCAGAGGTACAGCCCGGACAGTCCGTCCAGGTCAGCCTCGTCGAATCGGACGGCAAGAACGAGGTTGTAGTCGAGTGAGGACAAATGAATCGCATCCTCAACATCGTGGAGCGACACACACATCGCGGCTCCAGGAAACGGCATAGTTCCACCATGGCAATGACCCGAAAACACAAACACTTCCGATGGCAGCGCAAGCACCTCATTGGACTGCGCGACCTCACCGCCGAGGAGATTACCTACATCCTCGACACCGCCAAAGGCTTCGAGCAGGTCAGCACCCGCTCGGTCAAGAAGGCCCCACCCCTCCGCGGCAAGGTCGTCGTCAACCTCTTCTTCGAAGACAGCACCCGAACCCGCAACAGCTTCGCGCTGGCCGCCAGCCGCCTCAGCGCCGACACCATCGAGTTCACCAAGAAGGCCAGCGCCGTCAGCAAAGGCGAAACCCTCCTCGACACCGCCCGCAACCTCGAGGCCATGGGCATCGACATCGTCGTCATCCGCCACAGCGCCGCCGGTGCCCCCAAGTTCCTCAGCAAGAATATCAACGCCTGTGTCGTCAACGCCGGCGACGGCTACTGCGAACACCCCACCCAGGCCCTGCTCGACGTCTACACCATTCGCCAGATGAAGGACTCGCTCGAGGGC
>Ga0272442_10009047_pt1 | contig 12521 bp, 5 predicted proteins | sample SSMForm2O_FD_200262 | JGI IMG/M metagenome (GOLD analysis project Ga0272442, IMG submission 200262) | Marine sediment archaeal communities from Little Sippewissett salt marsh, Falmouth, MA, United States - SSM-Form-2O | ecosystem: Environmental > Aquatic > Marine > Wetlands > Sediment ... | reverse complement strand
CAAAGAATCCATCTATACCTAAAACACAAGAAGAAAAAATCGGGTCAGTTTTAGTAGTTGGTGGTGGAGTAGGAGGAATACAAGCTTCTTTAGATCTTGCGGATTCTGGTTTCAAAGTGGTTTTAGTTGAAGAAAAACCTGCGATAGGCGGTGTCATGGCGCAGTTGGATAAAACGTTTCCAACAAATGATTGTTCAATGTGTATTTTATCTCCTAAATTAGTTGAGGTTGGACGTCATCCTAATATTGAGCTTTTAACATGCTCTGAAGTTGAAGATGTCTCAGGTAAAGCAGGTAATTTCACCATAAAAATCAAAAAGAAAGCAACCTATGTAGATGAAGATAAATGTACGGGCTGTGGTGAATGTGCTAATGTCTGCCCGGTTGAGCTACCATGTGAGTTTGATGAAGAACTTGGGATTAGAAAAGCAATTCATATTCCGTATCCGCAGGCGGTTCCCCTGCGATATACTATTGATAAACGTGGTGTTCAACCGTGTAGGGATGCATGTCCTGCTGGTGTAGGTGCCCCTGGTTATGTCGCACTTGTTAGTCATGGTAAATTTTATCAGGCGTTACAGGTAATTAAAGAACGGTTGCCTTTTCCGTCTATCTGTGGGAGGGTATGTCATCGACCTTGTGAAGAAGCATGTACTCGAAGTAACGTTGATGACCCTATTGGTATTGCGTATCTTAAACGATTTGTAGGGGATTTAGAGTTAAAAATACCAGCGTATCAGGTTCCTCCAGTTCAAGGTAGAGCTGAAAGCGTGGCTATTGTTGGAGGTGGCCCTGCAGGCCTTACCGCTGCACATGATCTTGCATTAAAAGGGTATCATGTAACTATTTTTGAAGCAGGTCCAGTACTTGGTGGTATGATGCGATGGGGTATTCCTGCGTTTAGATTGCCTAAGGAGATACTTGAAAGGGAAATATCAGATATTCTTGCGCTTGGAGTTAAAGTTAGGTTAAATACTGCTATTGGTAAGGATTTTTCTATACCTGATTTGTTTAGTTTAGGATATAAGTCTGTATTGATTGCTGTTGGAGCGCAAATCGGGAAAAAAATGAGTATTGCCGGTGAAGAATTTGAGGGTGTGTACCAGGCGATTGATTTTTTAAAAGAGATAAATCTTGGTCATATTATTACTACGCCTATTGCAATGGTTGATGAAGATTTATGTGTTAAATGTGGGGCATGCGCAGCTGAATGTGTGTATGGTGCTATACGGTTGAAACGGGATACAAAAAACCCTAAGAAAAAATCTCCAATTATTCAAAAGTATATATGTAAAGGCTGTGGTAAATGCGCGACAGTCTGTCCGTCTAAAGCAATTAAATTAACAGGTGTACGAGATATTACGCCAAAAGTTGGAAAGAAAGTCCTTGTAGTAGGAGGAGGAAATGCTGCTCTTGATACTGCAAGATCTGCAATTAGACTTGGGGGAGAAGAAGTAACCGTTATTTACCGGCGCTCTAGGACAGAAATGCCTGCTGAACCTGAATGGGAAATAGATGAAACTGAGCGTGAAGGTGTAGCATTTAAATATTTGACGTCTCCCTTAATAATAATTGGTGATAAAAAAGGACGGGTCAAAGCTGTGAAATGTGTTAAAATGCAGCTTTTAGACGAACTTGATAAAACAGGGAGAAGAAAAATTGAGCCTGTACCCAATTCAGAGTTTACCATTAACGCAGATACCATTATTTTAGCGATAGGTCAAGAAGTTGATACTGGTTTTTTATCAAGAGATGTAGATTTAGAATACACTCCATATAGTAGCATTAAAGTAGATCCTCTTTCGTTTACGGCAAATCATAAAGGAAAACTAGAATATACTCCTTGGAGTACAATTAAAATTGATAGAATCACTCATGAAACCAGTATTAAAGGTGTGTTTTCTGCAGGGGATGCGGTGTGGGGTGCTGGAACCGTAATTGAGTCGATTGCCGCGGGAAAAGAAGCAGCAATTTCTATTGATCGGTTTTTAAATGGTAAAGATTTAAAGGAAGGTCGTGAGCAAAAACGTCCTGTAGCACACATTTCTACTGAGCATGTAAAAAAGAAAAAAATGGTTCCAATGCGGCTGTTGCCTTTAGAAGAAAGAAAAAACAATTTCAAAGAAGTAGAACTAGGGTATTCTGAAGAAGAAGCAATCGAGGAGGCAAGTCGATGTCTAAACTGTGGTGGCTGTGTTGAATGTATGGAGTGTGTTAGAACTTGTGAGGCAGATGCAATTCATCATGATATGAAAGATGAAATTGTTGAGGTACACGTAGGTTCAATTATTCTTGCCCCAGGGTATGAGAAATACCCACCTGAGCTTAAAGGCGAATATGGGTATGGACGATATCCGAATGTTATAAATTCATTAGAGTTTGAAAGAATGTTATCCGCTTCAGGGCCGTATCAGGGACATGTTGTTCGGCCTTCTGATAAAAAAGAACCTAAAAAGATAGCTTGGATAAATTGTGTAGGATCTCGTGATAGATCATGTGGAAATAATTACTGTTCAGCAGTGTGCTGTACGTATTCTATTAAAGAAGCAGTTATTGCAAAAGAACATCTTTCGTCAATTGAGCCCACCATATTTTTTATGGATATGCGAACGTATGGTAAGGGTTTTGAAGAATACTATCAACGAGCAAAAAAGGATAATACCATTCGATTTGTACGATGTAGAATATCAGAAATTAATCAAAATGAAAAGACTAAATCGCTTCTTTTAAAATATGAAACCGAAGAAAGTGAGTTGATTGAAGAAGAATTTGATATGGTTGTTCTCTCTGTGGGGTTAACGCCTAATGAAAATGCGACGGTTCTTGCTGACAAACTTGATATCAAATTAAACGAGTTTGGTTTTTCAGAAACCCCTGAGCTTAAACCAATTGAGACTACAAAAAAAGGTGTTTTTGTATCAGGTGTTTTTTCAGGACCAAAAGATATACCTGAAACGGTTATTGAATCATCCGGTGCTGCTGCAAAAGCAATTGATATTATAGCTTCAGAGAGAAACAAAAATGTTGCAAAGAAAACATATCCTGAAGAGATTGATGTTTCCGGTGAAATTCCACGCATTGGGGTGTTTGTCTGTCATTGTGGTATCAACATTGGTGGATATGTTGATGTGCCCTCTGTTTTTGAGTATGCAAAAACACTTGATAATGTCAAATACGCTGAGCAAAATTTGTATACGTGTTCTCAGGATACACAGAAAAAAATTGTTGAAAAAATTAAAGAACATAATCTTAACCGAGTGATTGTTGCAAGTTGTACTCCTCGAACACATGAGCCGCTTTTCCAGGAGACTTTACGGGAAGCAGGTCTTAACCCGCATCTTTTTGAAATGGCGAACATCCGAGATCAATGCAGTTGGGTGCATATGAACGATAAAAAAGGTGCCACTGAAAAAGCAAAAGATTTAATGAAAATGGCGGTTGCAAAAGCTCGGTTAATTGAACCGCTTAAGCCAATAAAAGTAGATATTTCTCAAAAAGCTTTAATTATTGGTGGTGGTCTTGCAGGTATGACGTCTGCACTGTCAATTGCTGATCAAGGATTTGAAGTGTTTTTAGTTGAAAAAGAAACTAGGTTAGGTGGTAATCTTAATCATATTAGGTATACGCTTAAAAACTCTAATATTCAGACGTATCTAAAAGACCTTGTTTTAAAGGTAGAAAAACATAAGAATATTAATGTGTTTAAAAAAGCACACATAGAAAAAATCGAGGGGTTTGTAGGTAATTTTAAAACTACTATTAAAAATGGAAAACTGAGCCTTGACATTGAACATGGTGTAGTTATTGTTGCAACTGGTGCAGAAGAAGCTAAACCTGATGAATATTTGTATGGGAAAGATGCTCAGGTGATAACCCAGCAGGAGCTAGAAGAAAAAATTGCGCATAATGCAAGTTTTAAGAAAAAAACCGTGGTGATGATACAGTGTGTGGGCAGCAGAGATGAACAACGCCCGTATTGCTGTCGTATTGGTTGTTCTATTGCTATTAAAAATGCGTTAAAGCTTAAAACACAACATCCTGATGCTGAAGTGTATGTTTTATATCGGGACGTGCGAACCTATGGTTTTATGGAAACATATTATGAACAAGCTCGTGAACAGGGTGTAATTTTTATTAGATATGAACCAGAAGAAAAACCTGTAGTAAAAAAAGGCAAGGAAGGTCTTGAAGTAGAAATTCGTGATATTATTTTAAATGAAAAAATCTTACTTCATGCAGATACGGTAGTGTTAACCTCAGCTATTGTTCCTCGGGAGGAAAATGAGGTATTAGCTAAAGTATTAAAAGTTCCTTTAAATGAAGATGGCTTCTTTTTGGAGGCACATGTAAAACTTCGCCCTGTTGATTTTGCAACAGATGGCATATTTTTAGCGGGTATGGCACATTTTCCAAAAACCGTTGAAGAAACTATTGCTCAGGCATATGCTGCTACGTCACGTGCTACTAAATTGTTGTCAAAAAAACAATTAGAAATTGAACCAAGGGTTTCACAGGTAGATGAAACTAAATGTATTGGTTGTGGATTGTGTGTGTCTCTTTGTCCGTCTAATGCTATTGAATTTGTGTTAAAAGAAGATGGTAAAAAAGCTCATGTCATCGCTGCTTCGTGTAAAGGCTGTGGGTTGTGTGGAGCAAGTTGTCCTCAGCAAGCAATTACCATGCAGCATTTTAGGGATTTGGAGATAGCAGCGCAAATAAAAGCATATGGGGGTGGGTAACTATGGCACAATTTGAACCAAAAATTTTAGGTTTTTTGTGTAATTGGTGTGCCTACGCGGGGGCAGATCTAGCTGGTGTGTCACGTTTTCAATATCCTTCAAATATGCGGGTGATTAGAGTTATGTGTTCAGGGAGAGTAGACCCTGTTCATATTTTTGATGCGTTTAAAAATGGTATTGATGGTGTAGCTGTTTTAGGATGTCACCCTGGTGATTGTCATTATCAAACCGGTAATTATGAAGCCGAAAATAAAATGAAGATGACAAAAAAAGTGTTAGAAAAAATTGGTATGAATTCAGATAGACTGTATCTTGATTGGGTGTCAGCTGCTGAAGGTAAACGATTTAGCGAAGTAATATCAGATCTTACTAGTAGATTAAAAAAGATAGGGCCGATTAGAAAAGATACTGATTTTAAAAATAGTATTTTGATTGGTCAACGAGTTGTTCAATCAGTGAGACTACGTTGGTTAGTAGGTAAGCAAAGAGAACTCATTGAAACGGGAAATGTGTATGGTGAAACGCTCCCAGCAGAAAAAATAGAAGAAATTCTCGCAAAGAACATAGATAAAGAATTCATTCGTCAAAGAATTATTTCTTTACTCACTGAAAAACCATGTAGTGTCATACAAATTTCTGACAAGCTGAATATTTCTTCGTCAACTGTTGCAAAATATGTAACAAGTATGGAAAATACTGGTTTTGTGTCGCTATTTGATTTTGATGATAACAACCCAAGATACTGTTTAGTAGATGGAGGCAATGAACAATGAGTGCAACAAACTCCGCGGCAACTTCACATAATAACGTAGGGGCAGTCCTAGTTGTGGGTGGAGGTATTGCAGGCATGCAATCGTCACTTGATTTAGCAAACTCTGGTTTTAAAGTATATTTGGTTGATAGTGCTCCAGCTATTGGCGGTGTCATGGCGCAGTTGGATAAAACGTTTCCAACAAATGATTGTTCAATGTGTATTATGGCTCCAAAACTGGTTGATGTTGGCCGTCATCCTAACATTGAGCTTATTACATATGCAGAAATTGATGATATCAAAGGTAAACCCGGTAATTTTTCAGTTAAAATAAAGAAAAAAGCTCGATATGTGGATGCTGATAAATGTACGGGCTGTGGTGTCTGTGCACAAGAATGCCCTATAGAGGCTATTAGTGTATTCAATGAGGGTTTGTCAGATAGAAAATGTATTTATGTTCCCTATCCGCAAGCGGTGCCTCTTGCATATACTATTGATAGAAATAAATGCATAGGTTGTGGGTTGTGTCAGAATCTCTGTCTTGCAGATGCAATAAAATATGATGATGAAGAACACAATGTTAACATTGATGTTGGAAGTATTATTCTCAGTCCTGGTTTTGATGAGTTTGAATCAGAAATTAAAAGTGAATATGGACATGGGAGATTTGAAAATGTTGTAACAAGTATTGAGTTTGAACGTGTTCTTTCAGCGTCAGGTCCATATAAAGGGCATGTTTTAAGACGATCTGATGGTGTGCAACCTGAAAAAATAGCTTGGATTCAATGTGTGGGTTCTCGTGATAGAGGTTGTGGTAATAACTATTGCTCTTCAGTATGTTGTACTTATGCAATTAAGGAAGCAGTTATTGCCAAAGAACATGTAAACAGTATAAAACCAACAATTTTTTATATGGACATGAGAACATTTGGTAAAGATTTTGAAGCATATTATAATCGGTCGAAAAATGAGTATGGTGTTCGGTTTGTACGCTGTCGAATTTCAGATGTACGAGAGGATACAAAAACAAAGAATTTAATAATACGTTATGAAACAGAAGATGGAGAACTTGTTGAAGAAGAATTTGAAATGGTTGTTTTATCTGTTGGACTGTTGCCAAAGAAAGGTATTATTGAGTTTGCAAAAAAGTTTGATATAGCTTTAGATGAGTTTGGTTTTTGTAAAACTAATTCGTTTACGCCTATTAATACGAGCAGTCCAGGTGTGTTTGTGTGTGGTGCATTTCAGGGGCCAAAAGATATACCTGAGACAGTTATGCAAGCATCTGCTGCAGCTGCACAAGCAAGTACTGTTATTTTCAATGAGCGAGATACTCTGGTAACACAGAAAACGTATCCAAAGGAACAGAAAGTAGTAGATGAAATTCCACGCATAGGGGTATTTATCTGTCATTGTGGTATCAACATTGGCGGATATGTTGATGTGCCCTCTGTTGTTGAGTATGCAAAAACACTTGATAATGTTGCGTATGCGGAAAGAAATTTGTATACGTGTTCTCAGGATACGCAGAAAAAAATTGTTGAAAAAATTAAAGAACATAACCTTAACCGAGTGATTGTTGCAAGTTGTACTCCTCGAACGCATGAGCCGCTTTTCCAGGCAACTATTCAGGAGGCAGGTCTAAACCCGCATCTTTTTGAAATGGCGAACATCCGAGATCAATGCAGTTGGGTGCATATGGATAACCCTGTAGCTGCTACAAAAAAAGCAAAATCTCTTGTGAAAATGGCGGTTGCAAAAGCACGGTTAATTGAACCATTAAATCAGATTACGTTAGATGTAATACAGAAAGCACTGGTTATAGGTGGTGGTGTAGCTGGTATGACATCTGCGTTGTCAATTGCTGATCAAGGATTTGAAGTGTTTTTAGTTGAAAAAGAAAACGAATTAGGGGGTATGGCAAAAAGAATACATTGGACGATTCAAGGGGAAAACGTTCAAAAGTATCTAACTGATTTAATTCACAAGGTTGAAAAACACCCAAAAATAAAGGTTTTTACCCATGCTCAGATAGAACATATTGAAGGCTACATTGGTAATTATACAACTACATTACACAATAAAGTCAAACTTACACTTGAACATGGCGTAATCATTGTTGCAACTGGTGCAGATGAGTATAAACCAAATGAGTATTTATATGGTAAGGATGACCGCGTTGTCACTCAGCTTGAGTTTGAAGAAAAAATTGCGCATACCACAAATTTTAAGGAAAAAACCATTGTTATGATACAATGTGTAGGCAGCAGAGAAAAAGATAGGCCATATTGTAGTAGAGTTTGTTGTATTGATGCAGTAAAAAATGCAATAAAAGTCAAAGAAAATAATGCAGATGCACAGGTGTTTGTTCTTTATAGGGATATGCGGACGTATGGTATTGCTGAAAAATATTATGAAAAAGCCAGAGAGTTAGGCGTAATTTTTATTAGATACAACGTTGATGATAAACCTAAAGTTACAAAGGGAAAAAACAACATCGAGATCACGGTAGAGGATCGTATTTTACATGAGCAGTTAACTATTCATGCAGATTATCTTGTTCTTAGCGCTGCTATGGTGCCTAGAAAGGAAAATGAACGTATCGCGCAGTATTTGAAGGTACCGCTTAATGAAGATGGGTTTTTTTTAGAGGCACATGTTAAACTTCGTCCTGTAGATTTTGCAACGGAAGGAGTTTTTCTTGCAGGTATTGCTCATTCACCAAAATCTATCAGTGAAAGTATTTCTCAGGCGTATGGTGCAGCATCACGTGCGTTAACTCTTATTTCAAAGGATACTTTTACTTCTGAGGCCACCGTTGCAAGTGTAAATGAGGAGTTATGTTCTGGCTGTGGTGTCTGTGAGACTACGTGTTCGTATGGTGCCATTGAAAAAATAAAACGAATAATTGATGGGACAGAGTGTTTTGTTGCGCATGTAAATGAAGGGTTGTGTAAAGGATGTGGCAGTTGTTCTTCTGCGTGTCCATCTGGTGCCATTGAACAAAAAGGTTTCAAAAAGACGCAGATACTATCTATGTTAGAGGCAGCTGTTAGAGAAGGGTTAGTAGATGAAGGGTGAACCAGTAGAATACCGTTATGAGACAAGTCTTAAATGGACTGAGGCAAAAAAAGGTATACTGCAAAGTAAAGGGAAACCAGATGTTGTTGTTTCGTGTCCTCCTGAGTTTGGAGGTCATAAAGATATTTGGTCTCCTGAAGATTTGTTTCTTGCTTCAGTGGAAGTGTGCATTATGACAACGTTTATTTGGTTTATCCAAAAAGAACAACTTGCTTTCAGCTCGTACGTTAGTAATGCAGTTGGAAAAGCTAGACTTAAAAATGGTAGATTTCGATTTTGTGATATTGCTATTGATATACAGATAACTGTTAATTCTGACAGAGATATTGAAAAAATAAAAACGCTTTTAGTTAAGGTAAAAAGATCTTGTTTGATTTCTAATTCTATTACTGCGGATATTACGTTACATCCAGTGATTGTTGTAAAATGAAAAATATAGGTAATTTATTAAATAACGTGTAAATTATATGATTGAAATGTAAAGGGAGGACATGTAAAAATGGCAAAAATTGAAGGATATGATATGCCGGATGATTTATACTATCATCAAGATCATGCATGGGTGAAAATAGGCTCTGATGGTACGGTAACGGTTGGTATGAATGATTTTTATCAAAAAAGCGCTGGTGATACAACCTATATCGATCTTCCATTTGAAGGAGATGACGTAGAGCAGGGTGAAACTTGTGGAAAAATTCAATCAGCTAAATGGGTTGGTAAATTTGTAGCACCGTTATCCGGCGAGATTTTAGAGGTTAATGAAGAACTTGAAGATGATTGTACGTTGATTAATAAAAGTCCTTATAAAGATGGTTGGATAATGAAGTTACAACCCGCTGATTTAGATGCAGAAAAGAATAAGTTATATTATGGTGACAAGGTTGGCCCTTGGCTGAAAAAAGAAATTGTTGATTCTGATTCTAAAAAGTAATTGCAAGATATTAGTTGATTTGAGGTACGGTTAAACTTCCTGCAGGTAGTACAATTGTTGTGGGTTTTTTTCCTTTTTTTGTTATTGTTTGTACTGCGTCATCTAGTGCAGATTGTATATCTGGGTAGGGTTTTAAAAGCGCTTGTTTTATTGTTGTATCATCAAGATCGGTTACTGCCCACATGTGGGCTCGTATGCCGATTTGCGCCATTTTTGCAGCTTTATGGTATCCTAATTTGTATTTGTTTTGTATTATTTCAAAGACGTCTTTTGGTGAGTCTGCTTTAGATAAAAGATCTAAAAACGTTGTTTCGCCGATGCCATCAGGGCATTTTGATACTAAAATGATAATGCCGTCGTCTTCTAAGGCTAGTTTTCCATTGTCAAGAGCTTTCTGGGATTGATATAGATCTATATCCATGGGGTAGGGTGCGACTGTTATGACTATGTTTGCTTTGTGGTTGCATTTTACACAAAATACTTGTTTTGCATAGTCTATTGCTTGGTCAAATGATTGGAGTAGATCTCCGCATGTGACCGCGTATATTTTATGATTTCCAGTAAGTACTGTTTGGATGGAGAATATGTTAAGGTCTTTGAGTACATTCATAGCATCTATCATATCTTCGTTGACCGGATTGTTAGCTAGGGCAAGGGAACATGCTTTGTCGCTGAGTGCAAGTTTATGGTTCATTTCTATTGTTTTGTATGAGGCTACGCCGGGTAAAAAGGATTTTCTGCCTCCGGTGAATCCTGCGAAATAATGAGGTTCGACGCTACCTATGACGAGTATGTTGGTATAGTCTGGTACTAATTTGTTGATGTACATTTCTGTTCCATTTTTTGAGTTGCCGAGATAGACCATGTTTTCTTCTTTTCTGGCGTCATGGGGATATATTTTATTTTTAAAAGTGTCATAGGTGTCTCCAAAGATATATTTGTATTCTTCTTCTGTTGGAGCTCTATGGACGCCTGTTGCAATGAGAAATTTGATATCTGGGTGAGATGATAATAAAGGAGATAGATAGGTTAGGATTTTTGATGTTGGTGTTGGTCTGGTTGCATCATTGACTATTACGAGGAGTTTTTCTGCTTTTTTAATGAAATCAGTGTATGATGTTGATGCTATAGGATTTTTCAATGATTGTTCTATAAGTTCATCTTGGTTTGTTAGTGGTACATTATTTGGCAGTAAAATTGTACATGGTTCTGGTATTGTTACAAGTTTTTTTTCTTTACCATAGGGTAATTCGATGTTCATATGTGTCACATTTTTTTTTGTACTCTAAAATAAACTAGGTGATTTTAATAGTTACCTGTATTTTTATTATTATATTTTTGGAATAACATTCTTAAATAATTGTGTTATGTAGTGTATTAAACGGTTTTAAAAAAAGGAGATGGTATTATGCTAAATGATGTAGATTCTGTTAATTCAAATATTGAGGATGTTATTGCTCAAGAAAGCGGAAAGATTTATCTTGCACCATGTCAAGTGAGATGCCCGTTAAAGATGAATATTCAACGTAGTCATACTGCGGTGTCTCAAATAGCTTCTGAAAATGAGGATGATTTTTTAATTGAAATTGGAAAAGAAATGTTTGAGCAAAATCCATTGTTTCCTATTCTTTGTGGTAATATTTGTGGTTTATGTGAAGAGGAGTGTAATTATAAAGATGAAACAGGGTCGATTAGGAGGAGAAAGATTATATGGCCTGTTGGTAAAGTTTTTTTAAATTATTTGGAAACATATCCAGAATTTCCTGCGCCTACAAAAGAGAAAGTAGCTGTTATTGGTGGTGGCCCTGGTGGATTGATGTGTGCTTATAAATTGAGTAAGAAAGGATATGCTGTTACTATTTTTGAGAAGAATTCTAAATTAGGAGGTGCCTTGAGATTTATTCCTAAGTATCGACTTCCTTCTAAAACGTTGGATGCTTTGTTTCATAATATTATTAGGATTGCACATATTAGTGTTGAAACAGATGTTGAAATTGGGAAAAATAAAAAAACCTTACGTGATTTAGAAAAAGATGGATTTAAAGCTTTTTTTATGGCTACGGGTACTCCTAATCCAAGGAATTTGCCGTTGATGCAGGATTCTGCTGAGATTAAAGAGATTATTGCGAAATTAAATGAAGGTGATGAGTCTCATGGCATTAAATATGGTTTGAATCTGTTATATGAGGTTGACCGTGGTGATTTTTCTTTTGATCAGTATAAGGGAAAAAATGTTATTGTTATTGGTGGGGGAAATGTAGCGTTTGATGTAGCGCGTACCGCACGGAGACTTGGTGGTAAGGTAACGGTTATGTGTTTAGAGTGTGATGATAAATCGTGTAAGGATGGTATACCTGCTGATGTTGAAGAAATTGAAGGAGCTGAGGAGGAAGGTGTTAAGATTCTTTATTCTCGTGGTGCGTATTCAATTGCAGTTGAAGATGGTAAATTTAGAGGGGTGCAGACCGTTGTTTGCACGTCAGTGTTTACCGATAATGGGCGTTTTAGCCCTGCGTTTGATACGTGTAAATTAGATACGTTACCGGGTGATCTTCTTCTTGTTACTATTGGGCAGGCACCAGGTATTGATCTTTATGAAAATGAAGGTTTATTAAATGAAAAAGCAAGGTTGGATATTGATGCCACTACACTTATGAGTAACAAAAAGCAAGGTGTCTTTATTGGTGGGGATGTTAAAAAAATTGGTTTTGCATCAGAGGCGATGAAGGATGGTTCAGTTGCAGCAGAAACTATAGATCGTTATATAACTGGTAACGATTTGAAAAAGGGTTTAGAGCAACGAGAATATGAAGAAGCTGAAACACCGTTTCGCTTGATATATAAGGAACAACCGGAAATACGGTATAAACCGGTAAATGAAAGAATGAATTTTGAGCCTTTTGAAAAGGAATTTAAATGGGAAGAAGTGATTTCTGAGGCAAAACGATGTTTGTATTGTGGACCATGTAAGAGCTGTAAGGGATGTGTGTTTCTGGAGTTTCAAGGGGAAATTCCGGAT
>Ga0272442_10009045_pt1 | contig 12522 bp, 7 predicted proteins | sample SSMForm2O_FD_200262 | JGI IMG/M metagenome (GOLD analysis project Ga0272442, IMG submission 200262) | Marine sediment archaeal communities from Little Sippewissett salt marsh, Falmouth, MA, United States - SSM-Form-2O | ecosystem: Environmental > Aquatic > Marine > Wetlands > Sediment ... | reverse complement strand
CTGGTCTGCCGCATCGGCAACCTCGACCGCGTGGACAGGGCCAAGGCCAAGGGCGCGAAGGTCCACGGCCTGGGCAGCCGGACGCCGATCCCCGGCGTGAACTGGGTGAACATGCACGGCCCGGACGCCGACGGGCTGGACGTCGCGGAGCTGTCGCGCCTGGAGATGGCCCACCGCCGGCAGATCTGGAAGAGCGTCGAGCGGATCCGCCAGACGCCGGGCTACGAGCAGGTCTACCTGATGGAGACGGCCCCGCAGCTCGGCGTGCGGATCACCCGCATCCTGTCGGGCACGAAGACGCTCCGCTACGCCGACATCCACGCGGGGAAGAAGTTCCCCGACGCCATCGGCGTCGGCGGCTCCAGCGGCGGGAGGATGCCCGGCTGGCAGATCCCCTACGGCACGCTGCTGCCACAGAAGGTCGACCGGATCCTGGCGGCCGGGCGCTGCATCTCCGCCGAGCGCCGCATGCTCTACAACATGCGGCTGATCCCCACGTGCTTCGTCACGGGGCACGCCGCCGGCGTGGCGGCCGCCCTCGCCGTCAAGGACAACTGCACCCCGCGCGAGGTGGACGTCACGAAGCTCCGCAAGCTGCTCGTCGAGCAGGGCGCGTACCTGGGCTGACGGCGCGATGGCCGACGAAGCACCACAGCCCGCCGCTGACGAGCGCCCCGCGCGCCGGCTCCGGCGCGTCGTTCGGCTCATCGTGCGGTGCAGCGCGCTCGCCGCGGCGGCCGCGCTGGTCTGCGGGGCCGCCGGCGACGCGGCGCGGGCCCTTCCCGCGGCGGCGAGCCCGTTTCTGGCGGCCTGCTCGGCGGTCGCGGCGCGGGCGGTGGGCGTTCTGGCCGTCGCGTGCGTGCCGGTGCTGCTGATCTCGATGTTCCGGCGGCGATGGTTATGTCGCTGGGCGTGCCCAACGGGGCTGATTCTCTCGGCCGCGGGGCGGCTGCGAGGTCGGGCGCGGCGGCGGAAGCTGCCGGCCCTCGGGCGGTGGGTGGCCCTGGCGACGCTGGCCGGGGCGTGCGTCGGCTTTCCCGTGCTGCTCTGGCTGGACCCTCTGGCGATATTCACCGGCGCGGTGGGCGCGGCCGGCGGCCGGCTGACGGCGGCCGGGGCGCTCGCCGGCGGCGCGCTGGCGGCGCTGGTGCTGCTGAGCATCGCCCTGCCGGGCGCGTGGTGCGGTGCGATCTGCCCGCTGGGCGCGACACAGGACCTGCTGGCCTGGCCGGTGCGGATGCTTCGCCGCGGCCGGGCGCCGGAGGGGCGTATCCTCCGGAGCGGGCTGCCGCGGCGGGGCTTCCTGGCCGCGGCGCTCGGGGCGGCATGGGCGGCGGCGGCACGGCACGTCGCCGCAGGCGGCCGGCGCCCGGTCCTCCGCCCGCCGGGGGCCGTCGACGAGGGGCGCTTCGCCGGCTTGTGCGTCCGCTGCGGCAACTGTGTGCGGGCCTGCCCGAGCGGCGTGATCCGCCCGGACCTCGGCGCGTCCGGGGCGCCGGGCTTCCTCACGCCGGTGGTCGGCTACGAGGCCGGCCACTGCCTGGCCGACTGCTGCCGCTGTACCGAGGTCTGCCCGACGGGCGCGATCCGCAGGCTCTCGCTGGCGGACAAGCCCGCGGCGCGGATCGGGCTGGCGAAGGTCGATATGTCCATCTGCCTGCTCGCCGGTTCGCGGGAGTGCGGCGTGTGCATCGAGCACTGCCCCTACGGGGCGATCCGCGCGGCGTTCGACGAGGCGTACTACACGGCCTCGCTGATCATCGACCCCGGCCGGTGCAACGGCTGCGGGCTGTGCGAGGTCGTTTGCGTCACCTCGCCCCGCAAGGCCGTCACCGTCGTTCCCGTCTGAGCGGGTGGCATGGGCGTCTTGCCCGTGCGTCCCCGTGGCATGGGGGGGGTGGCATGGGCGTCTCGCCGGTGCGCCGCGAAGGCCGGAGCGGACGGGCGATTCCCGCCGCCGGCGCGGTCGGGTGCGGTTGCCGCCGGGTTCAATCAGAGGACATGCGCCCTGGTGTTGGTGTGCGCAGTGAAAGGCAGAACGCGATGAAACGCAGTGCAGCGTCGTGGGTCGTTCGGCTGTTCTCGGCGGCGGCCATGACTTGTGCGTCGGCGTCCTTGGCGGCCGGAACGCCCGCCCAGCCGACCGCCCCCGCGAGCCGGTTCCGCACGCCCGGCGAGAAGGAGCGGCTGCTGGAGACGCCCGTGTTCGTCGGCAAGCAGGGCGCCCGGGAGAGCCTCCGCGCGTCGTTGGCGTCGCGGCGCCGCGTGCGGATGGGGCCGTGGTACTACGTCGGCCCGTTCGCCAACGAGCGCGACGTCGGCCAGTGGAGCAGCTACCTGCCCGAGCGCGACCTCGACCTGGGCGCGACCTACGCGGGCCTGGCCGGCCGGCCTTGTGCCTGGCAGCGCTGGGAGAAGTTCCGCGACGGCCGGAACGTCAACCGCCTGGTGATCGCCGAGGGCCGCGACCGCGTCGTGGGATACGCCTTCCGCCGCCTCCACGCCGAGCGGGAGGCCGAGGTCCCCGTCGTCTTCGACAGCCGAGGCCCCCTGGTCGTCTGGCTGAACGGCGAGCAGGTCCTGACCGTCACGGACCGCGACCGCCGCAGCTTCGAGGCCACCGCGGGCCGGCTGTGGCTGAAGCTCCGCGCGGGCGAGAACACGCTGCTGGTCAAGTGCTGCGGCGGGTCCAACCGCATCGAGCTGGCCTTCGGCGACTACCAGTCGCTCCGCTCCGCCGTCGAGGAGATGATGATGGCGCGGGCGCAGAAGCAGGTCCCGCCCGACGACAGGAAGCTCCTCCACGAGTTCCTCATCGAGCGCGACTGGCTCCAGTGGGACCGTGTCGCGCTGGCCGAGGGCGGCTACGCGGCGGGCGCAAAAAAGGCCCTCCAGCTCGCGACCGATACGCTGGCCTTCGTGACCCGCGCGGCGCCGCGGCCGAAGCTCGCCCGCGAGCTGGCCGCACTCGCCGACGCCGTCGCCGCCGCCAAGCCCGAGGCCGACGGGTCCGAGCTGTATTTCCGCGCTCGCCGCCTCCGCCGGCGGATCGTCCTGTCGCACCCGCTGCTGGGCTTCGACCGCCTGCTGATCAACCAGCGGACCCCGCCGCGCTACAGCCACATGTGCGACCAGTACCTCGGCCGGCACAGCGGCGCGGGCGCCGGCCTGGCGGTCCTGGAGGACTGGCGCGGTGTGCCGCAGCCCCGGCCGCTGGTCACCCAGGACCTGCCCGAGGGGACCGTCCACCACCCCGACCTGTCCTACGACGGCGCGCGCGTCGTGTTCGCCTTCTGCGACCACACGCCGCGACGCACGAGCGAGCGGAGGTTCTTCCTCTTCGAGGCCGCCGCCGATGGCAGCTTCCTCCGCCAGCTCACCGGCGTGCCGGGCCGAGACCCGCTGGCCGGCCAGGACGGGCGCGAAACCGTCGTCATCGAGGACTGGGACCCCTGCTACCTGCCGGTCGGCGGGATCGTGTTCATCTCGACGCGGAACCAGGGCTTCGGCCGGTGCCACGGCGGGCGCTACACCCCCAGCTACGTTCTCTATCGCTGCGACGCCGACGGAGGGAACATCCGCCGGCTGTCCTGGGGCGAGGCCAACGAGTGGGACCCGTCGGTCCTGCACGACGGGCAGATCGTCTACACGCGGTGGGACTATATCAACCGGCACGACACGATCTACCAGAGCCTCTGGACGACGCGCCCGGACGGCACGGCCACGGCGCACTTCTACGGCAACTACACGCGGAACCCGTGCATGATCGCCGAGGCGAAGGCGATTCCCGGCTCGGACAGGACGTCGGCGCTGGCGATGGCACACCACTCGTACTCCGCCGGCTCGATCCTCGTCGTCGACCTGATGAAGGGGCTCGACGGCAAGGACCCCGTCCGGCGGATCACCCCCGAGGTCAGCTTCCCCGAGACCGAGGGCTGGCCGACCGGGGCCTACTGCACGCACTGGCCGCTCAGCGAGGAGCTCTACCTCGCCGCCTACACGCATGACCGGCTGGTCCGCCAGGGCGGCCGGCAGCGGGACAACGCCTACGGCATCTACGTCGTCGACGCGCTCGGCGGGCGCGAGCTGATCTACCGCGACCCGAACATCTCCTGCTTCTCGCCGATCCCGATCCAGCCGCGATCGAGGCCGCCCGCCTTGCCCTCGACCGTCCAGCACAGCGCCACGGAGGGCGTCTTCTTCCTGCACAACGTCTATGCCAGCGGCCACCACAACGGCCAGCCCATCCCGGACGGCAAAGCGAAATACCTCCGCGTCGCGGGCATCCTCGAGCAGCCCGACCGCGGTGCGCCGATCCGCAGCCGCGCCAACAACGAGATCGTCAAGTGGATCGTCGGCACCGTGCCCTTCGACGAGAACGGCTCGGCCGCCTTCCGCGCGCCGGCCAACGAGCCGCTGCTCCTTCAGGTGCTCGACGCCAACTACATGTCGATCATGTCCATGCGGAGCCAGGTCTACCTCCAGCCCGGCGAGCACATGAGCTGCATCGGCTGCCACGAGCCGACGGGCACGGCCGCGACGCTCCACCAGCCGCGGGCGCTGCAAATCCGCCGCATCGACCCCCCGCCGGGCCCGCGCTACGACGGCGGCTTCAGCTTCGCCCGGACGGTCCAGCCCGTGCTCGACCGCTACTGCATTCGCTGCCACGGCTTGGCCGGAAAGACCGTCTCCGCGGCTGAGCGCGAAGAGGCCCGCCAGGCACGCACCGACCCCCCCAAGGGCCGGGCGTGCCTGCTGGGCACCCACACCCGGTCGTTCAGCGAGGCCTACGAGGCCCTGACCGGCCGCGAGCTGATCCGTCTGGCCCAGCGGAACGGAGAGACCACGTACAGCCGGCTGATGGACTACGGCTCCCACGCCAGCAAGCTCGCGCCGATGCTCCTGGCGGGGCACAAGGGGCGGGTGAAGCTCGACGCCGAGAGCCTGAGGCGCATCGTCGGCTGGCTCGACCTGAACGTCCAGTACTACGGCGACTACGAGCGCCGCCGGCCGGAGCGGCAGCGAATCGGCGAGGCCGCCGAGAAGGCCCTGCGGGAACACCTTGCCGCCGCGTGCGGACGCTGCCACAAGGACCTCGCGAGCCAGCCGCTCGCGGCCCTGGTCAACGTCGCCTGGCCCGAGGCCAGCCGCGTCCTTAAGGCGCCGCTGCCGACGGCCGACGGCGGCTGGGGCCAGTGCAAGGCCGCCTTCACAGGCACCCGGGACAAGCAGTACCAGGCGCTCCGCGAGAAGGTCCAGGCCGCCGTCGCGCCGCCGAAGCCTCGGTAGGCGCCCCCGGCAAACGGGTTACACTGGGAGAGGAGCGGCCGATGCACGCCGCCGGAGACGTCCCCATGGTGAGTATCCCGATTCGTCGTCTGGTCTGCATCGTCGCTTGCGTGTTGGCGACGCCGGCCGGGCTCACCTTTGCCGACGACGCGCTCGACCCGCTGCTGGAGGCCGAGCTGGACGAGATCGTCGGCAAGCACAAGGCCCCCGTCGAGCGCGACCCCTCCGAGGCCGCCGCCGCGAAGCTCGCCCTCCGCAGCGAGAAGCTCCGCACGCTGCGAACACCCGTCTACGTCCCCAAGGTCGACCCCCGCGAGACGTTCCGCGCCTCGCTGGCCACCCATGCCACCGTCGGCGTCGGGCCCTGGTACCTCGCCGGGCCGTTCGACAACGCCGGCGGCGTCGGCCTCGAGACCGCCTACCCGCCCGAGCGGGGCATCGACACGACCGCCGACTTCGTCGGGCTCGACGGCCGGCGGTTCGGCTGGCAGCGACTCGCCGAGTTCCGCGAAGCCGTCGCCAGCCGCATCGACCTGCCCGCCGCCCGCCGCAAGCCGGCCGTCGCCTACCTCTACCGAAGGCTCGTCGCCAAGGCGCCCGTCGAGGCGCCCTTCCTGATCGGCTGCCGCTGGCCGACCGTCGTGTTCCTCAACGGCCGGCCCGTCGCCCGCGGCCAGGGCGGCACGCGACTCAACGTCGCGCGGACGAAACTCTGGCTGAAGCTCCGCGCCGGCGACAACGCGCTGCTGGTGAAGGCCTTTCCCCGCGAGGGCCGCGTTGAGTTCGGCTGCGCCGACTACGCCACGCGCCGCGACGACGTCGAGCAGATGATCCTCGCGCGGATCCGGCGCGAGATGCCCGACGCCGACGCCGGCCTGCTCCGCGAATGGGAGATCGAGCGAGACTGGCTCCAGCGCGACCGCGACCTGCTGGCCAGGGGTTTCGGCCCGGCGGCGCGGCAGGCGCTGAAGCTGGCCGCCGAGACGCTCGCGCTGGTCGAGCGCGCCGCAGCCCGGCCGAAGCTCGCCGCCGAGCTGGCCGGCCTCCAGCGCGCCTCCGAGGATACGCCGCCCCAGGGCGACTGGCAGAAGCTCTACTTTGCGGCCCGCCGGCTCCGTCGGCGGATGATCCTCTCCCACCCGCTGCTGGGCTTCGACCGCCTGCTGATCAACCAGCGGACCCCGCCGGGCTACAGCCACATGTGCGACCAGTACCTCGGCCGCCACAGCGGGGCCGGCGAGGGTCTTCTGATCCTGGAGGGCTGGCGCGACCAGCCGCGGGCACGGAAGCTGATCGGCTCCCGCCTGCCAGTCGGCGCGACGCACCACCCGGACCTTTCCCACGACGGCCGGCGGGTGCTGTTCGCCTTCTGCGACCACACCGAGACCGACCTGGCGAAGCGGCGTTTCTGGCTCTACGAGGTCGGCGTCGACGGCGACGGGCTGCGGCGGATCACCGGCATCCCCGGGCGCGACCCCATGGAGGGCCACGACGGGCGGAGGTCGGTCCTCATCGAGGACTGGGACCCCTGCTACCTGCCGGACGGCGGGATCGTGTTCATCTCGACGCGGAACCAGGCGTTCGGCCGGTGCCACGGCGGGCGGTACACGCCGGCGTACGTGCTCTACCGCTGCGACGCCGACGGGTCCAACATCCGCCGCATCTCCTGGGGCGAGGCGAACGAGTGGGACCCGGCCGTGCTGCACGACGGGCGGGTCGTCTACACCCGCTGGGACTACATCAACCGCCACGACACGCTCTACCAGAGCCTCTGGACCACGCGCCCGGACGGGACGGCGACGGCGCACTTCTACGGCAACAACACGCGGAACCCGTGCATGATCGCCGAGGCGAAGGCGATTCCCGGCTCCCACCGCGTGGTCGCCACGGCGATGGCCCACCACTCCTACACGTCCGGGTCGATCATCGTCATCGACCCGCTGAAGGGCCTCGACGGCGCCGAGCCCATCCGCCGCATCACCCCCGAGGCGCCCTTCCCCGAGACGGAGGGCTGGCCGACCGGGACGTACTGCACGCCCTGGCCGCTCAGCGAGGACCTGTTCCTCGCCGCCTACACGCCCGACCGTCTGGCCGGGCAGGGCTCCCGCCAGCGGGACAACGCCTACGGGATCTACCTCGTCGACGCCGCCGGCGGGCGCGAGCTGATCTACCGCGACCCGAACATGTCGTCCTTCTCGCCGATCCCGATCCAGCCGCGCCCGAGGCCGCCCGCCCTGGCGTCGTCGCTGCGACCCGAGGCCAGCAAGGGGACCTTCTTCGTCCAGAACGTCTACGTCAGCGGGCAGAACACCGGCCGGCCCATCCCGCCCGGCAAGGCCAGGCACCTCCGCGTGGTGGGCATCGTCGAGCAGCCCGAGGCCCGCGCGCCCGTCCGAAGCTGCGCGAACAACGAGGTCGTCAAGCGGATCCTCGGCACCGTGCCCATCGAGCCGGACGGGTCGGTCGCCTTCCGCGCGCCCGCCGGCGAGCCGCTGCTGTTCCAGGTCCTCGACGAGAACTACATGTCCGTGATGTCCATGCGCAGCCAGGCGTACCTCCAGCCGGGCGAGTCGATGAGCTGCGTCGGCTGCCACGAGCCGATCGGCGCCGCCGGCACGCCCCGCGGGGCCAGGCCGCTGGAGGTCCGCGCGATCGCGCCCCCGCCGGGCCCGAAGCACGAAGGCTGCCTGAGCTTCGCCCGCACCGTCCAGCCCGTGCTCGACCGCTACTGCATCGGCTGCCACGGGCTGGCCCGCGGCGGCGACGTCGCCGAACGCGACCTCCGCGCCGAGTTGAGCGGCGTCGCGCCGACGCCCAGAACCACCACCATCAGCCTGCTCGGCACGCCCACGGGGCGGTTCTGCGCGTCGTACGAGTCGCTGACGGGCGGCGGGCGGATCCGGCTGGCGCAGCGGAACGGCGAAACCCCCATCAGCCAACCGATGGACTACGGCGCCCACGCCAGCAAGATCGCCCCGATGCTCCTGGCCGGGCACAAGGGGCGCGTGAAGCTCGATACCGACAGCTTCCGGCGCATCGCCGGTTGGCTCGACCTGAACGTCCAGTACTACGGCGACTACGTCCTCCAGAATCGGCCCGAGCGGCGGAGGCCCTCGCCGGCCGGGGAAAAGGCGCTGCGGCAGCACCTCAGGGATCGCTGCGGCGGTTGCCACAAGGCCATCGCGGCCCAGCCCTTCGCCGCCCTGGTCAACATCGCCTGCCCCGGCGAGAGCCGCGTGCTGAACGCCCCGCTGCCCGTCTCGGCAGGCGGCTGGGGACAGTGCAAGTCGGCCTTCACGGGCCCCGGGGACAAGCGGTACGAGGCGCTTCGCGAGCGGGTCGCCGCGGCCGTCGGCGGCTCGCCGCGGTAGCCGCCCCGGGCCCCCTTACATCCGCGAGAGGAACTCGCACGGGCGGGCGTCGGGGTGGATGCCCAGCCGCGTCAGCGAGAAGTCGTACCGCACGGGGTCGTCGGGCCGGACCGCGCGGAAAGCCTCGGTGACCTCCAGCGCCGTTCGCAGGTCGGCCGACCGCCGCCGCGTCAGGCCCAGCGCCCGGGCGATCGCGTGCATGTGCGTGTCGAGCGGCACGACCAGCAGCCGGGCCGGGACCGACCGCCACGGCCCCGGGTCCACGTCGTCGCGCCGGGCCATCCATCGCAGGAACAGGTTCAGCCGCTTGCACGCGCTGCCCCTGGCCGGGTCGGGCAGCAGGCTGCCCGGCCGGCCGGCCGCCGCGATCTCGCCCGTCAGCGCCCGCAGCGCGGGCAGGACGGTCTGGTCCTTCGGGCCAACGGCCCGGGCGAGGCACGCCTCCAGCGATCCGCGCCGCCGCCGGACCCGCCGCGCGCCGGCCAGCAGGGCAACCAGCTCCTGGTCCGTGGTGAAGCGGTGCTTGAAGCCGGCGAACGTCCGCGCGAGGCGCGCCGGGTTCGTGTCCCGCAGGAAGCGCGCCGGGCTCGGGCCCATCGGCCCCAGCACGCGGCCGACGCTCCGCAGGATCTGTGCGACGCGCCCGTAGGCCAGCGACGAGGCGATCAGCCCGACGACCTCACGGTCGGCCGGGTCCTCGTACGCGTAGAGCGCCTCCAGCGGATCGGGGCGCACGAAACACCGCCGGTTGAACCGGCGGTATTGGTACTCCAGGGCACGGCGGTATCTTCTGGCGGGCATACGGCGTCACGAAAGCCTGGGCGCATCGGCGTGCAGACATTCTCGCATACGAGGGGGCGGCCATGCAACGCGACTTGCCGCCTAACGGGGGGCCTCGGCGAAGGCCGACATCGCCGGCAGGGCCCTGCCGCGCTCGTCGAACAGCGCGAGCTTCTGCCGGTGGTGCGGCATGCCCTCGACGGCGAGCCACTCCGGCGCCCACCACAGCACGCCCTTGCCCCGCCCGCCGGGCGTCCGCCGGACGGTGCGAATCAGCTCGGCCAGGAACGCCCGCTGCCCGGCCGGCGTCTGCGGATGGGCTGCGGCCAGCCGCCCCTGCTTGTCCACGAACTTGCCCCGGCCGAACCGCTTCGCCGCCCACGGAAACGCCGTCTCCACCACGACGATGTCCTTCTTGTACCGCTGCGACGTGGCCGCGAGGTTCCCCCGCAGGGCGTCCATCGACCCGTGCCACCACGGGTAATAGCTCAGGCCGATCATGTCGAAGTCCACCTTGCGGGCGAGCAGGTTGTCGAAGAACCACCGCGTGGCGCCCCGGCTGCCGCCGGAGTCGATATGGATCATCGTCCGCACGCGCTTCGGCCCGGCGGCCGCCTTCACGCCGCGAAGGCCCGCCCCGACGAGCCCGGCAAGCTGCGACCACTGCGCGTCGGTGTCGAACTTGCCCCCCACCCGGCCGTCCGGCCAGAGCATGCCCGGGCGGATCTCGTTGCCGATCTGCACCACGTCGGGCAGGGCGCCGTCCTTGTTCAGCGCGGCGATCACGTCCCGCGTGTACTCGAAGACGCGCCCCTTGAGCTGATCGAACGGCAGGTGCTGCCACGCGGCGGGCTTGGTCTGATGGCCGGGGTCCGCCCACGTGTCGGAGTAGTGGAAGTCCAGCAGCAGCTTCAGCCCCGCCGCCTTGATCCGCCGGGCGAGCTTCCGCGTGTAGGCCAGGTCGTTGACCACGGGCCCCCGGCCGTTGGGGCTGTGAAAGATGCGCAGCCGCATGCAGTTGCACCCGCGGGCCTTGAAGATCGCCAGCGCGTCGGCCGCCCGGGCGTTATCGCGATAGACGCCGCCCAGTGCCTCGATCTTCGCCAGCAGCGACACGTCGCCGCCCTTGAGGAAGCCGTCGTCGGGCGTCGGCGCGGCGGCGGCACCGGCGGCGCGACACAGAGACGCAGAGGCACAGAGCAGGCATGCACAAAGCGCGATCCGGAGACCTTCCGCTCCGCGTCTCTGCGCCTCTGTGTCGAAACGCCCCAGCGTGGTGGTACCCATGGGCTCAATCCCGACCGATCGCCGGGCTCATTCGGGCTCGACCGCCTCGCGCAGCCACTGCGGGGGGCGGATCGGCTTGCCGGACGTGTCGGTCACGGCGTGGACGGTGTAGCCCGCGGCGACGCCGCCGCCGGCGACGTGGGCGATCGCCACGTCGAAGCGCACCCGTGCCCGCCCGGCCATGCCGACGGCGGTGGTCATTCGCAACTCGTCGTCGTAGCGCGCCCGGCCGAGGTAGTTCACGTGTGCCTTGGTCAGCGGCAGGAAGACGCCCCGCCGTTCCATCTCGGCATACGGCAGGCCGATCGCGCGGAGGCAGTCGGTCCGCCCGACCTCGAACCACTCCAGCGCGCGGGAGTTGTAGAACGTCCCCATCTGGTCGGTCTCGCTGTAGCGCACGCGGAAGACGGTCACCGATGGTCTGGCAGGCATTGCGCGGCACCCTCGCGCCCGGCGGCCCTGCCGGCAAGGCGGCCCGCCGCGCGACGCAGACCGTCCTATACCGCGGCCGCCCGCCCGGTGCAACGCCCAACCGGCCGGGCACACAACGCGCACCAGCGGACCCATGAGCGTGTCTTCACGGCGTGGTTCCTGACCTTTCTCCCGAGTCAGACGCGCACGCGTCCCAGCACGCGCAGCGCCCAGACGACCTGCTCGGCGGGGAAGGCGGCGATCTCGTAGCGCTCGTTGATCGGCACGAGGTGGACCACGTCGCCGCGCCGGCGGAAGAGCTTGCAGGTCACGCCGATCTGGCCTTGAAGCTGGACGACGGCCGGCTGCCCGTCGGCGGCCTGGGCGCCGGGACTGAGCAGCACGAGGTCCCCGTGGCGGATGTCGGGGGCCATGGAATCGCCGTCGATCCGCAGGGCGAAGGCGTCGGGCCACCGCGCGTGGGTATCCGGTGCGAGAACGAACTCGACGGCTTCGTCGGCGTCCGGCGCCCGGAGCGTCACGAGCTGGACGCGCGTCGGATCGCCGCCCCGGGCGTCGTCGGCGGTGGCGGGGCGGACGCGCCGGGGCGCGCCGGCGGCGTGGCGCGAGATCAGCGCCTCGAGGCTCGTCAGGCCGGCCGCCTCGTCCGGATGGGCCCAGAACTGCGGCACCCCGGCGGCGCTGCGGCCGAGAACGGCGATTCCCCCGGCCGGCTCGCCCGCCGCGGCGCTCGTGGGGCCGTCGGCCGCGGCCGGGTCGGGCTCGGGCGGCTGGGCGGCCTCGGCGGGCTTGGCGGGAAAACGCATCGCGGCGGCGAGGATGTCGAGGAAGGCCGCCAGCGGCTCGGCGGCGTCGGGGCGGTCGGCCAGCAGCGCGGCGGCCCGCTGGAGGACGGGGTGGCCTGCGGCGACGACGCCTTTCTCGCCGGCTTGGCCGGTCAGCAGCCAGCGGAGGTCGGCGCCCGTGAGGTCGGCGATTTGGAGCAGCACGTCGGCAGGGGGGACGCGGCTGCGCTCGTAGTAGTCGTAGGTGCTCGGCGAAAGGCCTAACTTATTTGCGAAAGACGACTTACCTCGCGGACCGGCCGTCTCCAGCCTGAGCTGCGCTATCCGGCGGCAGATCTCCTTGGGTGGGCTATCCACAGAAAAACCTTCACCATTGCGAAAATGATCTTGACAAAAGCCGCAAAAGCGAATTATCTGGTTCTTGTACCACGCATTATTGTATGAGCGGCACGAAGGCGGGCAAGAGGAAAATGTCCAGCACCACACGAGCCAAGGTTTCGCGACTGGCCGAGACGATCGACAACCAGATGCAGCTTCTCGGCCTGCACGCCCAGTTTCTGCGGTACGTGCTGGAGCAG
>Ga0272442_10009043_pt1 | contig 12524 bp, 9 predicted proteins | sample SSMForm2O_FD_200262 | JGI IMG/M metagenome (GOLD analysis project Ga0272442, IMG submission 200262) | Marine sediment archaeal communities from Little Sippewissett salt marsh, Falmouth, MA, United States - SSM-Form-2O | ecosystem: Environmental > Aquatic > Marine > Wetlands > Sediment ... | reverse complement strand
TGAAAACGGCCTCCTTGACATATCCTTCCCTCCTCAAGCTTAACAGCTTACCCCAAAGCACGCTTGCTGTTCGCGCCCAAGCTTCAGATCTCTCAAGGCGCGATGTTTCCGCAAGCTTTCAATCAATCCGACCGAAACCGAGCCTTTCATGGAAAGGAAGCAGAGAACTTGTTTTCGAACGGTTTGAAAGCCCCTCCCACGCCGAATGCCCATTCGGCATCTGGGAGGGGATTTCTCTTCCAAGGGGCGTATCCAGGGGTTCCAACGCACCGCCGGAAGAAAGTGAGACAACAAGTTCTCTACCTCCTTTCCCAACCAACGCCAGTCACTGGATCGGGCTCACTGTAAGCTTGCGTCCTGTTCCCAGGTCCCCAGGCCGTTGCCCACCCTTGTCTTGTCTCACCCTTTGGCCGGAATCCTGATAGACACAACGCTACTCCCTCAGCACCCAGGTGTCAAGGGGAAAGGCCCTTGGCGAAGCCCGTTCCTGTTGCGGAAAGGCGAATGTGAAGACAGGGCTTCCCCCTCGACGACCTGGTGTCTGTCTTGGCGGCTTCGGGGACGAACATCAAGTTGCGTGAACCGAGACTGCAGAGAGGAGATGAAGGGATGGTCTTAGAACGGTTTGAAGCCACTCCCACTACGGAACGAACAGTTCCGTTCCTGGTGGTGGCTTCACGGCGAAGGTGCGCCATATTCCATTCAGACGCACCGAGCCGGAAGTGAGAAGACCATCCCTTCAGCTCCGCCCGCCTAGGCTCGGTTTGCAGCCATTCCAACGCACCGCCAGAGGGAAGTGAGAAGAGGACCTCGGCCTCCTCACCCCCCGTTCAGGTCATCATGCCTGCTGTTCGGAGGGTCTCCTCGATTCCCTCCCTGACCTGAGCCTTGAAGGGTACGGAAAGGTGCCCGCCGTGGCACCAGAGGATGCGAGGCTCATCCCAATGCTGCCAGAGATCCATGACGTGTGCAGGAGGCACCAGTTGATCCGCGGTGGCCGCGAAGATGAGCCGCTTCTCCTTGGGGACCTTGGGCTGCATTGCGAGCGGAGACACCACACGCATCAGCTCTTGCATGGACTCTTTTTCCCCGATCTCCTGCTCCATATATTTGAGGTCAAGGACAGGCGCATGATGCCAAAAGAGTCCAGCGAAATCGGTAGCAGGAATGCCAGGAATCGCGCAGGCAAGATCCTCTGCCAGACAAGCGAAGAGCGAGGTATTGTATCCGCCCAATGACAGGCCACAGACCCCAATCTTCGGCGGATCCTGGGTGCGGATCCAGCTCAACAACCTTCGGATATCCCACATGGCTTGGGCCTCGGCATGGATGGCGTCCACCAGGTCGCCGGAGAAGAAACCGTCCCCGCTAATCCAGCCCTTGCGTCGAGGACCATGGAGCGGCAGGACAGGCAAAAGCAGATTGAGTCCCACCCTTTGAAACCAATGCTTGACGCGGAATCCGGGAAAATCCAGGAAGGGAATTCCATTTTGATAGCCATGGATGCATACAAGCCATGGTCGAGGTTCACCTGGGTGTCGAAGGACATACGCATAGGCGTTCCGATTGCGTTCGTATCCGAGCCAACGGTCCCGGCCGGGTTCCTCGGCGCGGGGCTCATATCCACTCTCAAAGGACAACCTCTCGAAATCGATGCCCCAGGATCGGCCTGGACTGAAAGTCGGGGAGGACAGTTCAGGAGGGCTGACGTGATAGGTCTCCGGCTGAGCGAGCCAGCCCTGGGCTTCGAAGAAGTCCCTGGCTTCGATTACTTCTTGTCGGAACCTTTCGACCTCTTTGGGTTTGGGCATCTTGACCATGAAGATCATGGGGAACAGAACAGCATCATCCACAGCGACCTGTGCGAAGACGCTCACGGAACGCGTGGGAGCAGGCACCCCTTCGACTCGGGGATCCAATCCCATGGAGATCGCGCCTGCTGCACAGAAAGAGGCCATGCCGAGCAGGACGAGTCCCGCGAAAGCACCAGGCCCCATACAGAATGCCTCTGGGATGGCGAAAAGAAGGCTCAAAACCGCTCCAATAGCCATAGCGTGACAGAGCCGCCTGTCTGCCGGCCACAGGAGACTTCCAATCCCGGAAGCCAGTAGTAAGGATCCAGGAACGATAGCGAGCAGAAAAGCCACAGGACCTGTCCTGCTTCCAAACCAGAGCCAGAGCAGTCCTGCCGCCGTGGGAATCAACGCGTTATAGAAACAACGCGGAGGCTTCACCTTTAGAGCACTTTCTCCCATCTCGTTCCTCCTCATCCAATCCATCGTAAGAATCGTCCGAAAACGCTGAGCTTCCTGGAAGGAAGAAGCCCTTTCCAGGCATCGCGTCCAATATACTCCCCCGGCAGAACCCCAGTCTATCGAAACGGCCTGGGAGAGCCTTCCTCCCCTCCTACGAAGACGGCCCCTTTGCCGAGACCGCCAGCAAGGAGCCGATGACGCCAGGGATGAGGAAGAGGACGACCTTGACGGGGGGAAGGAGGCTGAGGTCCTCAGCTTGCGTCACCCAGAAGAGGCACGGTCTCCCCGTGGGCCTCGGCGCTTTGTAAGGCGGACTCGATGAAACGTATGGCTTGGACGCCGTCCCGAAGCGAGGGCACGGGCTCGGCTTCTCCCAGGCAAGCCAGGGCAAACTGTTGGAGTTCCCCCCAATACCCCCGCGTGTAGTGTCCTGAAGCAAACCATCCTGCCATGTTGCCTGACACAGAGTATTTGCCGCTCCAGCCGAAGAGTTCCAAACCTTCGCCGTCCGCGAAACGCATCCCTTCGCCCATGATCTCCACCGACCGCGAGGCATCGATGAGGAGTCCTGTTCCCGCCCCGCTCACATACGCCTGTTCAAAGCAGTCCCTCCAATGATGTCCACTGTTCATGTTGAGACAGCCCACAGCGCCATTCTGGTACTGGAATTGAGCAACCAGTGCTTTCGTGTCATGATCCCAAGCGGTTCCAATAGCCGAAAGCGAGTTGATCGCTCCCCCCAGAAAGAAAGCCAAGTCCACCATGTGAATGCCATTGAAGAGCATCATCTTTCTGGGATCTTCATAGGGTCCGCTTCCATGGATCAGGGACACGGCACTCAAGCGGCCGAACCGTTCCGTTCCCATGAACTCCAAAGCCACCCGGTTGGCCGGGGCGAAGCGTTTCATGAACCCCACCATGCCAAAGATGTTTTTCTTCTCGGCCAACGACGCCAGCTCTATCGCCCCTGCCAAGTCCTCAGCAGGCGGCTTTTCCACGAACACAGGAATGCCCTTGCCGAGACAAACGAGCGCCACCTCATGGTGCATGGACGGGGGACCGCACACGCAGACGCCGTCCAAAGGCACCTCCGCCAGCATGGCCTCCACATCGGTAAAGGACCGCTCCGCGCCAAAGCGTTCCTTGGCCCCTTGGGCTCGATCCGGATCTAGGTCGCACACCGCGGCCAGATGAAAGGCGGGAATGTGGGCGATGTTGGGATAAAGCGATTCCGTGGCATGGTTGCCGGCCCCTACAAAACCGATCCGCGCCTGATGTTCCTGGGACATGGCTTCACTCCTCTCCGATCCATTGGGTCATGGTGCGGTACGCTTCCTGGATATACTGCGGCAGATTCTCAGGATCCTCCACCTCCAGTTCCACGGCCAAAGGCCCTTGGTAGTCCACCTCTCTCAGGACGGACACCAGGGCCTGAAGATCGATTTCACCGCGTCCGATGGGAACGGACTGCTTCCCCACGTGATCCTTGAGATGCACGTTGTAGATCCTTTCGGCGTGCGCTCTAATCAACGAAATCCAATCCACACGGCCTGCGTGGAAATGTCCCGTATCCACGGTGATCCCCACCCGGTCCGTATCGAGCTCATCCATCAAGGTGTCAAAGTCCTCCCTGGTCAAGATTTGCGACCCTACATGCGGTTCCAGACAGACGCGCACAGGGAACCCTTCAATGCGGTCCAACAGCCTGTGGAGTCCCTCCACCGTTTGGACGAGTCCCCCTTCCCTTCGCTCCCCTCCTGTCTGAACGATTCTGTTGCAACCCAAATCAACCGCCACCTGGGCGGACATTGCCACATGCTCCGCCCCCAGCTCGGCCGCTTCCTTGCTCTCGGTCCGGATGGGAGGCGTCCACACCTCGGTCAAGGTATCGAGTCCCACTTCCTTCATCCTTCTCAGGATCTTCTGTACATCCAGCCATTGGATCAGTCCAGGCTCCCAGGTGAACGGTCCTCCCAGTCCCCACTGGGTGTATCCTGCCTGGGGCGCGTACCGAAAGGTCTCTTCAATCTCATCCCTGCCTCGTCCCCTTAGGGCGCAGGTGGTGCAAGACAGTGTGAGGTCTGACATGTCCGTCTCCTCCCTCAAGAACTACGAAAAACGTCCTCAGTCTTCACAAGAAAATCCATGGTAGCACTATCAGCCCGGTCCATCTCTTATCCCAAGGTTACTGTCTCTTCTTGATGCAGCTAGTAGGCTCAGCTGAATGAACTGCGCCTGTTGACCCGGTGACAGCGCTTCTCTACCATTCGCTGATAGTTGGTTCAGTCCTGACGCAAGGAGATCCTCCCCATGCAACATAGACTCACGACTTTGCTTGCCCTGAGCACACTCTCTGCAGCTCCACCGGAGAACCGCCCCACGAATCTTCTGCCAGATCCTTCCTTTGAGGAAGCCTCCTTAGGCAAGGCGCCTGGCTGGAGGTCCCGCGCTTGGCACGGAGAAAAGGAGGTCTCGTGGGAGGTGGCGTCGCCGGGACGCCAAGGAGATCGCTGCCTCACCATTCGCTCGGATCTTGGCGGCGACGCGGCGTGGACTGCCACGGTGACTGTGGAGCCTCACGCATTCTATAGGCTGTCAGGCTGGATTCGAACCAAGGACCTAGGAGGAGCCAGGGGAGCTCTTCTAAACATTCAGAACCTCCAACACGTGAAGACTCAAGCGGTGACAGGGACGTCGGACTGGACGCACGTCTCCACGCTCTTCAGCACAGGGAAGGCACGGAAGCTGGAGATCAACTGTCTCTTTGGCGGTTGGGGCTCGTCCACTGGACAAGCCTGGTACGACGACGTGGTCCTCGAATGCGTGGATGATTTGAAAAACGCCACCGAGGCGGTCGTGACCGTGGACGTGGACGCCAAGCCTATCGAATTCACTCCCCTGGTTTTCGGCGGCTTTATCGAACACTTCCACAGGCAAATCTACGGGGGACTCTTTGATCCGGGGTCCCCTCTTTCGGATGAGCGAGGTTTCCGAAAGGACGTCATGGAAGCCCTGAAGGAACTCAATCTCTCCGTGGTTCGATGGCCTGGGGGATGCTTTGCAAGCGGCTATCATTGGAGGGACGGCGTTGGACAAGAACGACGTCCCACGCGCGACCCGGTCTGGGGCGTGGAAGATCCCAACACCTTTGGCACGGAAGAGTTTGTCGCTTGGTGCGATGCGGTCGGCTGCGAAGCCTACATCTGCACCAACGCGGGCAACGGCACGGTGGAGGAGATGAGGGACTGGCTCCAATACTGCGTGGACCATTCGCTCGAGGTGCCTTTCTGGAGCATCGGCAACGAGAACTGGGGAGGACACGAAATTGGGGCCAAGACGCCTGAGGAATGGGGTCCCCTCGTGGCTGAAGCGGCCGAGGCGTTGTTGGCGGTCGACCCTCAGACTAAGCTGGTCGCGGCCGCCACCGACAATCGGGACTGGACCTTGCCCTTGCTTGAAGCGGCAGGAAAAGATCTGGATTACGTGGCCATTCACAGGTACTGGCTCCCTTGCTGGGGGGAAAACCTCGCCGCGGATTACCTCTCCTGCATCATCCATTCCGAGGGACCGGAGCAACTGATCCAAGAGGTGATCGGCGTTCTGGACGAGGCCGGCGTTCGGGGACGCGTCCAAATCGCCTTTGACGAGTGGAACCTGCGCGGCTGGCACCACCCAGGATTCCCCCGAAAAGAGTTGGGCGGCCGCGAGGATGCTGAAACCGCCCGACTGATCGCGAATAGGGACAAGAATCTGATCGCCTCCCAGTACACCATGGCGGACGCTCTCTTCTCAGCCTCCTTTCTCAACGCGTGTCTCCGCCATGCGGACGACGTGGGTATGGCTAACATCGCGCCCATCGTGAATACGCGGGGTCCCCTGGCCGTCCATCCTGACGGCATCGTGAAACGAACCACCTTTCATGTGTTGTCGATGTACGCTCAGGAACTGCAACCCCGGGTGGCTCCAACCGATGTGAATGCAGGCCTTCTCGTCCACAAGGAAGACGCGATTCCTGTTCTGGATGCCATCGCCACGGTGAACGCCTCAGGAAAGACGTGGTCCATCGCCCTGGTCAACCGCCATCCTTCAAAACAGGTCTCCTGCACGATAAACCTGGGAAAGACCCCTCTTTGCGGCACGGTTGAGGGAATGGTTTTGGAGGGCGACGGCCCGGAAGCCTACAACGACGTCGAAAGTCCTGATCGCGTGGTCCCTCAGAAACGCTCCTTTTCCGTGGAACAGGGAAAGGTGCTGCTCCCACCCCACTCCCTGACGGTTCTCACGGTTTCAACGCCGCAGATTGAGTCGCTTCCACAAGAAGACTACGTAGGCTACTTGATGGCCTACTTTGGCCCTGAAGAGAAGCTTTTCTACGGCTACAGCCAAGACGCGCGGCACTGGAAGGCGTTGAACGCCGGCAAGCCTGTCTTCGACGCCGGCTGTCGGCTAAGAGATCCTTACATCCAGAGGGCAAGGGGCGCCTTTCATATGGTGCACACCAAGGCTTGGGACCACCCTGAGATTTTTCACTGGCAATCGCCTGATCTGATCCACTGGACAGGGGGTTCGGTCCAGGTGGTGGACCCTGAAAGAAAGCGGGCCTGGGCCCCGGAATTCGTTTACTGCGAGGAAAAGGACCTGTTCACGGTCTTTTGGGCCTCCATCTACGAAGGCCACAACACGATCCACTACACCACCACGAGGGACTGGACAGACATGGAACCTTCGCGATCCCAAGTCTACTTCAATATCGGCATCCACGATATCGACTTGTCCATCGTGGAGCATCACGGGATCTACTACGGCTTCCACAAACCGGGAGACGTGGACGATCTCATGGGGAACAGGTTTCTCACCTCGACGAGCCTGGATCCCGCCGTGGACCGCTTCAGCGACGGCGAGATTGGAGATGATGTGCTGCCAAGCCAGAAAAAACCGACTGAAGGACCTGAGATCGTGAAACGGATCGGAGAAGACAGATGGCTCATCTACGGCGATCCCTTCCACGCCGAGATGGAGGCGTGGGAAACCACGGACTTCTGCTCCTTCAAAAAAATCGACGTCAGCCCACCGCCAGGCGCCAAACACTGCAGCATGTTTCCCATCACGAAGAAAGAGCTTGACCGCCTTGTCCAGGCGTATCCGAGCGCAAACGTCGTTCAGTGAAGTCGTCGACCTCTTTCGGCGTCATCATCTTGCGCCATGTAAGATGTGTGTGTATGATGTATACACAATCTTTCTCTGCCAGGTTCATCCAAAGAAAGGCGTAAAGAATGCGTAGAACGCAGATCCTGCTGGAAGAAACCCAATATGAGACGCTCAAGCAAAGGGCGTCGAAAGAAGGCAAGAGCATGGGCGGCCTCATCAGAGAACTCATCGAAACAGCCTTGGACTCCTCGGCCGACGACAAGCATGAAGCAGGGGCATCTCTCAGGGACCTCAAGGGCATCTTCAGACAAGAGGGTACACGAGGACGCGATCATGACGCATACCTTTATGGGGGCGTGGAATGAAGCGTCTTTTCGTTGACACGGGCGCTTGGTTCGCCTTCTTCAATCAAGCTGACCCAGATCATGAAGCTGTTTCGGAACTCCTCCTCGACTGGGAAAACCTACTTCTCACCACGGACTATGTTTTTGATGAACTGATCACCCTTCTCCGATACAGGGTCGATCATCATACCGCCGTCAAAGCCGGTATTGCCCTTAAAAACCCAAGCATCACCATGCTCGTCTATCTGCAACCGGACGATAGAGACAAAGCTTGGAAGCAATTTCAGCGCGACCATGACAAAAAATATAGTTTCACCGACTGCACTTCATTCGCGGTGATGATGCGTCTAAAAATCCATCAGGCTGCCGCAGTGGACAATGACTTCAGGCGGGCAGGCTTCAGGACGCTACCGGATTAACCCCTACTCAAACATCGGACCCAGCGACCGCAGAAATTCTATATTCCTCTGAATGGCCTTCTTCTGCGATCTTTTCGCTAAGGTGGACTCCTCCTCAGCCACAATCCATCCGTCGTATCCACCCCTCTGCAACGCCTCAAAAAACGCCTCCCACGGTATGATGCCGTCCCCCAAGACCCGCCATTTTCCCTTTTCATCCACGTCCTTCACATGCACGTGTGCGATACGGTCGGCATGCCGCTCAATGCAATCCAGAAGGTCCTGTCCCCCTCGCACGATATGCCCTGCGTCAGGATTGAAGAGAAGTCCGCATTCCTTGGTGAGAGAGAGAAGTTCGTCGTACTCCTCGGCCGATTCCATCAAGGACCCATGATGCGAATGCGGATGTACGCAAACGGTTATGTCTCGTTGTCCCCCCATCTCCCCCACCGTTCTATAGAAACGCACCGCCCGCGTCATCTTGTCCTTCCGAGACCCCTTGTCCTTCGTCGCAGGTCCCCCCAAACAGAGGGGCACTTTCAGCTGGGAACAGAAGAAAAGGGCCTTTTTGGCCCCTGCCAAATCGTCCATGAACTGCATCTCGTCGGTAAACCCGTCCCTGGCATACGCCAAAGCGGCCACGGACAGTCCCTTTGACTCCGCCATCCTTTGGAAGGCGTCAGGCGCCTCCAGGTAGCGTCCCAGCATGTTGGTGGAGAACTCCACCCCCTCGTATCCGGCTGAAGCGATGAGATCGACAATCTCCTCCTGCGTGCCCCTCCATTTCTCTCCCAGCATCTCCCAGGTATAGGTTTGACATCCCAAGGATAAGGACATATCTTCCTCCTCTTTTGTCTCCAAAGTATAACAGGCCATTCAGCCCAAGCAGAGGATGACTTTGCTGCCTTTTCCAACTTGCGCTGAAACGTTGTGAGCGAAAGGATTCCTTTTCCTGTAGAATGGCTCGGACAGGGGGCTCGAAGGGTTTCCTGCCCCAACGAGGTGTCTCCGTGCCGGAATTTCAAGATTTCAGCCCTTCCAAAGTGGTTCGACCCATACCTGAAAAAAGCACCTTGCAGAAGTTTTTTCGGGTTGGGATCCAGGAAAAACTGATCCTGGCTTTCATCGCCATGGGATTGGTGCCGATGGTGATCTCCCATCAGATCGCCGCCCAGTCCTATGCCGAATCGATCTATAGGGATATGCGGGAGAGCCTGGGGAGAACCGAGGTCATCATCCGGGAACAGATGCTGCGGTATGAAATGGCGGCCCTGGACTGCTGTATGAAGCTATCGAAAGACCCGGATCTGGTGTCAGCCCTTCGGGAAGCGGATCAGGTCCGCATCGCTGAGATCTGCGGTCAAGCGCAATCCCAGCACGGACTGGACATCGTGAAATACAGTCCTCCTCTCACCCCGGAAGCTCGGCGGGAAGTGGAAAAGGACTGGGACCTGGGAGCGCCGCTGAGAGGAATCCTGCTGGGACGCTGGCCGGCGGAGCAAGGCGGGGGGACGGGACAAGACACCACGCTCGCGCTGGTGGCAGGCTGCCGGGTGGAAGTGGTGGACCAAGGGGAAGTCCTGGCCCAAATCGTGGCTGGCAATCTTCTGGGTCCCACCTTTGCACAGGACTTGGGCGGAGCCACAGGCACGCTCATCCTTCCCCAAACGGTGGAGGACCCCTCCAAGCTTCCTGAACTGTTCGAGGTCCGCGTGGACAGTCCCTGGGATGAAACGGAGTTCTGGCAGGAATTTCAGGAGAGCAAGGACCCCATGTACGCCGAGGTGGAATACGAGGGAAAGCCTTTCTCCGCCCTGTTCCTGCCCTTGCGGGGGCGTTCAGGAAAACTAAACGGCGCGGTCATGGTGGGACTTTTGAGGAGTTTCTCCTTCAGCAACATCATGGAAGATCCGGATTTCTTTTACCTCAGTCTCTTCCTCGACTTAGTGGTCGCCACCCTGCTGGGGATCACCATCGCCCGGAGCATCTCCAAGCCGATCCGCAAGCTGGCCAAGGGCGTTCGGGAAGTCAGCGCCGGCAATTTGGACCAAAATATCAAGGTGCGCACCCGGGATGAGATTCAGGACCTAGCCGCCAGCTTTAATGTGATGAGCGAGGGACTCCAACTGATGAAAGAAATGGAAGAGCAGCTCAGGGTGCAGGACCGCCTGGCCGCCTTGGGTGAGCTGTCCGCCGGCGTAGCCCACGAGATCCGCAACCCCTTGAGCATCATCAAAGGCTCTGCGGAAGTCCTGCGCAAGAAACTCCCGGAGGAGGATCCCAGGCGGGAACTGGCCGATTTCATCACAAGCGAAGTCGACCGCTTGAACAACGTGGTCACCGACTTCCTCCAGTTTGCGCGTCCCAACCCCCCGGAACTCACCCACGAGGACGTCAACGACGTGGTGAAGCGATCCGTAGATATGCTGTCCGACCGCCTCGTGGAGAAGGGAATCGACCTGCAGACCGACTTCGATGCCGACTGCGACAGGACGCTTCTGGACAAGGAAAAAATTCACCAAGTTTTGCTGAACCTGATCATCAATGCTTCGCAGTCTATGGAGGATGGAGGGGAGCTGATCGTCAGAACCAGTTCGGCTCCGCTCACCAAGGAAGTGCGCATCGTGATTCAGGACTCCGGGTGCGGCATCTCCGAGGAAGATTTGCAGAAGATCTTCAATCCATTCTTCACAACGAAGCCGAGCGGTACCGGCTTAGGCCTTGCCATTGTGCAGAGAATCCTCGAAGCCCACGGCGGCCGCGTCGAAGTCTCCAGCACCGTGGGCAAGGGCACTTGCTTCGTGCTCATCCTTCCCGTAAGGTCTATTATGCAAGAGGAATCGTCCGATGAGACAGAGGTTAACGGTACGTTGTCGAGGGCTTAACCGATGAAACATGTCCTAATCGTGGAAGATGAAATCAAGATGAGCCGTTTGCTCCAGATGGTTTTGGAGGACGCGGATTTGTCGGTTTCTACGCTGGAAAGCGCGGAGGAAGCGCTATCTCAAGATGCGCTGGCCGACTGTGATGTGCTGATCACCGACCTGCGTCTGGGCGGGATGAGCGGATTGGATCTACTCAAAAAGGTAAAGGCAGAAACGCCTGACCTGCCTGTCATTTTGATGACCGCGTACGCCACCGTGGAAACAGCGGTGGAAGCGATGAAGGAGGGGGCGTTCGACTATATCGTGAAGCCGTTTGACATGGACGACATGGTGGAGCTGGTGCGCAAGGCCATCAGCCACACGGAGCTTCTCCTAGAGGGGAAGGCAATCAAAAAGGCGTCCGAGGTGGCCATGGAGGACTTCGTGGTGGAAAGCGGCGCCATGAAGAAGGTGCTCGAAGCGGTAAAGCAGGTGGCCCCGACCAAATCTACGGTCTTGATCTACGGAGAAAGCGGATCAGGCAAGGAAGTGGTGGCTAGGGCGATCCACCGCTTCAGCGACCGGGCTGAGGGTCCCTTCGTCATCATGAACTGCGCTGCGATTCCTGAGAACCTGATGGAAAGCGAGCTGTTCGGCCACGTGAAGGGCGCCTTCACTGGGGCAGACGCGGACCGGAGGGGACGCTTCGAGCAGGCGGAGGACGGCATCCTTTTCTTCGACGAGATCGGGGCGTTGAGTCCATCCCTCCAACCGAAACTGCTTCGGGTGCTCCAGGACGGACAATACCAGCCTGTGGGCACGGACGAGGTCCGACAGGCCAACGTGCGAATCATCGCGGCATCCAACAAGGATCTGGAAGAAGCGATCGGTAAGGGCGAATTCAGGGAGGATCTGTTTTACAGGCTCAACGTGTTCCCTGTGCAAGTCCCTCCTCTGAGGGAACGCAAGGAAGAAATTCCTCCATTGGTCCTTCACTTCATCGAGGAATACAACAGGGAACTGGGAAAACATATCGGTCCGCCTTCCGAGACGGTCCTGGACCTCCTCACGCAATACGAATGGCCTGGCAACGTCCGCGAGCTCAAAAACATCGTGGAACGGGCCATGGTCCTGAGCGACGGGGAAGAAATCCTTCCCGAGCACCTACCGAATCCGATCTACCAGGAAGGCGAAGGACGCGCCGCAGGCACGATGCCGTATTCCGAGGCCAAGAAACAGGAACTGTTGCGCTGGGAACGGCACTACCTGGAACGGCTCCTCAAGGAGTGCGGGGGCAACGTGGCCGAGGCCGCCCGCAAGGCCCAAAAGGACAAAAGCGACTTCTACGCGCTCCTTCGCAAACACAACATCAACCCTGACGACTACCGCGCCCAGTAGGGGGGGGCCTGGCAGGGCATATGCGCTAACTTAAGAGTTTGACCTAGGGGACAGGCTATGTTACCATATACCACATGGACACCTACACGATTCTGGAGCATCAATGGGCGTATCTAC
>Ga0272442_10009042_pt1 | contig 12524 bp, 12 predicted proteins | sample SSMForm2O_FD_200262 | JGI IMG/M metagenome (GOLD analysis project Ga0272442, IMG submission 200262) | Marine sediment archaeal communities from Little Sippewissett salt marsh, Falmouth, MA, United States - SSM-Form-2O | ecosystem: Environmental > Aquatic > Marine > Wetlands > Sediment ... | reverse complement strand
TCCATGCGTCATACCCAAATTCTTCGTTTTGAGGATATCTTAAATACCATCCGTGGCTCCCACTTTTCTCAATCTGAAATACTCGCGCCCCCCGCCGGGTGCCGTCGGCCTTTGTTCGGCGACGAAGTCGATATCCACCCGATAATTATTTCTGTATCTGTCGTTCAGCGCCTCGACGGTGTGCTCCTCGGTGCCGTAGTGAACGTTTCGAGTGGTCGTATTCACCATATTGACCTGTATCGCGCAACCGCAGAGTTTCTGGAAATACGTGTAATCGGGAAGCTGGTCAACATGGTTCCGGCACCAACGACAGGGCCAGGATTCGAACGTGTTGGGATTATAGAAAAAGCCCAAATGTTTCAGAATCTTTCGTTTCCACCCTATCCACCTGAAAATCTCGATCAAAGGTGAATCCGGTCTGAACATCGCTCCGGCCAGGGGATTGCCGCTCATGGAACGTTCAACGATCCGCCTGACCAGTTCCGTGGTATAGAACGTACAGGAAACCTCAAAGGGGTATCTCGTATGCGGCGTCTGCCCGTTCTTCCAGTTCAGCCGGTAAACCGATTCATCGGCGATGGTATGCTCAGTGATTTGATCCCCACTATCTTTCAAGGACTCCGGGCTGAATCTCAAAGTAAAACCGAAAATGTTATCGCCCTGTTCGACGAAGGTGCGGTCGATCACATCAAAATCTACCGAATCAAAAAACACAACGTCATCGACGCCAAATAAGATATATCGCGTTTGGACGCGATTTAGAACCTGCATGAAATCCCTGTGAAAATCTCCTTCCCTGACGACGATGCACTCACCGAATTTCTCAAACAACCGCTCATACTCTTCGACGAAAAGCTCTTCTTTATAAATGACGTACGTTTGGATGAGATCCGAAGGAAAATACCTCGACAGACTCTCCAGATAGGCATCGAGCTGTAAAGGCCGATTTTTCGTAAAAACAATGTTACTTATGGCTTTTTGGGTTTCGCTCATACGAACAATTTTAATATTCTTTTGTTCAAAGGCTATCGGTTTGCGTACATCGATTCGTAATACGTTTGATAATCGCCGGAGACGATGTTCGCCAGCCACGTCTGGTTCTGGAGATACCAGTCCATCGTCTTGTTCATGCCCTCTTCAAAGCGTACCGATGGTTTCCAATCCAGTTCGCTCATGATCTTGCCGGCGTCGATGGCATATCGCCTGTCGTGCCCGGGACGGTCGGTTACATGCTTAATCAGAGATTTCGGCTTGTCCAGGTGCTTGAGAATCAAGTCAATCACTTCCAAATTAGCTTTCTCATTGCACCCGCCTACGTTGTAAATCTCGCCGGGCGGGGCTTTTTGCAGAACGTCCCAGACGGCGGTACAATGGTCATAGACATAAATCCAATCCCGTACGTAGAGGCCGTCGCCATAAACCGGCAAGTCTCTGTCGTTCAAAGCGTTGTTGATCATCAACGGGATCAGCTTCTCCGGAAACTGATAGGGTCCATAATTGTTCGAGCACCGGGTAATGTTATATTTGACACCCCATGTATGCCCGAAAGCCCGAACGAGAAGATCCGCCGAGGCTTTACTCGCCGAGTATGGGGAATTCGGACGCAACGGCGTCTGTTCCGTAAATTGGCCTTTCGGACCAAGTGCGCCGTAGACTTCATCCGTGGAAATCTGAACGAACTTTTTTAACTTCCGATCCCGAGCGGCTTCGAGCAAGGTTAACGTCCCGGCAATGTTCGTATCGATAAAGACTTTCGGCTCGGTAATGGAACGATCGACGTGGCTTTCAGCGGCAAAATTGACGATCGCCTCGATCTGGTGTTCTTCGATAAGACGTTCGATTAAGATGCCGTCACAGATATCCCCTTTGACGAACGTATGACGATCGTTCTCTAAAAACTCGGCAAGGTTCCCCAGATTGCCGGCATACGTTAGCTTATCGAGGTTCACGACGAAACAATCGGGGTGCTCCGAGAGCACCATGCGCACGAAATTGCTGCCGATAAATCCGGCCCCACCTGTGACTAAGATTCTCTTCATAATTGCCCTAAAAAACGTTCCAATGGCTTCTGCCAGTGCTCGATCGGCTCAGAAAGCAACCGCGAAATCTTACTACAATCGAACCGACTGTTCAAGGGCCTTATCGCAGGGCTCGGAAAATCGCTGGTTTTACAGGGTGCGACATCGATATCCATTGAAAGCTTGTCCACGATGAATCTCGCCATGTCGTATCGGCTGACATACCCGTCCGCCGCGAAATGAAACAACCCCTCCGGCTTGCTTTTCAACAACTCACAAACCGCGTTCGAGACTTCGAGGGTCGCCGTAGGGGAACCCACCTGGTCATCGACCACCTTCAATGCGTTGCCGGCCCTGGCGCGCTGCATGAGTTTTGTGACGAAATTAGTGCCGGCCGGGCCGTACGTCCACTCCACGCGCACGATGCAATGCCGGCAATCACTCTCGGCCAGAAGTTCCTCGCCGGCTAACTTGCTCTTGCCGTATATGTTAATCGGATGCGCCGGATCAGTCTCGACATAGGGTTGATCCGACCTTCCGTCAAAGACAAAATCCGTGCTGATATGCAACAGCCATTTACCGGCACCCCGCACAATCGTTCCGAGCCGCCCCAAGGCTTCGGCATTGACCTGATACGCTAATTCGGCTTCGCTTTCGGCGCCATCGACGTTGGTGTACGCGGCGCAATTGACGATCACGTCGGCGTGTGAGACGGCGCGTCGGACGTGGTCGGCTTTCGTAATATCAAACTCCGGCAGATCGAGAACGACAGGATCGAATCCCCGCTCCCGGCAAGCCAAAGCCAAATCGGAACCGAGCATTCCTCGACCGCCCAAAATGGAAATTCGCAGATCACCCATCGACACTCCCCCCCTCGAAATGCGGCAACGAACCAGTTGGAAGGTCTTTTAACTTTGGAAAATCCGCATCTTTGGACGATAGGAGCGGCGTCTTCACGGGCCAATCGATGCCCAGATCCGGATCATTCCAAATGATGCCGTGTTCCGTTGACGGGTTGTAAAAAACCGTGCATTTGTACGAAAAGAGCGCCGTCTCACTCGTGACGCAATAGCCGTGCGCGAAACCGGGTGGAACGTACATCTGCCTGTGGTTCTCTCCTGAAAGGACTTCACCAATCCATTGACCGAACGTCGGAGAGTCTTTGCGGATATCAACGGCGACATCCCAAACCTCGCCGGCCAAGACCTGAACGAGCTTGCCCTGTGACTGAGGATTTTGAAAATGCAAGCCGCGCAAAATCCCTTTTTGTGAGAACGAAACATTGTCCTGCACGAACGTTTCCCGAATACCAACGTCCTCGTATCTCTTCCGGTTCCATGTCTCCAGGAAAAATCCTCTATGATCTTCGTACACGTCCGGCTCGAGGAGGATAACACCGGGCAGTTTCGTTTCTATCGCGTTCATAGGTCGTACCTGGATGGTTTAGAAAGCTCGATTCGTATTATAAGGGCGGCTCTTCTTTGACGAATTCACCGGCCCGTGCGAGCGATTCGAACGTCCCGGCGTCCGTCCACCACCCCTCAAGGATATCGAATGCCATTTGGCCTTTTGAAATATAGGCATCGTTGACGTGAGTGATTTCAAGCTCGCCCCGCGCCGACGGCTTGAGCGTGCGGATAATATCGTAAACGGCCGCGTCATAGAAGTAGATACCAATAACCGCGTAATTCGATTTGGGCTTCCGAGGTTTCTCTTCAATGCTGATAATCTTGCCGTCGGCCAGTTCCGCCACACCGAAGCGGTGAGGATCCGAGACTTCTCTAAGAAGGATGCGTGCTCCTGTGCCTTGGGCGAGGAACTTATCGACATAGCTTTTAAGATCGGCGTGGAAGATGTTATCGCCAAGAATGACAGCCACAGGCTGGCCCTGGGCGAAATTTTCCGCCAACGCCAGGGCCTGGGCGATTCCCCCCGCTTCATCCTGGACTTTGTAGGTGAATCGACAATTGAAAGCTTTCCCCGAGCCCAACAGACTCACGACGTCTCCCATATGCTCGACGCCGGTGACAATCAAAATCTCGTCGATCCCGGCGGATGTCAGTTTCTCGATGGGATAGTAGATCATGGGCTTTTGCCCGACGGGAAGCAAATGCTTGTTGGTTACCTTCGTTAACGGCTTCAGCCGCGATCCGGTCCCCCCGGCAAGAACGATCCCTCTTAAGCTCATGGTTGCCTCCCTGCGAATGCCTCACACTATCAAGTCTCTGGATATATTCACGGAATAGCCTTCGTCGCGCCCGTCGTAAAACCGCCATCGACCAGGAGGATCTGGCCCGTGATGTATTCGGAGGCATCCGAAGCCAGAAAGATCACCGTCCCGTCAAGATCGTGCGGCTGACCGACGCGATTCAAGGGAATACGATCCGTGATATAATCACACCATTCCTTTTTCTCATATAAGGCTGCGTTTTGGGCCGTTTTGAACCAACCGGGGGCCAGCACGTTGACCGTAATCCCATATTGACCCCACTCGACGGCCAGGCTTCGGGTCATCAATAGAACGCCCCCCCTGCTCGCGGTGTAGGGCGCAATACCTTCCATACCGAAAACACATGTGCACGACCCCATATTGATGATCCGGCCGTAGTTTCGCTTCTTCATCTCCCTGGCGACCGCCTGGGCACAGAAATAATTACCCTTAAGATTGGTGTTGAGGACGGTATCCCAATCCTCCCAGGAAAATTCCAGGCTCGGGTTTCGGATATTCAGCCCTGCATTGTTGACCAAAATATCGATCTTGCCATATTCTTTCACGGCCGCTTGAACCATATTCTCAATATCATCATGGCAAAGCACGTCCATTTGAACAGGCAACGCCTTTCGCCCCAGGGCTTCGATTTCCCGCTTGAATTCGGTCAGACTCGACAACGTCCGGCTGGTAATCACCAAATCCGCACCGGCTTTGGCGAGCGCCCTCCCGAAATACTGACCCAGTCCCCGGCTCGCCCCGGTGACGACGGCCACCTTACCCGAAAGATCAAATAAATCCTGCATATTCAGCTCCATAAATAAGTGCCTAAAGCTTGAAGTGACTAAAGTGCCTAAAATTTGTCGTCAACTTTAGTCACTTTAGCTCACTTCAGTTCATTCTGGTCACTTCTTTTCTAAGGTTCCAAAACGATCTTCAATAGATTCTCTTCGGCTTTGAGCAGTCTCTCGAATGCACGAGGTCCTTCTTTTAGCGGTAGAACATCGCTGATAAGCGGCTCGACATTGATCTGGCCCGATGCGACGAATTCGATGCAATCGCGAAATTCACCCGAACTCGCATAGGAGCCGATAAAGCTATGCTCTCGCGCGACTAATTGCTGTAAATCGAATTCCGCTTTGGGTTCCAGATTCCCAACGGCCACAATAGACCCGCCGGTCTTCGTCGCGGAAACGGCCTGGGCGAACGTCCTGGCATATCCGACGGCTTCAAGGGCGACGTCCACGCCCTGGTTTTGCGTTTCCTTCAAGACCGCTTCCCTTAGATCGGATTGAAGCGGATTGATGAAGACATTTGCACCAAGTTGCTTTGCAACGCCCAGCCGAAAGTCATTAATATCGGCCACAATCGCTTTGGCAGCCCCCCTGAACCTGCATCCCTGTAAAATGAACAAGCCAATCGTCCCGGCGCCAAGGATTAAAACCGTATCATCTTTCGAGATCGGCGCCCGATTGGCGGCGTGCATACCTATCGAGGCAGGCTCTAATAGAGACGCATGTGCAAAGGACAGGTTTTTCGGAATCTTCGAGACGATCCACGACGGCACGGCGACAAATTCGGCAAAGGCCCCGTGCCGCTTGAAATCCGGCACGGAAACACCCAGGACCTGCCGCTTCACACAGCGATTGAAACGTCCGCTCCGGCAGGCGTCGCATTGATTGCAATAAACGGTCGAATCAAAGCAAACACGGTCGCCCTTGTCAAAACCACTCACATTCTTTCCCATGGCCTCGACGACGCCGGCCGCTTCGTGGCCCATAATCAAGGGCGGGAGTCGCCGGCCGGTCTTGCCGGTGGCCCCATGGACATCCGAGCCGCAGATGCCACAGGCCTTAACTCGTACCAGCACATCATCGTCGCCTACCGTCGGATCGGGGAAATCCGAATACTCGAAACGATACGGTTCTTTATAAACTAATGCCTTCATTTAAATCCTCACATTTCACGCAAAATCATAGAATTCGGCCTTATTATAGCCCGGTGCTTGCAGCCCGTCCACCTGTTTTAGCGATCTGGGCCGGAATAGGCCGCGAATACTCAAAAATACGCTTTATTACATCCAAGGAGAAACGTATAATGGAATGATAGAGTATTCTTCTCCGCTGTTAATTGAAGGAGTGTTTTCATGGCCGGGACCATAACGAGACGTCAATTCTTAGCACGAACCGCCGGATTGATCGCCCTGGGTGCGATTGGGCCGGGTTGCCGGCTCGGTAATCCACGTAAAGCGCGACGCCCCAACATCGTCCTCATTATGGCCGACGACCTCGGATACGGCGATGTCGGCTGTTATGGATGTACAGATATCCGAACGCCCGCCATAGATAACCTCGCTGCTGAAGGTGTCAAATTCACGACCTTCTACTCCAACGCGCCCGAATGTACGCCGACCCGGACCGCCCTGCTGACGGGCCGTTACCAACACCGCGTCGGCGGCCTCGAATGCGCCCTCGGCATCGGCAACGTGGGACGGTACGACGACGCCATCCGGCTGCGCGAGACACACGATATGGGCCTGCCCACAACAGAAACGACGATCGCCCGACTCATTAAGAACGCCGGATATGCTACGGCCATCAGCGGTAAATGGCATCTCGGATACGAACCGAAGTTTTTCCCGCTCCGGCACGGATTCGATTTCTCGTTCGGCCCGGTGGGCGGAGCCGTCGATTACTTCCACCATTGCGAATATACCGGAGAGCCCGCCCTCTATCTCAACGACAAGCCCATCGAACGGGAAGGCTATCTGACGGACCTGATCACCGATGAGGCGGTTCGATTTATTCAACACAAACATCATTCGCCTTTCTTCCTCTATGTGGCTTATACGGCTCCCCATACCCCCTACCAGGGCCCCAATGACAAGAAATCCGACCCCGTTTCCCAAGAGGATTATAACAAAGGTTCGCGAGCCACTTTTACGGCGATGGTCGAGCGGATGGATAAAGGGATCGGCAACATAATGAAGACGCTGGAGGAGCACAACGTCGCCGACCATACACTCGTCATTTTCATGAGCGACAACGGCGCCAACAAAACCGGCAATAATTCACCTTACTCCGGCTATAAGGGCAATCTCTTCGAGGGCGGCATACACGTCCCGTGCGTCGCCAAATGGCCCGGCGTGCTCGCCAAAAGCATCGTATCAGATCAACCGTGTATCAGCATGGATTTCTCACGCTCCATCGTCAGAGCCGCCGGCACCCGGCCGGAGAAGAATCGCCCCTTCGACGGGATCGACATATTGCGAGTCGTGGAAACAAACCAACCCGTTCAGAAACGCACACTTTTCTGGCGCGCTCGCAGAGGGGACCGAACACGAAAAGCCGTGCGGGACGGCTCGTTGAAATACATCCGGCTCAAGCAGGGAAGTGAGATCAGCGAGTATCTTTTTGACCTGGATCAGGATCCGGCGGAAAAGAATAACCTTCTTAACGATCGCTTGGAAGACGTTCAGAGATTGAAAATGCTGTTGAAAAACTGGGAAAGAGAAGTGCAACATAAACGCTGAGGATCTATCGGGCAAGATTAGGATAAGGACGGAAAGGATTTTTGGAGACAACAAATGAGCGAAAGTGAGGACAAGACAACACGACGCAGATTTTTACAGAACTCAACGGCAACCGCTGCGGCGGTGACGTTAGGAATGAACACCATAAGCACCCCAAACGCGCGAGCGGCGCGTGGGGCCAATGAGAAGATCCGAGTAGGTTTTATCGGCGTGGGCAACCGGGGGACGCAGCTTCTCAGGAGCTTTTTGAAGCAGGATGATGTCCAGGTTGCGGCCCTGTGCGATGTGTATGAACCTTACCTGATGAGGGATAATTCCAAGGTGGATCAAAAGCTTCAGGACTCTCTCGGAGGCCGGGTTCCGAAGATGACGGAGAATTTAGACGGCAAGGTGGCGCGGTACAAGGATTTCCGCCGGCTGCTCGACCGCAAAGACATCGACGCGGTGGTCATCGGGACGCCGGACCATTGGCACGCCGTCCAATCCATTATGGCCTGCCAGGCGGAAAAGGATGTTTACGTGGAAAAGCCGCTTTCGGTCACCGTGGTCGAAGGCCGGAAGATGGTCGAAGCCGCCGAGCGCTATAATCGCATCGTGCAGGTTGGCCTTCATCGACGCTCGTCCAAAGCCTACAAGCGAATCGCCGGCGACGTCCAGGCCGGGAAGATAGGTAAGATAACGGTCGGCAGAGCCTATCGTATCAGCAATATGGACCCGGCGGGAATCGGCCGATTTCCCGATACGGCCCCGCCCAAGGGATTGGATTGGGATATGTGGCTCGGCCCGCGGCCCATGCGCCCCTATAAGGACAATCTCGTGCTCTACAAATTCCGCTGGTGGAAATCGTATTCATCCCAAATGGCCAACTGGGGCGTGCATTATTGCGACGCAATGCGATGGGCCATGGCGCAGAAGGCGCCGATATCGATCTCCGCGCACGGCGGGCGATTTGCCGTCGACGACGACCGGACGATCCCCGATACGATGGAAGTGATCTTCGAGATGCCGGCGGGCGCCTTGATCGTCTTCGGCCAATACGAAGCCAGCGGCGGCCAGGCCCTGATCGAAGGAGAAATCGAGCTGCGAGGCACGCTCGGCAATCTCTACTGCGGTTCCGAAGGCAAGGCGTTCAAAATTGTCCCGTCAAAGGGCGGGCAGTTCCAGGACTCCGAACCGCGTATCGAGCCGGAAGTCATCGAGCCGACGGACGGCAATTTAACCGATCAGCACGTTCGCAACTTCCTCGATTGCGTCAAGAGCCGGGCCAGAACCCACTGCGATATGGAAACAGGCCACCGCTCGACGACGTTCGCTCTCTTGGCGAATATCGCCCTGGCGACGAAATCCCGGCTCGATTGGGACCCGAAAACCGAACAATTTACCAACAACAAGAAGGCCAACAGACTTTTGCACTACAAATATAGAAAACCGTGGAAACTAACGTAGCCGGACCGAGCAGAAGATGGATATTGGGCATCCTTCTTTGAGGCTAATGAAATATCAAAAGAATTGAATGAGGGTAGAACGATGCAAAAACAAAGAGCTTTTACACTTATCGAGTTGCTGGTGGTGATCGCTATTATCGCCATCTTGCTGGCGATCCTGATGCCGGCGCTCAACCGCGTAAGAGAACAGGGCAAACGTATATCCTGTATGAGCAACCTAAAGCAACTTATGCTGGGCTGGGATATGTATGCCGATGAAAACGACGGTAAGATTATTTTTTCAATAACCAGTACAGGTGCAGAAACAAATCCAACGTTTGGCGGCTCCAGCACAAAACGACAGAAGGCCTGGGTCTATTATATGGGAGCCAACGCATCGGAACAGCAGCAGCGCGAGGGTCTGCGCGATGGGGGCTTGTACGACTATGTCAAAGAAGAAAAGCTCTTCAAATGCCCAACGGGTGTACGCGGCGAACTGATTACGTATTCGATTACCGACGCCATGAACGGCCATCGCGGCCACATGACAATGCCTGCTTTGCATCCGATTATGAAACGAAGCGACATTAGAAATCCGTCGATGCGCATGGTTTTTTTGGATGAAGGTCAGCTAAGCTCCTCCAGTTGGACGCTTTTTTACGACCAGCCGCGTTGGTGGGATCAAATTACGAAACGGCATGGTGTCGGCACGAACATCGCCATGGCCGACCATCATGCCGAGTACTTGAAGTTCGACGATCCCCGCACACGATGGATGGCCGAACACTTAAACTGGCAAAGCGTGGGGCGACACGACGCGCAGTCCACTCAGGCCGGCAACCCGGACCTCGAGAGAGTCCAAAAAGCCATGTGGGGCAAATTAGGCTACACCCCGAGCCAGTAACATCGTGGACAGTGATAAAACGCGATACGTCAGGCTCTGCCTTCAACGTTACTCGAGGTCCGTATCCAGCGGTTCACCCGCACGACGCTCGTATGTGAAACCCGACGTCACGAAAATCCAACGCGCGGCGCTACCGGCGATGAACGTGGTAACCAACCAAGCTTCCCGGCCTGGAGGACCATCGTGAACAAACATCGGCTCGGACGCCTGCTCATCTTCTGCGATCAATTGACTCGCTTGACGTGAGGCTTCCTCAGCATCGATGCCCGTGACCGTCGTCGGCCAGTTATGCGGATGTTCGGGATCGACGCCGAATCGACCGACCGCTCCTACGGTTCCATCCCGCATCACTCGCACAAACCCGCCTACTCGAGTTTTGAGCCGTACGGGAATCAGCCAGTAGCTTGGATCTCCAGACAGGGTTCGAACCAGAACGGGCTCTCCGAGTGAAGCAATTCGGAACCACTCGAGGTCTCGATCGAGTGAAACCGTTTCTATCGCCTTGGCAGCAGCCCGTGTAACCTCGTTTTTGGTTGGAAATGGCTCCAAGTTCAATCCTTTCATGCGTGCCGAACGTAGATGAAGTTCGTATGGTTGACGCTATCCCAGTCCTCCCAGTAAACGGCCCCGCCGTTACAGATATTCGCGTTCCATGGCCACGGATCGTAGATCTTAAGCCACCGTTTCGGTGGTTGGCCGATCAGCGTAATATTCTGGCGTTTCCAGCCTGCGCACGCACGGGCATGCCCGGGGATGCCTGACTTGAGAGGTCGGTTTGCGTCGATCTCCGCTTTCGCTTCGGACCAGGCTGCTGTGTTGTCGTATGTTGCGTCAAGTCCGTTGTTGGACAGTGACTCGTATCCATTGACTTGCCCGGTATTTGAGGTCCCGTAGGCCCCGGTGCCCATGGCGGCGGCGATCGTGGGCTGGTCAAAGTGGTATTTGTAGAAGTCCAGGATCATCTGGCCCGTGGCGACCGCACAGTAAACGTTGGTTTGCTGGGCGTATAACCTGAACACCTCCGGCGCGTTGCACCGCGGTGCGAACTTGACCGTGTTCGAGGAGTAAAACGGAATAAGCCTGTGATAAGGCCTCGGGGCGAGTTTGGGCTGTAGAGTGGCCGGTGCGGTTCCCTTGTCGAGATCTTCCGAAACAGCGTCACGGGACGCCTCCAGATCGCTTTCCGCGGCCTCCCATCTGCTTCGGCGCAGGCTTCCTTCAGGTATGGCCACTTCGTCGAGGAACGAATACGAGGATACTCCCTCCATCTCATCGGCGCCGTAACGTTCGACGGGTTTGAGATCGCTCACATCGAACAGCATGGATGCCGGTCCGGCCTCGGTGTTTGCCCCTCCCGCTCGGACGGCGATCTTCGGGTAGCAGTAGCAGACGAGCGAGGTCTCGGTTGCGTCGGTGCGAGCCCCCGATCGTTCAACTTCTTTCATAGCCCCCTCCGTTGCATCATCGACCGACCATCGATGGGGTCCGAGCTGGAGGGAGATCACCGGACTTCCGACCGCCTTATCGGCGCTCGCCCGGACGACGCCAACGATCCGTTTTTTGACCTTTACATTGAAGTCATAGAACAAACGGGCTCCGTTAAGATCATGAATGATCAAAGGCTCAGTATCCACGTTCGCAAAACCCCACTCCTCAAAGTCCGGAATCCCGCCGGCCCAAACGCGACGCACAGCCAGCACTGCGTGCTGCCGTGCTGCCGTTGGCTCCACAGGCTCGCCGAACTCGCTTCTGGTTGATCTTTTGCTTGACATTTTTCATTCTCCTTTCGATTGATAATTGATGTTGAATCGAGCAAACCACTCCTTTCCTCTACTCCAGGTTAAACCTTAGCGGTCCCTATTAAGGATGAGACGCTATTTGACATTCCGTCCCCGTCGGGACCCGCAAAGGGGGCGCGCCGGTGGACTTGCATGCCCGATTCAACAATTATAAAAATCTGCGCTGTCGGAAATATATACCGCGACAATCACGTGTGCAAGAAAAAATGTACGGAAAAATAAAATTTTACGATATTTTGGACGGCCCCTTAAATTACCCTCAGAGCCGGTCCAGAGCCTATCAAACAGGACTGCGTCCAGTTCTCCAGCCGACTATTGTTGTTCAACGGCCTGGATGATGGCTTGGCGGGCTTGGGCGACGGCCTGACTGGAGGGGTACTCTTTGTTGAGCTGGGCGTAGGTGGATTTGGCTTTGTTCACGTCCTTCATACCGCATAAGGCGACGACCTGACGGGCGAGAACCTGGGCGATATCGTAATCGTTTAATTGCAACTGCCTGAGCCGTTCGGTCAGGTGATACGCCGCCTGGAATTCATCTCGGGCTAAATGAACGTCGTACTTGACGAGATGGTTCGATCTTAACCACCGCCGAAGATAGACTGGATGTGAGTTATGAGTTGTATCGTCAATTGAGCGAG
>Ga0272442_10009041_pt1 | contig 12524 bp, 10 predicted proteins | sample SSMForm2O_FD_200262 | JGI IMG/M metagenome (GOLD analysis project Ga0272442, IMG submission 200262) | Marine sediment archaeal communities from Little Sippewissett salt marsh, Falmouth, MA, United States - SSM-Form-2O | ecosystem: Environmental > Aquatic > Marine > Wetlands > Sediment ... | reverse complement strand
CACGCCGTGTGAAGATTCCATGTAGCGCCGGGATTCCACCCGCAGGGGCTTGCGATGCGAGCGATCGGAATATATTGTGAGTAACCATTCACGATGTGAGCCATTGTTCACGCCATGTCCGAAAGCCCCCAGACGCCATCGACGCGGGAAGGTCCCATGGACGACTCGACGAAGAAGCCGCGCTCCGCGGCCCCGGAGGCCGCCGCCGGCGGGGAGCCTGAGCCCGCCACGCGCAGGGAGCGCGAGCTGGCCCGCCACCGGCGGGAGGTGATCGGCGCCGCCGAGAAGCTGCTGAGCGAGCGGACCTACCACGCCATCAGCATCCAGGACATCGCCCAGGAGGCCGAGTTCAGCGTCGGCTACCTGTACAAGCTCTTCCCGTCCAAGGAGGAGATCTACAAGGCCGTCATCGTCCACGGCACGGACGCCATCATGGCCGTCATGGACGAGACCGTCCGGGGCTGCGAGGCGGAGGGCGCGGGCTTCGCGACCTGCCTGGAGCGCATCGTCGGCGCCCTGCTCGGGTGGATGTCGGCGAACCGCGCCTACATCCAGGGCTCCATGCGCGACCTGGAGGCCCTGTCCTTCAGCATGGGCATGCACGAGCTGGCCCGCCAGCGTTACGCGGCGACCATCCGCCGCATGGACGCGCTCATCCGCAAGGCCCTGCGCGACGGCACCATCGAGGGCGAGAGCTCGGAGATGGTGGGCAGCCTCATCGGCGCCCTCCTCTGGGGCCTCGTGCGCAAGGACATCGTCCACGGCGAGACGGACCGAGACTGGACCCGCCACGCCCCCGTGATCGTGAAGGTCATCACCCGCGGCCTCGCGCCCGAAGGAGGAATCCGCTAGATGAACACGCACCTGACGCGCCGCCGCCGGATCCGCGCCGGCGTCCGGCGCCGCGGCCGCGCGGCGCGGGCCGCGGGGACCGCCGCCCTGGCCCTGCTCCTGCCGGCCCTGGCCGCCGCGGGGCAGTCGCCCCGGCGCCTCGGCGTGGACGACGCCGTCGCCCTCGCCCGGCAGCACAACGAGCAGCTCCTCATCGCCCGCGAAGACGCGGCGCGGGCCCGCGGCGCCGTCCGCGAGGCCTGGGCCGGCGCCCTGCCCCAGGTGACCCTGCAGGGCACCTACCAGGGCAACTTCACCAAGCCGGCCTTCTTCGCGCCCGAGGAGTTCGGCGGCGGCAAGGTGGAGATGGGCTCCGACATCGAGGTCAACGGCGCCCTGCGCCTCGACCAGGTGCTCTACGCCTTCGGCCGCGTGGGCAACGCCATCGACTTCGCGAAGATCTACGAGGCCGCGGCCGCCGAGGGCGTGGCCCTGGCCCGCGGCGAGGTGACCTTCGCCGCCCGGGAGGCCTACTACCGCGTGCTGCTCCTGGCGCGCGTGGCGGTCATCCGCCGGCAGTCCCTGGACCAGGCCCGATCGCATCTGGAGCGCGCCGAGGCCATGCACGCGCAGGGCCTGCTCTCGGACTTCGAGCTGCTTCGCGCCCGTGTCGAGGTCAAGAATCGCGAGCCGGTGCTCATCGCCGCCGAGAACGACGCGGCCCTGGCCCGGCAGGACCTCCAGCGCGTCCTGGGCATCGACGGCGAGCCGGCGCCCGTCCTCACCGACAGCCTCGCCTTCCGGCCCTTCGCCGTGACCGAGGCCGAGGCGCTGGCGGAGGCCTATGCCAGCCGTCCGGAGCTGCGCGGCCTCGAGCTCGGCATCACCGGCCGCGAGAAGGTGCTCGCCATCGAGAAGGCCGGGCGCCTGCCCATCCTGGGGTTCTTCGGGCAGGTGGCCCTCCAGGGCGCGGCCGATGGGGACAAGCCCCTGGATCCCTTCACGGCCGACCACCGCGCCGTGTCCACCTCGGCCGGCATCAGCCTGAGCCTGCCCCTGTTCGACGGCTTCCGCACGCGCGGCAAGGTGCAGCAGGCCAGCGCGCAGCTGCGTCGCGCCGAGTTCGAGCTCAGCCAGGCGCGCAAGGGAGTGCGACTGGAGGTGACCAAGGCCCTCCAGGATCTCGCCAGCCTCGCGCGCGAGCACGAGGCCCAGCGGGCCACGGTGGACCTGGCCGCCGAAGCCTACCGCATCGCCGAGACGAGATACGCGAGTGGCCTGTCCACGCAGCTCGAACTGGGCGACGCCGAGACCGAGCTGGACTTCGCCCGCACCCTGCACGCCGAGACCCTGTACCGTTACAACGTGGCCCTGGCCGCGCTGGAGCGCGCCCTCGGGCGCGACGCCCGCGCCGCGGCGGACCCCAGCGCAGAGGAGTAGCACCCCATGAAGCGAGGAATGAAGATCGGCCTGTGGATCCTCGTCCTGATCGTCGTCGTCGCGGCCTTCGCCTTCACGACCGCGCGGCGCCTGCAGCGCGAGGCCGTCGCCAGCATCGAGTCCATCCAGGCGGCCGAGGGCGTGCCCGTGGACGTCGCCACGGCCAGGATCGTGCCCCTCCAGGAATGGCGGGAGTTCGTCGGCGTCGCCGAGGGCTGGGCGCAGGCCACGCTGATGGCCGACATGCCGACGCGGGTGACGGAGGTCTCCGCCCGCGTGGGCGACCGGGTGCCGCGGGGCGAGGTGCTCGTCGCCTTCGATCCCTACGAGCCCGGCCTCATGGCCATGAACCTGGAGGCCACGCGCGCCGCCTACGCCTCGGCCCGCACGGACAGCCAGCGCATCGAGGCGCTCTTCGCCCAGGGGGCGGTCTCGCGGCAGACCCTCGACCACACGCGCGCCGCCTGCGACGCGGTTCGCGCCCAGTTCCTGACGGCCCGCCGGGCCGCGTGCAAGGACACCCCGGTGGCGGGCGTCGTCACGGCCGTGCTGGTGGAGGCGGGCGACCTGGTGGACGCCGGCCAGCCCCTGGTGACGGTGGCGGCCGTCGACAGCATCCGCGTGCCCCTGGAGCTCAGCGGCGACGAGCGCGCCCTGGTGCGCGTCGGCCAGCCGGCGCGTTTGGCGCTCTCCGGCGGCGGGGGGCTCGTCGGGCGCGTCGCCCGCGCGGCCTTCAGCGCCGACGGCGAGTCGCGCCTGTTCGCCGTGGATCTGGTCCTGGCCAATCCGGACCAGGCCCTCCGTCCGGGCTCCCTGGTGACGCCGGAGATCCTCGTGGCCGAGGAGCGCGACCTGCCCCTCGTGCCCGACGCGGCGGTGGTGCGCGAGGACGGGCGCACCTTCCTCTACGTCCTCGAGGAGGCGGGCGGCGAGCTGCGCGCGCGCCGTCGGGAGGTGACCCTCGGCATCGCGGCGGACGACCGGGTGGCCGTCGCCGCGGGACTGGAGCCCGGCGAGCGCGTCGTCGTGGCGGGTCAGAACCGGCTCGACGGAGGCGCCCGCGTGGCGGTCCATGCCGACCTCACCGACAACGATCCGCCGGACGCGCGGTAGGGGAAGGAGGCGACGCCCATGTTCCTGTCCAACTTCTCCGTGCGCCGGCCCGTGTTCACGACGATGCTCGTGGTGGCCTTCGTCGTGCTGGGCATATTCTCCTACCTGCGCATGTCCGTCCAGCTGACGCCGGACATCGAGTTCCCCTTCGTGGTGGTCACCACCATCTATCCCGGGGCAGGGCCCGAGGAGGTCGAGACCCAGGTGTCCGAGAAGATCGAGGACGCCGTCGCGACCATCGCCGATCTCAAGGAATTGCAGTCCTACTCCATGGAGTCGGTTTCCTACGTCATCATGGAGTTTGATCTCGAGGCCGACGTCGACGACGTGGCCAACGACGTGCGCGGCAAGGTGGACGCCATTCTCGGCGACCTGCCGGACGGCGCGGAGAAGCCGTCCGTGCAGAAGTTCGACATCGGATCGTTCCCCATCATCTCCGTCGCCGTCTCCAGCACGCGCGGCCGCAGCGTGAACGAGATCTACGCCGTGGCCGACCAGACGCTGCGCGACCGCCTGGCCCAGGTATCGGGCGTGGCCAACGTGGACATCATCGGCGGCCAGGAGCGCGAGATCCAGGTGGCCGTGGATCCGAACAAGCTGGAGCACTACGGCGTCAGCCTGGCAGACGTCTCGGCCGTTCTCGGGGCCGAGAGCGCCAACGTGCCCGGCGGCCGCGTCGTGCAGCGGGGGCGGGAGCTCACCGTGCGCACCCTGGGCGAGTTCGCGGACCTGGACGAGATCGGCGCCCTCCGGGTGCCGGCCAGCGGCGGCTTCGTCTTCCTGCGCGACCTGGCGGAGGTCCGCGACACCTACGAGGAGGCGCGCTCGCGCTCGCGGTACAACGGCCGGCCGGCCGTGCAGGTGGACGTGGTCAAGCGCTCGGACGCCAACACGGTCGAGGCGGCGGCGGGCATCCGCCGCGCCGTGGACGAGCTGGCGGCGGAGTTGCCCGAGGACTTCGTCCTCGAGTACGCCTTCGACGACTCGGAGTTCATCGAGGCCTCCATCAAGGACGTCCTGCAGAACATCTTCATCGGCATCCTGGTGACGGCGGGCCTGCTCTTCCTGTTCCTCAACAACCTCCGTGGCACCCTCATCGCCGCAGTGGTCATGCCGGCCGCGGTCGTCGCGTCCTTCCTGCTCATGATGGGCTACGGCTTCACGCTGAACATGATGAGCCTGCTGGCCCTGGGCGTCTCGGTGGGCGTGCTGGTGACCAACGCCATCGTCGTGCTCGAGAACATCCTCCGGCACCTGCAGATGGGCAAGGCGCCCGACGAGGCGGCGCGCGCGGGCACGGACGAGGTGGTGCTGGCCGTCATCGCTGCGGTGATGACCAACGTCGTCGTCTTCGTGCCCATCGCCTTCATGGAGGGCATCATCGGCCGCTTCTTCATGCAGTTCGGCCTGACGGTGGTCTTCGCCACGCTCTTCTCCCTGGTGATGAGCTTCACCCTGACGCCCATGCTCTCGGCGGCGCTGCTCAAACGCATCCAGGCGCGGCGCAGCGAGGGCGTGCCGGCGGACGCAGCCCCGGCCAACGGCCGCGGCCACTGGATGGACCGCCAGATGCGCAAGCTGGCCGGGGCCTACCGCGGCCTGCTGGCCTGGAGTCTGGCACGGGCCCGTCACCGCGTGCTGCTGGGCGCGGCGACCATCGGCTTGCTCCTGTTCGCCTTCTGGACCATGGGCATCGTCGGCGGTGAGTTCCTGCCCCACTCGGACAACGACTACGTCCAGGTGGACCTGTCCCTGCCCGTGGGCAGCTCCCTGGCCGCCGTCGAGTCCATCGTGGCGGAGGTGGAGGGTATCCTCGACCAGGTGCCCGAGAAGATGTCCGTGCTCGCGACCATCGGCGGCGCCGAGCGCGGCGTCAACGAGGCCATGATTCGCGCGCGCATGGTGCCCAAGGGCGAGCGGTCGCGGAGCACACGGCGCATCGCCGCGGATCTGCGGCCGCGCCTGGCCGGCCTGCCGGGAGCCGAGGTCGCGGTAAGCGCCGTGGAGATGTTCGGCGGCGGCGGCGAGGCCGACTTCGAGCTGGCCGTCATGGGCGAGGACACGGAGGTGCTCCGCGGGATCACGGCGCGCCTGGTGGAATTCCTGCGCGAGCAGGGGGGCTTCGTGGACGTCCAGGACAGCTGGGAGCCGGGCGGCACCGAGCTGGTCTTCCTGCCCGACCGCGAGGAGATCGCCCGCCGCGGCCTGGCGACGGGCCAGGTGGCCCTCTACCTGCGCAACGCCTACGAGGGCGACGACACGAGCGTCTACCGCGACGCCGGCGAGGAGTACGCCATCCGCGTGCAGCTCGCCGACGCCCGGCGCAACGACCCGCGCACCCTGCACCGGCTGCGCGTGCCGACCGAGGACGGCCTGGTGCCCCTCGGCCAGCTCGGGCGCGTGGAGTCGCGGCGCGGCGAGGCCGAGATCCGTCACCTGGAGCGGCAGAAGCAGATCACCGTCTCGGCCAACCTCGCCGGCATCACGGCCGCCGAGGCCATGGCCGTCCTGCAGCCGGAGCTGGACGCCGTCGCGCTGCCGCCCGGCTACCGCTTCGACTACACGGGCATGCTGGAGGTGCAGACGGAGTCCTTTGCGTCCCTCTTCCAGGCCATGATCCTGGCCGTCATCCTGACCTACGTGGTCCTGGCCATGATCCTGGAGTCCTTCGTCCACCCCCTCACGGTCATGATCACCCTGCCCCTGGGGCTCATCGGCTCGGCCTGGGGCCTGCTGTTCGGCAGCCAGACCGTGAACATCATGAGCCTGATGGCCATGGTCATGCTCGTGGGCATCGTGGTGAACAACGCCATCCTGCTGCTGGACTACGTGGGCCAGCTCCGGCGGCGGGGCCAGGGCCTCGGCGAGGCCATCCTGGAAGGCTGCCCCGAGCGCCTGCGGGCGGTGGTGATGACCAACCTGGCGACGGCCATCGCCCTGGTGCCGCAGACCATCGGCCACGGCGCCGGTATCGAGATGCGCCTGCCCATCGCCTTCGTCACCATCGGCGGCGTGCTGGTGAGCGCCGTCTTCACGCTGGTGCTCATTCCGTCGCTCTACTACAGCGTGGAGCGGCTGGTGCAGCGCCTGCGCCGCCGGCCCGTGGAGGCCTGACGGCGCGGGCGGAGACGCCGGCTCGAACGCGGACGGGCGCTCCCGGAGGAATCACCGGGAGCGCCTTCCCTTGCCGCGGGTGGCGGCGGGACGCGGATCGTGGTACAACCGAATCGACACGGGACGTCGGGCGGGACGCGGGACGGACGGCCCGCCGCCCATCCGGACGCGCGCCAAGGAGGCTGTTCCATGGTCCAGGAGATCACCGCGGCGAAGCTGGACGCCCGGCGGTTCATCGAGGAGAAGGTCGCGTCGATCCGGGACGCGGTGGGGGACGGGACGGCGATCAACGCCCTCTCGGGGGGCGTCGACTCCTCCGTGGTGACACTGCTCGGACATCGCGCCCTGGGCGACCACCTGCGGACCGTCTTCGTCCAGAACGGACTCATGCGGGAGGGGGAGCCCGAGCGGGTGGCCGCCCTGTTCCGCGACCTCGGCGTCGCCGTGGAGGTGGTCGACGCCGAACGGGAGTTCTTCGCCGCCCTTAAGGACGTCACCGATCCCGAGGAGAAGCGGGAGGCCATCACCCAGACCTTCTACCGGGACGTGTTCGGGCGCATCGTGCGGGAGAGCGGCGCGAAGCACCTGCTCCAGGGGACGATCCTGACCGACGTCGACGAGACCGTCGCCGGCATCAAGCGGCAGCACAACGTCTTCGCGCAGCTCGGGATCGATCCGGAGGCGGCCTTCGGCTACCGCATCCTCGAGCCCCTCGTCCAGCTGCGCAAGGACGGCGTGCGCGAGGTGGGCCGGAGCCTGGGCCTGCCCGCCGAGCTCTTCGCGCGGATCCCGTTCCCGGGTCCGGCCCTGGCCGCGCGCGTGATCGGCGAGGCGACGCCCGAGCGCGTCGCGACGGTCCGCCGCGCCACCGCCATCGTCGAACGCCACCTCGCCGGCGCCGACGCCTTCCAGTACCTGGCCATCCTCCACGAGGACCGCGTCACGGGCATGCGGGACGGCCGGCGCTCCTTCGGCGCGCAGATCGAGGTGCGCTGCTGGGACAGCACGGACGCGCGGACCGCGTCGCCGACGCGGCTCCCCTTCGAGACTCTCGAGGCCATGGCCCGGGACATCACGGACGGGATCCCCGAGGTGGTCAGCGTGACCTACAACATCGCGTCGAAGCCGCCGTCCACCATCGAGGCTGTGTGACGGGCGGCCCGTCCGCCGTCGGAACGCCGACGGCCGGCGGTGCGGTCCGGCGGAGGCTGCGCCTGCGCGCCGCCCTCTTCCTGGTCGCCGCGGCGGCCATCGGCCTCGCCATGAAGGCCTACGCCGGGCCGGGTCGCTGGTGGATCGAGAACTGGGGCGCGAGCTTCGCCTACGAGTGCTTCTTCATGGGCGCGGCGGTCCTGATCGCCGGCTCGAGCGCGCGCCTCGGGACGATCGCCGTCGGCGTGTGCCTCGCGACCTGCGCCCTGGAGTTCATGCAGCTATGGCAGCCGGACTGGCTCGTGGCCGCGCGGGCGACCTTCGTGGGGCGCGCCGTCCTCGGTCACTCGTTCTCCTGGGCGGATCTGCCCGCGTACCCGCTCGGGTGCCTGATCGGCTGGCTCTCGCTGCGTCGCCTGACGCGGCCGCCGCACCGCTGAGGCGCAGGCACGCCGCGCGCCCGGCGCCGCCGGAGGACGGGACGCCCGCCGCACCGCCGCGCGGTTGTTTTCGTGGGAGGGATGGCGGCCCTCTGCTATATTTTGTCGCGAGGCCGCGGCACCGAGCGCCTCGCCGCGCCGCCGCCCGACACGCCCGCGACGGAGGAAGCCATGCCCGCAGCCCGCCTGCCCATCCTCGTCTTCGAGCCTTCCGGCCTGGACTGGCTGGCCCCTCTGGCGGCCTGCCGCCCCGTGTGGGATCTGCGCGCGGGACCCCGCAGCCCGCGGGAGCTGCTGGCGGCCGCGGCGCGCGACCGCGAGCTGCTCCTCTGGCCGCGGCGCGAGCTGGCCGGCCTCGTCCCACGGCCGGCGCCGGAGCGCCTGGCTGCCGACGAGCTGCTGCTGGTGGCGGGGCACCAGCTGATGCTGGAGCCGGACGCCCTGGCCCGCCTGGACGCCCTGGGGCCCGGCGAGCGGCTCGCGGCCGACGACGGCGAGATCCTGGCCCTGCGCCTGGCGGGATCCGAGGCCCGCGGGTTCCTGGCGTCCCTGGAGGAAACGGCCGAACGGCCGGCGCCCGCCGCCGCCCCGCGCCGCGGCCCCCTGGGCCCGCGCGTGGAGGCCTGGTGGGAGCTCGCCGAGCTGGGGCAGGAGGTGCTCGATCACCTGGCGGAGGACATCCTCGCCGCCGGCGGCTGGCGCGGCGAGCGCCGGGACGACTGGCCGGGCTCCGACCGCGCCTTCCTGGCCGAGGGCGCGGCCGTCGCGCCGGGCGCGGTGCTTGACGCCAGCGGCGGGCCCGTCCTCCTGGACCGGGACGTGGTGGTGGGGGCAAACGCACTCGTCCAGGGGCCGGCCTACCTGGGCCCCGGCACGCGCGTCAAGCCGCAGTCCCTCGTCCACGGGGCCTTCACCGGCCCCCAGTGCCGCCTGGGCGGCGAGGTGGAGGAGAGCCAGTTCCAGGGCTTCGCCAACAAGCAGCACCACGGCTTCTTGGGCCACGCGGCCGTGGGAGAGTGGGTCAACCTGGGCGCCGGGGCCACCAACAGCGACCTGAAGAACAACTACTCCGCCGTGCGGGTCCGCCACGGCGATCGGGAGACCGACACGGGCCGGCTCTTCGTGGGCTGCTGCCTGGGCGACCACGTCAAGGTGGGGATCCAGGGCCGCCTGAACACGGGCACCGTCCTGGCGCCCTTCTGCAACTGGTTCGGCGCCGGCTTTGCCCCCAAGTACCTGCCGCCCTTCACCTGGGGAGGGGACGGGGCCCCGTCCGAGCACCGCCTGGACGACGCCCTGCGCACGGCGCGGGCCGTCATGGCACGCCGGGGCCGGGAGCCGGACCCGGCGCTGGAGTCGGTCTACCGGGAACTGTTCGCCGCCTCCGCGCCGGACCGCTCCGCGCTGGCCTGATCCATCGCGGGCCCGGATGCGCCGTCGCCGACCGCGATGCGCCGCACCGTTTTGCAACGCGGCATCCGCTGGCGCGGGGGCGGCCCGAAGGGCTCCAGGGAATTGTTCGGTGCTTTCACCCCTTTTCCATCTTATTACATAGCAGCTTCTTTCGCCCTCGTACTCTAGTGATTTCGAGAGTTATTTTGGAATGCCATCAGGAAATGGCCCGCGAATTGTTACACACGCCGCCGGCAAGCACGACCATGACCCTGCCCTGCTCGAGTCTGCCAAGCCGGGGGCCCATTCCCACTCAGTGTGCTGCGCTTTTCCGCGTTTGGTTACTACGGCAAGGGCGGGGTTTTTCTATGCTCGCCGACCGGCCGCGGCCGCCCCGGCCCGCCTTGACAAACGCAAGTCGGGATGATAGTTTGGCTTGCGTCATTTATGGGGAGAGCGCAGTCTGGCACCGGCATGGCGCCCGGTGGCGGATCGCTCGGAGGCAAAGCGGGGAACCCATGACCAAGGCCGATCTCGTCGAGGAAATCTCCTCCCGGGTCAACCTGAGCAAGAAGGACACGGGGATCGTGGTGAACCTCGTCCTCGACAACATCAGCATGGCCCTCTCCCGTGGGGACAAGGTGGAACTGCGCGGCTTCGGCAGTTTCCGCGTCAAGCAGCGCCGCAGCCGGCGGGCGCGGAACCCGCGCACGGGCACCTCCGTCTTCGTGCCGGCCAAGCTCGTTCCCTTCTTCAAGGCCTCCAACGACTTGAAGGCCCTCGTCAACCAGAGCAGCCCCGAGGAGACGCAGGACTAGCGTTCCCGGCGCTGCCAGCAACCACCGGTGCGGGGGTCCACTCCCGGATAGGCACCGCTACGGCTCGCCCCGGGCGAGCGTTCCAGAAAGGTCTGTCGATGCCCAACGGCCGCAAGCGCAAGCGCAAGAAGATCGCGACCCACAAGCGGAAGAAGCGCATGCGCAAGGATCGTCACAAGAAGAAGTAAGCCGCGCTCTTGAGGGATATCGAGCGGTCCCTGGTGGACCTGTTGAAGACGCGCCCCGCCGGCCTCGGCATCCAGGAGGCCGCCCGCCTCCTGGGCGTTCCGCGTCACCGGTACCGCAGCTTTCGACGCCTGGTGCTCCGGCTGCATCGCGAGGGACGCCTCGAGAAGCAGCGGGAGCGCTTCCTTTTGGGCGCCACGCGCCGCGGTGGCGGCGCGGCCGGCGCCATGCCGCGGCGCCGGGGACCGCGGCCCGGGGCTCACGTGGGCGAGACGCCGGGCAGCGTCGAGACCGAGCGCGCCCTGGGCATGGCCCAGCTCCGCCGCGACTTCGGCCTGCCGGACGGCTTCGACGCGCCGGTGCTGGAGGAGGCGCGGCGCCTGGCCCGGCGCGATCCCGCCTCCATGCCGGGCCGCCTCGATCTGCGCGGCGTGCCCGCCATCACCATCGATCCCGCCGACGCCCGCGACCACGACGACGCCGTCAGCCTCGAGCCCGCTGGTGACGGCCTGCGCCTGGGCGTGCACATCGCCGACGTGGCGGCCTACGTCGAGCCGGGCGGCCTCGTGGACCGCGAGGCCTTCGCCCGCGGCAACTCCACCTACTTCCACGTGGACACCGTGCCCATGCTGCCGCCCCTGCTCTCGGGTCGGCTCTGCTCCCTCCACGAGGCCAGCGACCGGCCGGCCGTGTCGGTCCTCCTGGACTTCGACGCCGCCGGTCGCGCGACGCGCTGCGCCTTCGCGGAGACCCTCGTCCGCGTGGAGCGGAGCCTGAGCTACGAGGAGGCCGAGGCGGAACTGGCGGCGGACTCGCCGCTGGGGGAGCGGCTCCGCGCCATGCGGGACCTGGCCGCACGCCTGCGCGCCGCGCGCGAGGAGCAGGGCGCCGTCCAGTTCGAGCTGCCCGAGATCCGGCCCGTGGACGACGGCGGCATCGTCGAGGGATTCGCGCCGGCGGCCCTGCTCGGCAGCCACCGCATCATCGAGGAGTTCATGCTGGCCGCCAACCACGAGGTGGGCTGGCTCCTGCGCGAGCGCGGCCTGCCCCGCCTCCTGCGGGTCCACGAGCGACCCGAGGCCGAGGACGTGGCAGCCCTGGCCGCCCACCTGCTGCGCCGCGGCATCGACTGGCGGCCCGGCGCCGCCCCGCGCGGCGCCGACTACCAGGACCTCGCGCGGCGAGTCGCCGGGCGCCCCGACGCCGAGCGTCTCCTGGTGCGCATGCTGCGGTCCATGATGAAGGCGCGCTACAGCCCGAAGGACCTCGGCCACTTCGGCCTCGGCTGGCGCGACTACCTGCACTTCACCAGTCCCATCCGCCGTTACGCAGACCTGGTGACCCACCGTCAGCTCAAGACGGAACTGGGATCCGAGGCAGAGCGCCGCGAGGACGGCCGGCGATTTCTGGAACGCGACGCCGGTGCCCCGGCCCCCGCGCGCGGGCGGCGCGGCGAGCGGAGCGCCGGGCCCGCGCTGCCCGCGCCGCCCGCCGGACCCGGGCCCCTGGGCCTGGCCGAGGTGGCGGCGGCCGTCAGCGAACGCGAACTGAACTCCCTGCAGGCCGAGCGGGAGGGTCTGCGGCTGGAGATGGCCCTCTGGGCCCGGCGCCACGCGGGCGAGCGGCACGGGGCGGCGGTACTCGAGGCTTTCCCCACGGGGCTGCTGCTGCGCCTGGACGGCTGTGGCGTCGAGGGCTTCCTGCCCGTGTCCTGGCTGGGCCGCGAGTACTTCGCCTGGCACGAGGAGCGCGAGGAGCTGCGCGGCGAGCGCACCGGAACCGCCTGGCGGTCGGGCCGCCGGCTGGTCGTGACGGTGCTCGGCGCCAATCTCGCGTCGCGCCGCCTCGACTTTTTCCTTGAGGAAGGGCCCGATCCAAACGACACTAGGGGGGAGTCCTAGCCCAGGAGCGTGGCCAGTGAAGGAACGCCGACGCGCACCGCGGATCGAGGCCAACCTCAAGCTGGAACTGCGGATGCCCAATCAGGAGACCGCCAGCCTCGGCGAGACCCTGAACATCAGCCGCAATGGCATCTACT
>Ga0272442_10009040_pt1 | contig 12524 bp, 11 predicted proteins | sample SSMForm2O_FD_200262 | JGI IMG/M metagenome (GOLD analysis project Ga0272442, IMG submission 200262) | Marine sediment archaeal communities from Little Sippewissett salt marsh, Falmouth, MA, United States - SSM-Form-2O | ecosystem: Environmental > Aquatic > Marine > Wetlands > Sediment ... | reverse complement strand
GGGACGACCTCGCTCAGGACGATGGCGCTCATCAGCAGGGCTACGCCGATCAGTTGGATGCCTGTCAGGCGGTCGCCGGCGAGCGCGTAGCCGAACAGGGCCGCGAACAGGGGCTCGGCCGCGATGATGATGCCGGCTCGCAGGGCGGACAGGCGGCGCTGGACGAAGGTCTGCACGTAGAACGCCAGGGCCGACGCCAGCAGGCCCGTGATGGCGATCGCTCCCCAGACGCTCGCCGACGGGAGTTCGACGGTCTCGAAGATCGGCCAGGCCACCGCCGCCCCCACGCATACCGCCAGCATCTGCGCCATCGCCAGCGCGCCGGGGTCGTGCTCCCGGGCATGGCGGCTCAGCAGCGAGATGTGCAGACCGTACGTCGCGGCGGCCACCACCGTCAGCGCGTCGCCCGTCCGCAGCTCGCGTGGGCTCTGTCCGACCAGCAGCGTCATGCCGACCAGGCTGGTCGCCACGGCCAACCACAGGATTCGCCGGACGCGGACGCCGTAGAGCATGCGGTCGAAGAACGGCACGAAGACGAGGAACAGCCCCGTGACGATTCCGGAGTTGGTGGCCGTGGTGTACCGCAGGCCCAGCGTCTGGAACAGGTAGGCCACGCCGAGCACGAGCCCGATCACCAACCCGGTGCGCAAGGTCCGGCGGTTCATTCGCCGAAGCGACAGCGGCGCGAGTGCGACGGTCGCCAAGGCAAACCGCAGGGCCAGGAAGCCCAGCACGCCGTAGACGGCCACCGCGTCGCGAACCACGAGGAAGGTCCAGCCCCAGACGGCGGTCACCGAGACCATCGACAAGGTCAGGCCAAGATCCCTCGCTGCGCGGCCACGTGCCATGAAACCGGCCTCCTACTGCTCGTAGACCTGCCCATCGCGGAACCGGGCCCAGGCCACCTCGAAGGCGGCCTCGTGGTGGGGAATCGGACGCGGAACGACGTCCCGCAGGACGAAGAGATCGTCGCGGGCCTCGTCGTACCGCGCCTGGACAATCCGCTCGCGCAACGAGAGGTTCTCCTCGCGGAAGCAGTAAGGCTTGCCCCTCGCCGGGTCGATCAGCGCCGGGTGCATCTCCGTGCCGTCCTCGGCGAGGATGCAGTGGCTGCCGCGGCTGCCGGCGTCTCGCTCGAACAGGCCGCAGATGCTCTTGAGAATGGCCACGTGCGTCAGGCATTGCTGCTCGGCCGCCAGGGCGGCCGGCAAGTCCCGGGGCGAATCGAGCCGGAGCCCGTCGGCGAGAATCGCCCGGTACTGCTCGACGCCCTCGCGCAGGGCCTCCTCGGCCGAAGCGCGACTTCGCAGATGCGCGCCGTGGCGGGTCATGCGTCGGCCGATTCGTTCCATCGCCTCGGCCGGCGTGACGGTCGCCGAGGAGCCCCGGTCGAGCCGGGCCCGGAGGCGCGAGACCGCGGCGTCCAGGCGGGCCCGCACCGCGTCGTCCACCTCGGGTATCCGGGGCGACGGCGCGATATACACGTTCGCGAGATACTCCGCCGCCCGCAGAGCGCCCACCTGTCCGGCGTTCAGGGCCGAGCCGCCCGGGCGCTTCACGCCATGCGTGCCGGCCATCTCGCCGATCACGAACGTCCGCCGAACGGTCGACTCCCACCACGCGTTGACGGAAAAGCCCCCGTTCATGTGCTGGGCGCAAACGGCGATCTCCAACGGCTCGCGACCCAGGTCGATTCCGTTGGCCGCGTAAATGTCGATCGCCGGGGCGTTCATGTGCGCCAGGCGGTCGATGGGCCGCTCCTGCGTCGCGCCGGTCTTGAGCAGGTACTCCCGGGCCTCGGCGCCGAGGGCGTCGAGGTCGAACGCCGCCCATCCGTCCCGGCCAACGGGGTTGCGAAGAAAGTCCATCCACACCCGCCGCCCGCGGACGACCGTCTCCTGGTGGACGGCCATGTCGATCAGCGATGACTGCCCGCCGGTGATCCGCTGAGCGTCGAACGGCCACTGATACCCCTTGAGAAACGTGTTCGTCGCCAGCGAGGGCATGTCGTCGAAGTACTCGGTGAGGAACTCGCGCTCGTCGCCGCCGGCGGCGTCGGTGCTGAAGATGCGCGGAACCACCTGCATGTACGTTCCGGAGACGTTCCAGCGGAAGCCGATGCTGGCCAGGCCGAACTGCGACTCGGTGAGGTTGCAGGCCTCCAGCCCCGCCACAAAGGCCGGTCCGTGGAGGCCCACCTGCCCGCGCGGATAGACGGTCGTCTCGTAGATCTCGCCCGGCCCGCCGGCGGCGAGAACCCAGTTGTCGGCGATAAACGCCGCCAGCGCGGGCGCCTCGTTCGACGACCGCCCTCGATCCACGCAGACCATCGCCACGATCCGCCGCTCGTCGCCCTCGCCGGCCGAGATGAGCTCCGCGACCGGGTGCCTGTCGAGGATCCGCACGCCCATTCGCTCGGCCTCCGCCTGGAGGCACTCGCTCATGAAGCGCGACGTTTTCGGTCCAGCCGACGTCGCCCGCTCGTAGGGATCGTGGTCGGTCTTATAGCCGATGAAGGCCCCCGACGGATCGTGCGGGAAGGGCACGCCCGCCTCGACAAGGTGGTAAAACCCCCGCAACGAGGCGATGCCCTCGACCAGGGCCGTGTCGCCGTGGCAGCATCCGAAGGCCGTCAACGTGCGGGCGAAGTCCTCGGCCGTGTCCGGCACGCGCGGGCTCGTGCCCATCTTGTAGTACGTCTGCTTGTCCGAGCCGCTCATCCGGCTGGCGCCCAGGGCCAGGCCGCCGGTCACGACGAGCACCTCACCGGCCGGGTCCTCCACGCCCCGGGCCCGCAGAAACCGTACGAGCTGCACGGCGCAGCCCATGCCGGCGGCCCCGGCGCCGACGATGATGGTGTTCGCCCGGTGAACGGGTACGCCCGGGCCGCCTGCCGTGCTCGGTGTCGGCATCATACGCTGCTCCGCCCTCACAGGGCCCTCAGGTGGAAACCCCCGTCGACATTCATGACTTCCCCGGTGGAGAACTTGAGGTCACCGGCGACGCAGGCGGCGACGGCTTCGGCCACGTCGCCCGGCGAGCCCCAGCGGCGAATCGGCGTGAGCCCTTCGGCAATGAGCCGGTCGTATTTCTCCTGGACCGTCGCCGTCATGTCCGTCGCGATGATGCCTGGACGAATCTCGTAGACTCCGATGCCGTGCTCGGCCAACCTCGCCGCCCACAACTTCGTCGCCATCGACACGCCGGCCTTCGAGAGACAGTACTCGCCCCGGGCGACGCTGGCGGCATACGCGCTGATGGACGAGATGTTGACGATGCACATCCAGTCCACCGGCCGCTGGTCTCGCTGACGGACCATCCAGTTCGCCACGGCCTGCGTAAGGAAGAACGGCCCGCGGAGGTTGATGGCCATCACGCGGTCGTAGCTTTCGGCGGTCATCTCGAGGACGTCGGCGCGAACGGTTGGCGCAACACCGGCGTTATTGACGAGCACGTCCAGTCGCCCGAACATCTCTCGAACGGCATCGAGGGCTCGCTGGCGATCGGCGGCGGCGGTGACGTCGCCGACGAGGCTCAGGCCTCGGCGCCCGGCGGCCTCGACGCCCGCGATCGTCTCAGACGAATCCCCTACGTCCAGAACCGCCACGTCGCATCCACCGAGCGCAAGCCGGTTGGCGATCGCGGCGCCAATGCCCCGAGCCCCCCCCGTGACCAACGCCACCATTGAATTCATGAGAATATCTCCGAATACGCTCTTGCATCCCTGCCGGGAAACCCACATTATGTGCGTCCCGATGTAAGCTGTCAAAGGCCTTCGCGTCGGATCACTCGCGGGGCTCGAGTCAGGTCGCCAGCGGGCAGGCGGCCCCGGTGGATCGCCTCCGGAACTCGGACCTCAGTGGGTAACCTCGTGTGCCGTCTCGGCTGCCCGACACCGCGGGAGAGGCCCGTGTCGTAAAAATGCGCTTCCGTTATGGTCGGGAGGCGCCCGTTCGGCAGAAACGATGCGGGGAAGAGCTTGTTTGGAAGGCTATAGCCGGAGAGAGAAACAAGAAGACTAGGAATTGTCTAAATGTTGCTCTAGCAGAAACCAGCGCGTTTCTGTATAATAGCGTAGGCTCGGACTGCTGGGGATCTCCGAATTCGATGCGGAGCCCTGATAACAGGAAACGAGTAGATGGCTAAGAACCTCTCGACGTTCGTCATAGCCCGAATGCTGCATGTCGATCCGGGGTCGGTGGCGAACTGGATTGATCAGGGCCTGCTGAAGGCTCACAGAACGCCTGGTGGCCACCGGCGTGTTGCGACGGAGGACCTGTTCCATTTCCTTCGTGAACACAAGATGCCGATTCCCCCGGAACTGGAGACGACCCCGAACCGGATCCTGATCGTGGACGACGAACCGGGGGTCACGCAGTTGATCGCCAAGGCGGTCAAGAAGGCCCTGCCGGACTGCGAGGTCGTGGAGGCCCACGACGGTTTCCGGGCCGGCACAATCATCGCAACGCTCAAGCCCGACGTGGTAGTTCTCGACCTCCGCATGCCGGGCATGGACGGCTACGAGGTCTGCCGGCTCATCAAGAGCCAGGAGTCTACCCAGCACGCCGAAGTGCTGGCGATCACGGCCTACCCTTCCCCCGAGAGCGAGAAGAAGATCCGGGACTGCGGCGCCAGGGCCTGCCTGGCCAAGCCGCTGGACTTCGACGTCCTCTTGGAGGAGGTGAAGGCTTCCCTGTAGATTCGCGGTCCGTCCTGGGCCCTCATGCCTGGGCCAGACACCACTGAACCGCAAGCTGGATGCCCTCGTCGTAGGGCACCGTCGCCTTCCACCCCAGTTCGCTTCGGGCCTTCTCGCTGGAGAAATGGCACTTCCGCCCGATCAGCCACACCGAGTACCGCGTCACCAGCGGGGGGCTCTTCCGCCGGAAGGCGTGCCCGACCAACTCCATCAGGAACGCCGCGGACCGCGCAACGGCGTACGGCACGGTCTTCGTCACGGGCTTACAGCCGAGGCATTCGGCGATCTTGTTCATGTACTCGCGCTGCGTGATGTCCCCGTCGCCGGCCAGGTTGTACGACTGCCCGAGCGCCTTGGCGGTGCTGGCGGCCAGGATGCACCCCTCGGCCTCGTTGCCCGCGTAGGTGAGGTTCAGGCGGTTGTTCCCGTCCCCGATGAGCTTGGCCTTGCCGGCTCGGATCGCCCGGATGATGCGCGGCATCGAGGCCCGGTCGCGCGGGCCGTAGAGCCAACTCGGCTTCACCACCGTCACGGGGACCTCGCCGGCCTCGTGGGCCGCCCAGACAAGCCGCTCGGCAGTTACCTTGGCCCGGCTGTAGTAGCTCCACTTGTGCAGGTCCACACCCAGCGGTGCCGACTCGTCCAGAACCAACCCCTCGCCGTCCGGGTGCCCGTAGGCCGAAATGCTGCTCACGTGAAGGAACCGTTCGATGCCCGACTCCCGGGCCGCCGTCAGCATGTTCCGCGTGCCGTCGATCGTCACGGCCACAAAACGCTCCCACGGCCCCCAGTCGCCCACCTGGGCGGCCACGTGATACACCCGCTGGACCCCCTTCATCGCCTCCCGAAGGCTCTCCAGGTCGGTCACGTCGCCCACGACCTTGGATACCTTCCACTCATCCAGAAGGCGAGTGTCACTGCTGGGCCGAACGAGCGCCCGGACCGGCTCGCCGGCCTCGACGAGCTGCTCGACAATGTGGCTTCCCAGCAATCCGCTGGCACCGGTAACGAGATTCATGGCAGATTCCCTGCTAGGCAGTTTCTGGCGGCAGAGCGTCGGCCGTCGATCGCCTCTGGGCCGCGACCGGACAGGCTACCGGCCGGGTCCCCGCGCCGTCAAGGACAGATCGCGTTGGCCGGCAACCGGGGAATCCCGGAAATCTCTTGATCTGCCCCCCACCTGGCCCGTATAGTCTCGCGATTGCTGGTCTCGGCTTCCGGGGTGCGCCGATCGCGGAGCGCCTCGATGAAAAGATGCCAAGATCGCGCCGGGTTTGAGCCGATGAGTACCGGTGGCGACGGTTGGGAAGCGCGAAGCGTCCGAAACCCTCGGCGGGAGATGAGCCCGGCGACTGAGGTAGTTTGATGGCATGGAATCAACTGCTCCGCCCGACGAATCGTAGAGTTCGTGCTCTCGTGGGCTGCCTGCTCGTGGGGCTGTTCTGCATTCAGTGCATTCCGACCGGCCAGGAAGACCGGGGCAATACGGTCATCGCCATGGACCAGGGCCTTGACGGCGAGCAGCTTGCCGAGCGGCTCGTTCAGTTGGCCAAGACCGACCACATCGCCCTGCTGAAGGCTTGCCAGGACCACTACGTCAAGCACTACCGCAACTACACGTGCACGCTGGTCAAGCAGGAGCGGCTCAAGGGCGCCCTGGGCAAGGAGCAGGAAGTTCACGTCCGGTTCATGGAGTCGCCTTTCAGCGTCTCGATGAAGTGGGTCCGCAATGCCCCGATCGCCGACCGCATGCTGTACGTCGAGGGCCGGTACAACAACAAGATGATCGTCCGCCCCAAGAGCGGGCTGCTTCGGATCTTGACCGGCGGGAGCGTCCTGCGCGACCCGGCCGGCGCCGACGTCATGAAGAACACGCTCCGCCCCGTCAGCTTCTTCGGGTTCCACCGCGGGACGAGAGAGCTCCTGAATGTCTACCTCGCCGCCAAGAAGGCCGGCGACCTGAAGGAAAAATTCGGCGGCTTTTCCGAGATCAATGGACGCAGGGTGATCGTCCTCGAGCGATACCTGCCGGCCAAGGACGAGTACCCCGCCTGGAAAACGATCGTCTGCATCGACCCGGAGTACCTTGTGCCCACCTGCATCGAGGGCTTCGACTGGGACGAGCGCCTCACCAGCCGGTACCTCTACAAGGATGTTCGCTTCAACACCAAACTCGGCGAGGACGACTTCCTTCCCGAGGCCAACGGGATCCAGCCACCGAAGACCAAGTAGCCCCCGCTTGCCGAGGCCGAACCCATTCCCATGCCACTCGGGGATGTTGTTTTGCGCGCCTTCGCGCCGGGCGAGACCGGCTGGAGCAAGACCATGCAGCGTAGACCACTCGCCGCCATCCTGTTCGTAGCGCTCGCCGTCGCCGGCACCGGCTGCGGGGTCCCGGGCCCCGACGGGCCGGCCGAGTCCTTCGGCCTGGACTTCACCGGGACCAACCCCGCCGGACGCCACGGAGTGATCGTCTTCTTCGTCGACGGGCTCAACGCGCGGATCTTCGAAGAGATGCTCCAGGCCGATGAGCTGCCAGCCATCCGACAGTACTTCGTCGATCGCGGCCTGTACGCCCCCCGGGCCGTCGCCAATACGCCCTCGGTCACCCTCGCCAACGAGACCAGCTTCGTCACGGGCCTGTTTCCCGGGCACCATGGCGTCACCGGAATCAACTGGTTCGATCGAAACCGACTCGTCTGGCGGAACTACGAGACCATCGCCCAGAAGAACACGCTCGACGGCGACTACAACGCGACGAACGTCTACGAGCACTTCCCCGGGCGTACGACGTTCTCGCTGTTCTTCCAGCCGCACCGGGGCACGACCAAGTTCGCCGAGAACTGGGCGTCGGCCGGGCCGCCGTTCTTCTTCCAGGCGTATGAGTACGTCGACCGACTGGCGCTGTATCGCTTCCATATCGTGGCGGACGTGGCCCGGCGGCGCGGGGAGTTCCCGGCCGTCACAATCGCCTACAACCTGGCGGTCGACTTCAGGGCCTACCAGCATGGCGTTTCCTCGCCGCAGTACCGCCAGGCGATCCGCCACACCGACCGCCAGATCGGGCGAGTCCTCGGCGACCTGGCCCGGGCCGGCGTGCTAAAGGACCTGTACATCCTGCTCGTCAGCGACCACGGTCTGCTCGACGTCACGAAGCACTGGCCCCTCGAACGCGCCCTGCGGGAGCAGTTGCATCTGGACGTGGCTCGCGAGCGGCTCTGGGAGAACACGAAGTTCGAGCACCGCCTCGCGCGGTACGCCAGGCACCCCGCCGTGGTCTACGGCAGCGGGGACCGCTACATGGCCATTTGCCTCCGCCGGCCGATCCGCGCGGGCACGACGACCCAGCGGAACCAGCCGGGCGACGTGGTGGGCTATTACCCCTGGCCGGTCCGGCCCACGCCGGCGGACCTGGCCGCCTATCCCACCGCCCGGGGTCCGGTGGACCTGCCGGCCTGGCTCGTCGACGCCGAGGCCGTCGACGCCGTCGCCTATGCCGCCGGAGACCACCGCGTTCGCATCCGAACCCCGCGAGGCGAGGTCGAGTTCCATCAGCCGGACGGCCCCGGCGGGACCATCACCTGCCGGACTCTCGCCGGCGACGATCCGCTCGGATGGAAAGGCACCGTCCCCGCCGAGGCGCTGACGGGCAAGGCGATGACCGCCCGGCAGTGGTTCGCGGCCACCGCTCAGACCCACTACCCCGACTTGCCCGCACAGATCGTCGCCTACTTCCGCGCCCGCCGGGCGGGCGACCTGGCCGTCTTCGCCGCGCCCCAGTGGGACTTCCGAACCGTCAACCGAGCCGGCCACGGCGGGCTCCAGCCGGGCGACCTGCACGTGCCTGTCCTGCTGGCCGGGCCGGGAATCTCCCCGGGACGGATCGGGCCCATTCGCACGGTCGACGTCCTGCCCACGATCCTCCACCTCCTGGGCAAACCCGTCCCGACCGGCTTGGACGGCGAGCCTTTCGTCACCGTCTCGGCACCGTAACCGCCCCGCCGGCGGAGTCCCACCTTTCGTCCGGGCCTCGGACTTGCTATCCTGCGCGGGCCAAGCGAAGGAGAAGCCATGAGTGCATTGAATGACCCCGCCGCGTTGGACTCGGCCGTCCGCCGGGCCGTCGCCGAGACCGCCATTACCGACGTCCACACGCACCTGTTCCCGCCCGCCCACGGCGACCTGCTGCTCTGGGGTGTCGACGAGCTGCTGACCTACCACTACCTGGTGGCCGAGCTGTTCACCCTCGCGCCGCGAGAACTGACGCCCGAGGTGTTCTGGGCCATGAGCAAGACCGACCAGGCCGACGCGGTCTGGAAGCACGTCTTCCTGGCCCACGGCGCGCTGTCCGAGGCGGCCCGCGGCGCGATCACCGCCCTGGGGCGGCTCGGCCTGGACGTCGCCGGGCGCGACCTGGCCGGCATCCGCGCGTGGTTCGCCGAGCAGTCCATCGAGGACTACCTCCCCCGCGTCTTCGAACTGGCGGGCATCGACTACGCCGTGATGACCAACGACCCCTTCCAGGGCGAAGAGGTCGCCTGCTGGGACGCGAAAAAGCCCCTGCTGGACCTCCTGAAGCCCGCGCTGCGGATCGACTCGCTGATCGTCAACTGGCCCGCCGCCGCCGAGACGATGCGCGCGGGCGGCTACGAGACGGCCTCGCAACTCGAGGCCGACAGCTTCGACGAGGCCCGGAGCTTCGCCGAGGCCCGGCGATTCCTCGGCGACTGGGCCCGGCGAATGCAGCCGCTCTACATGGCCGCCTCCCTGCCCCCCGATTTCCACTACCCCGCCGGCGACCTGCCCGCCCGAGTCGTTCGCAACGTCATTATGCCGGCCGCCCGCGAGCTGAACCTGCCCATGGCCATGATGATCGGCGTCCGCAAGCAGGTGAACCCCGCCCTGGGCGACGGCGGGGACGGAGTCGGTGTCGCCGACGTCTCCGCCGTCCAGAACCTCTGCGCCGAGAACGGCGACGTGAAGTTCCTCGTGACCATGCTCAGCCGCGTCAACCAGCACGAGCTGTGCGTCTGCGCGAGGAAGTTCGGCAATCTGCACCTGTTCGGCTGCTGGTGGTTCTGCAACGACCCGAGCATCATCGAGGAGATCACCCGCATGCGGATCGAACTGCTCGGGGCGACCGTGACGGTCAACCACTCCGACGCCCGCGTGCTCGACCAGCTCATCTACAAGTGGCCCCACACCCGCGCCGTCGTCGCCGACGTGCTCGCCGACAAGTACCGCCTGCTCTTCGAAGCCGGCTGGCGACCCACCGAAGAAGAAGTCCGCCGCGAGGCCCGCGCCCTGTTCGGCGGGGCCTTCGAGGAGTTCCTCCGCAAGTAACCCGGCTTTCTGATCGGAACACCCCATGCTGGTGCTTACACGCAAGATAGACCAGACGGTCCTGATCGGCGAGGACATCGCCCTGATGGTCAGAGCCGTGCGCCCCGATGGGATTGGCTTGGGCGTCACCTGCCCGGAAGGCACTCTGCTGCGCGCCACCGGCTCGGCAAGGCTGGTGGCGACACCCGGTCACGTGGACCTCGCTGTAGACCAAGCCCTGTTGATCGGACCCGACATCCGGATCACCATCGAGGGCCTACATTTCATCGAGGGCCAGCCCACGCGCGTCCGCCTGGGCATTCAGGCCCCACGGGAGATTCCCATCCTCCGCGAGGAGATCCGGTCGAAGTGAATGATCCCCGACGCAGCTACCGCCCCCTTGGTGCCGGCTTGGCATATCGCTCACAGATCAGGCACGTGGAGGGCCGAACCCGTTGTCAGAGGTGCACCGGGCGGTACGCCGTGGTTTTGGAGCGGCTGAGGGCTATCTGACCCCTACAGGATACGCGCAACAGGGGCAGCGCCCGAGAGAGACTTCACCCGACGCCCGCGGGGAAGAACAACTCATTGAATGCCGTGACGAAGAAGGAGTCGGTCATCCCGGCGACGAAGTCGATTGCCACTTGAGCGGGGGACTCGTCCTGCCATGTTCTGACGTCCTCGGTGAGGAATTCATGGAGAACCTCCAGCGTCCGCGTCCCGGCGAGTGGCGAGGCAGGAGAAGGCTTAACGCCCCCCAGGGCTTGCGTGGCCTGCACATACTTCTCTATCAGGTCAAGAAGCGTCGGCATCGCACGCTCTACCTGGCCAAGCGATTTCTTCGCCTCCTCGGATCGGTAGATGTGAGCCATGTTGAAATTGTAGAGCGAGTTCAGGGCATGGTGGAGACGATCGCTGACTCGCAGCGCGTCCGCCGTTGAGTTGGCCACCAGGTCTTGCACCAGCGCATTGATGATGCCCGATTGCGCGTCCCCATCGCGGTCTTGACTTCGTCAGGCACTTCCACCTCGTCGAGCAGCTTGAGCGTGATGGCGTCCTCCAGATCCCGCCCAAGGTACGCGATCTTGTCCGCCCATCTGACCACGCATCCCTCCAACGTGGTCGGTCGCGATTGTCCTCGCACGGTCTTCGTCAGACAACTGGGCGCCTTGTCTTGGTCCGGTCGGAGCTCCTTCTCGAAGCCCTCCCCATAGTGGCATACGATGCCGTCGCGAACCGCGAAGGTCAGATTGAGGCCCACATGATTCTCATAGGGCGAGTCCAGCTTATCGACCACCCGAAGGCCATGTAACTCATGTGCGAAGCTGAGGTCCTTCTTCTTGGCGAGCACATCGAGAACCCTCTCCCCCGCGTGCCCAAAGGGAGCGTGCCCCAGATCATGCCCAACGGCGATGGCTTGGACCAAGTCCTCGTTAAGGCGCAAGGCTCTCGCGATCGTCGTGGCCACTGAAGCTACGTGCAGGCTGTGTTCCAGGCGCGTACACAGGTGGTCGTTACGCGGAGAGATGAACACCTGCGTCTTCTGGCGGAGGCGACGGAACGCCCGAGAGTGAATGATCCGTGTGTAGTCACGTTGGAACTCGCTACGGAACTCGTCGGGCTCCTGCGGGTATTCTCTTTCGACCAACCGTTGATCCCCTGAGTGAGCAGCTCGACCATCCAGGAACTGTCTCTCGTGCTGCTCCCAGTCAACGCGTTTCGATACATCCGACATGCCGTGACTCCCCCGACGCACGAGGCGTCGTGCTCATGTAACCGCAGAGGATCTGAACTCCCTCATGGCCAGGACCAGATCATCAATGCGTCTGGTTTTCTCCAGAAGCGCCGATATTCTTCTCCCCAGACGGAGACTCTCCTCCAACTCGGCCTCTCTCTCCTGCCCAACATCAACGTCCTGAGCCCGTGCGGTTTCGCGATCGACAGCGTCGGCCAGTTCCTCCATGGACTGGGCAAGCTGGAAGCGGAAAAGCCCAGTCACCAGAGGGTTGTCCTGCCCGCCAAACGCGCTTCTCGAGTCCGCCTTGTAGCCGACGAGCGGTTTGCCTCGGGACCAAGCGATCGCGGCTTCGGAGACCGTTCCTTCATCGGGAACGCGGCCGTTCAGGTTCGCCACCAGAACGTTGCATCCGTGGAGGATTTCATAGACGTCCAACGAGAAGACCGCCTCCACCATCAGCGCATTGGCCTCGACAAGAGCCATCCCCGAAGCCACGAGCCCCTCGACGCACTTCGTGAGTTCAAGACCGTCTCTCTGTGGAAGGAAGGTCGTATAGCCCCTAACTTCGAGCGTCTCGGCGATGAGGGCCATCTCCTCCCGCTCTTTCTGGTTGAATAGGGGCCCGGCACAATAGACTCTCACGGTTCGCATGCTCGGCTCCTTCCCTATCCCGCCAGCTAAAGCGCACTCGGCACCGAAGCAGTTCCCAGCTTCCTGCGCTCGATCGTAGGACCCGTGTCAGCACCTGTCAAGTCCGTGAACCAA
>Ga0272442_10009039_pt1 | contig 12525 bp, 8 predicted proteins | sample SSMForm2O_FD_200262 | JGI IMG/M metagenome (GOLD analysis project Ga0272442, IMG submission 200262) | Marine sediment archaeal communities from Little Sippewissett salt marsh, Falmouth, MA, United States - SSM-Form-2O | ecosystem: Environmental > Aquatic > Marine > Wetlands > Sediment ... | reverse complement strand
ACATTCGAAACGAGCCAGTTGGGATTGACCCGCCGGCCGTTGATATAGAGTTCGATCCGGTTCTTATAACTCGAGCTCTCATCCGCAACATTGTCAATGGTGACAATGAGATTGTCTTCGACCTGATCCGGCAACTCGAGCTGTTTGACCGGCCGGAGCACGGAATAGGCTTCGTCCACATTGAGCTCACCTCCACCGCACCCCAGTGCAAGCACAATCGCCATCATGCCACTGAAAATCAGTGGGATAACCTTTCTCATGACCCGCCTCCTTAGCATAAGTGGATCGTGAAAGCCCGGCCACACCTCCCTATGTATTAAAACGATGGAGCGGACAATATGTTCCGCAAAATGCGACTCAGGACCGTTCGAGCATAACGAGCACCGCTTCATGCGAGACGGCTCGCATACGGCCCCAGTCGTGCCAGTTTTCAGACAGGTCTCTCAAGGACCCGGCGATCCGGGACAATTCCGGTTTCGTTATCCATGAGAATCCGCTGATCCGCTCTCCATGATCCTGGATTCGGGGCCGTCCGTCCGGCAGATTGGCTGAAAAGTTGAACGAGGTGAAAGGCAGCGCCCGGTCCCGAAGATTAAAAACATAACGCGTAGCCCCGAGGTAGTTGTAATCGAGATCACGGTACCCGGTCTCCTCAAAGGTCTCGCGAGGCAGCGCGTCCATCAGATCCTCGTGCGGCTTCACTCCGCCGGTGGGCAGCCTGAAGATCCCGGGCGGATAAAACGATTTGGTGTGCAGCAGAATCCGCTCCTGTGGATTCAGCAGCACGAGCACCACTTCGGCACGGCGGTTGCGGGTCTCGGCCAGGCGTCGATGCCACTGTTGGTAAAATTCGGCACCGACCTCGAGGTCGGCCCTGATTTGCGGCCGGGAGCCGTATCGGCTCTGGAGAGCGGCCAGATCGTCCTCGGCCTGCAGCTCGACCGCCGGCAGATCGTTCATGTCCCGCTTCCCGCTTCCGGGCGTTGAACGGGACACTTCATGCTCCACTCTTGAGGGCATTTTTCACACTCGCGCCGATTTCAGCGGGACTGCGGCACACCACGGCCCCGGCCCCTTCCAGAGCCGCCATTTTTTCCGCTGCCGTGCCGCGGCCGCCGGCGATAATGGCGCCGGCGTGGCCCATCCGGCGGCCGGGGGGCGCGGTTTGACCGGAGATGAAGCAGATGACGGGCTTGGTCATCTCCCCGGAGATGTAGCAGGCGGCCTCCTCTTCCGCGGTGCCGCCGATCTCCCCGATGAGCACCACGGCCTCGGTTTCTTGATCCGCCTCGAACAGCTTCAGGGCATCGAGAAAGGTAGTGCCGATGACGGGATCGCCCCCTATGCCGATGCAGGTGCTCTGGCCCAGTCCGAGCGCACTGAGTTGATTCACCGCCTCGTAAGTGAGCGTCCCGCTGCGCGAAACCACGCCGATGGATCCCGGACGGTGTATGAATCCGGGCATAATGCCGAGCTTGCACTGTCCCGGAGAAATGATGCCCGGACAGTTCGGACCGATCAAACGTGTGCGCCGGTCCGAGAGGTAGTCGTAGGCCTTGATCATGTCCAGGGCCGGTATGCCCTCGGTGATGCAGACGACCAGATCGAGTCCGGTATCCGCCGCTTCCATGACAGCATCGGCGGCAAACGGCGCCGGTACGAACACGATCGACGCGTTCGCGCCCTCGGCCTCAGCGGCCTGGCGCACGCTGTCGTAAACCGGAATCTGTTCGTTGAAACGGGTTCCCCCTTTACCGGGAGTGACACCGGCTGCGATTTTTGTGCCGTACTCCAGCATCTGCTCGGTGTGAAAGGAACCCTCGCCGCCGGTGATGCCCTGAACGATGACCCGCGTTTCCGCGTTGACGAGTACGCTCAAAACAGTTCTCCTATTTCTCAACTGGAAAGGGATGAGGTGACTTTATCCGCGGCATCCGCCAGATCCGATGCAACCTGAAAATCCAGACCGGAATCGGCGAGCAGACCGGCGGCAAGATCGGCGTTGGTTCCCGCCAGCCGGACCACCACGGGAACCTTGACGCCCACATTCTTGACCGCTTCGATCACACCGCGCGCAACCCGGTCGCAGCGCACGATGCCGCCGAAGATGTTGATCAGAACGGCGCGGACGCTGGGATCCCTGAGCAGAATTCGAAATCCGTTTTCCACGGTCTCGGCTGAGGCGCCGCCGCCAACGTCGAGGAAATTGGCCGGCTCCGCACCGGCGTGCTTGATGATGTCCATGGTGGCCATGGCGAGACCGGCGCCGTTGACCATACAGCCGACCGATCCGTCCAGTTTGATATAGTTGAGGTTGTATTCGGATGCCTCGACTTCGAGCGGCTCCTCCTCATCGGTGTCGCGCATTTTTGCGATCTCCGGACGGCGGAACAGGGCGCTGTCGTCGATGTTGATCTTGACATCCAGAGCGAGCAGCTGATCCCCCGGAGTGACCACAAGGGGGTTGATTTCAGCGAGCGAGCAGTCGTTGGCCGTGAACGCCTCGCTCAGTCCGAGGGCGAAGCGGGTTCCGGCCCGGAACAGCGGGCCGCTCAGACCGAGAGCAAGCGCGATGCGCCTGGCCTGGAAGGCGAGCATACCGGCGGCCGGATCGATCTCTTCCTTGATGATTTTTTCCGGTGACCGCTCGGCCACGGTTTCGATCTCAACACCGCCCTCGGTGCTCGCCATCAATACCAGGCGGCTGCGGGCGCGATCGAGCACCATTCCGATGTAAAGCTCGCGCTCAATATCAGCGGCTTCGGTGACCAGAATCCGGCGCACGATCTTGCCTTCGGATCCGGTCTGAGGGGTGATCAGACGCATGCCGAACATCTCCGAGGCATGCGCAACGGCCTCTTCGGCATCCTGGGCCATACGAATGCCTCCGGCCTTGCCGCGGCCGCCGGCATGCACCTGCGCCTTGAGCATGACGGGAAATGAACCGATCTCGGACAGCGCCCGGTCCAGTTCATCGGGGGAAAAGATCACGCGGCCTCGCTGCACCGGCAGTCCGTGCCGTGCCAGCAGCTCCTTGGCTTGGTACTCATGTATTTTCATTCCCGTTCTCCTGGTGCGCGTATATTCAAAATCAGTATAGCGATCCCGCGACAAAAAATCAAGGGAAATGGAATTGCCGCAGGAAATTAAGTTTCGGTCCCGCCATCAAAAGGGGACGGAATCACGAAGAGTGACGCGGTCCACGCCGATGAATAGATCAGGGCCCGCCCTTCGGGTGGCTCTCCGGATAGAGCACCACTTCGATCCTGTTGTCAAAGTCAAAGTGCCGGTTGGCGCTGCGGCGGACCGCCTCGGTATCGAGATTCTCCACCAGTTCGAGAAAATTTAAAATTTCATCGGGATCACGCCCGAGCCAGTATTTGTTTTTCAGCCGGTCTAACCAGAAACCGTTCTCCTTCAGATCGGTTTCGTACTCACGCCGCTGCGTCTCTTTTACTTTGGTCAGATAGACCGGCTGAACCGGAAACTGTTTCAGGCTGTCGATCTGAAAGTGAACCACAGCGATGAGCGAGTCCACGCGCTGCGGATCGCAGCCGAATGATACGCCGAGCGTATACTCCGGACTGGGCCGCAGCGAGCTCGATGCCCACACACGAACTCCATAGGTGCCGCCGAGATCCTCGCGTAGGACCTCGCGAAGCTTGATGCGAAGCACCTGGGCCATGGAGCTGAGCTCATAAACCCGTTGCCGCGACCAGTCGAACGGACCGGTGAAATAGATCTCGGCGCGGCTCTTGGCTTCAAGGCCGCGATAGACCTGTTTCTGGATCACGCCCCGGGGCGGACGGATGCCTGGATCCGTCCAGCTCTCATCGAGCGGGCTGACCGGCATTCCGCTGAGATAAGTGCAAACCAGCGGTCTGAGCGAATCGGGCGAAAAGGCACCGGTGAAAATGAAGATAAAATCATCCATGTCGGCGAAACGCTGGCGGTAGACCGTTTCAGAGCGTTTCAGGTCCATTTCCCCGAGCAGCGCCACGGTCCAGGGCCGGGCGCGGTAGTGATGCTGAGCCAGCGTCACCCGAACAGTGTCCTGGAACGCAGCCTCGGGATCGACGCTGCGGTTTTCGATCACCCCGCTGATACGAGTCTTGTAGGAGAGGTAGGCGGTCGAATCGAACCGCGGCGCGGTGATGTAGAGGTGGATCAACTGGAAAAGCGTCTCGAGGTCATCCGGTGAAGCGCTTCCCGAGAGCCCTTCGGTGAGAGTATTGATATACGGCGCCACGCTTGCAGCCTTGTCCGCCAGCCGCTTTTGCAGGGCGTTGCGGTCGAAATTTCCGACTCCGCTCAGGGTGGCGATCGAGGTCGCGGTGAGGGCCGGAATATAGTCCGGGTTCCCGACCAGGGAATTTCCGCCCGGACTGAAAGCGGTGAACAGGATCTGGTCGTTTTTGAAATCCGTGGGTTTTAGCGCCACTCGAATGCCGTTGGACAGGCGCCACTCGGTTACCCCGATATCGGGCAACAGCTTCTCCTCGATCACCTGAGCGGGAGCCGGCAGCTGCGGCACCAGCGGTTCTACACTGACCCGGTCGACATAGGGATCGATCGACTTGTTTTTAACTCGATTCCATATCCCTCGCAGCGCTGTCTCGTCCGGGACCTCCAGACCTTCCTTCTCCGGTGCGCTGACCAGGACCGCGCCGTTCCGGTCTCCGATCCAGCCGTCGATCATCCGGTTGACCTCTTCCAGTTCGATGCCGGGCAGAGCCTGCTGATAGAACCTGTATTCATAGGCGATTCCCGGAATGGGCTCATCCTCGAGCATGTGGCGGGTGTACTCGGAGGCGTAACGGGACGATTCCGTCTTTTCGCGCTCGTTATAGGCGATCTCCACCTGGCGAAGCGCGCGCCTCTTGGTGCGCTCCAGCTCCGTAGCAGTGAAACCGTGCCTCTTGACGCGAAAGGCCTCGGTCAAAAGAGCATTCAGTCCATTCTCCAGGCCGGTCTCCTCGACTCTGGCCATGAGCACATAGGCGGATTTGGAGCGGACGATGCGGCCGGTGTAGGAGGCGGCGTAGATATAGGGCGGCTGCGCCTCTCTGGCGCGTTCATCGAGACGGGCGTTCAGCATCCGGCTGCAAAGCCCCTCGATCACCATGCGCCGGTAGTCGGCCACGGTCGATTCGGGCTGCGGATCCATTTTGAAATAGAGCGATATCAGGGTGCGTGTCGCCTCGGGATCGGCGGCTATGGCGTAAAACACGGAATCGTGATCCGGCACTGTAAAGAGCGGCCGCGGCCGCGATATGTCAGGAGCCGGAATCGGCGTGAAATGGGTGCGGATCTTCGCTTCGATCGAATCGGCGTCAAAATCACCCACCGCGATCAGGGCCATCAGACCGGGCCGGTACCAGTCGCGATAGAACCGGCGCAGCGCAGTGGACTCGAACGTCTCCAGCACCTCCAGTTTACCGATGGGAAGGCGCTCGGCGTAGCGCGAGCCCCGGAACAGGACGGGAAACTGCTCGTCGAGCATACGCGCCTCGGCTCCGCGCCCGAGACGCCACTCCTCGATGATCACCCCCCTCTCCTTTTCGATCTCTTCTTCTTCAAAACCGATCGCGTGTGCCCAGTCGCTCAGGATTTGAAAGGCCTTTTCCACTACCTCGGCGCTGTCGGTCGGCACCTGCAGCAGATAGAGGGTTTCATCGAAATCGGTTGAAGCGTTGAGGTCCGGGCCGAACCGCATGCCGATCGATTCGAGATAGTCCACCAGCTCCTGTTTGGCGAAACGGGCCGTCCCGTTGAAGGCCATATGCTCGACAAAATGGGCCAGTCCTCGCTGATCTTCATCTTCCAGCACCGATCCCGCGTCAACCACCAGGCGCAGGCTGGCGCGGTTCTCGGGCCGGGCGTTCTCCCGGATCAGATAACGAAAACCGTTATCAAGCCGCCCGATGCGCACCGCCGGATCGACCGGCAATGGCTGATCCAGTTCGAGCGGGAGCGCCGGTTGAGCGGGGGCGGATGCGGCAATAAGAATCAGGGAACTCAAGACCAGGATCCACAAAACGCGCGTCCGCGATCTGCACGCGCACCGGATCGCCGGCTTGGCATTTGAAAAAAAGAAAAAGGGGTTCATAACCGTACCCTTTCGTGACAAAAGCTGTCTTCAACACGACGGGGTGATCAAAGGGCAGCGGCTTTCTCGGACGCCCGCCTGATCCGGTCGAGCACGATCTGGGCCGCGCCGGAAATCGGATCGGAAAGCATGGGCAGGAAAATCAGACGCCGGAAAGCGTCTTCAATGACGGGAAAATCGCCCTCGGCATAGCCGGGATAATCGCCGCACAGCGGTCCCCGGTTTCGCGTGAACAGGTCATAACCGTCGGCAAAGATCTTCAATCCGTGCAGCAGGCCGTAGGGACTGCGCGAGACGCTGAGGTTCTGCCCGCGCAGAACTTCGATGAAACGGGTCGAGGCGCTCTCTGAACCGGAATCCCCCTTTTCCACTCCGTCATAGAACATGGGAAAGGCGTAATAGCCGCCGCGTTCGGCGCCCGGAGTGACCTTGACCGCGCGGCATCCGGGAATATCGGCCAGGCCCTTTTCGACCTCTTCGACATAGCTCTGGCGCCGCCGGTTGAGCTCGTCCAGTTTGTCGAGCTGCACTCCGGCGATGCCGATGCCGAGCGGATGGGCGCGGAATTTCATTCCCAGGCCGAGCGGCTGCAGATCGGCGTACTTTGGCGTGCTCAGATCCATGCCGCCCATACGGTTCACCTGACCCGCCAGACAGGCGCGCTCGAAAATCTCATTGTCGTCCGTGGCGAGCACGCCGCCTTCGCCCGCGCTGACCGCCTTGCTGCCCTGAAGGCTCCAGGCCGCGACCTGGCCGTAGCGGCCGACCGGCCTGTCCTTGAAACTGGCGCCATGGGCGTGCGAGCAGTCTTCGACCACGGGAACGCCGCTTTCACGGCTGATGTTCATCAGATGCTCCATATCGCAGACATTGCCCCAGAGATGCACGGCGACGATGGCGCGGGTCCTTTCGCTGATTTTGCGCCGCACATCGTCGCAGTCGATCTGCAGCGTCTCGGGATCGCTGTCGACAAAAACAGGACGGGCGCCGAGAAACAGCGCCGGAGCGATGGTGCAGATCCAGGTGTAGGTCGGACAGATCACCTCGTCGCCCGGTCCGACGCCGAGCCCGAAATAGGCGCAATAGAGCGCCGAACTGCCGTTGAAGGTGGTGATGGCGAAACGGTGTCCGGTCCAGGCACGCCAGCGCGCTTCAAAGTCCCGGACCGTCGGCGTGCCGCCCGACAGCTCGTTGTTCAGCGTCATGTCGTGTACAACCCGCGCTTCCTGCTCGCCGATCTGGCGCCAGTTGTCGAGATCGGGCTGCTCCGGGAAAGCGGTCTGGATGAAAATGGGGACTTGATGTGCTTCGGACATATCAGGATCTCCTCGATAGAATCAATTTTAGATTTTCACATCCGGCTTTTCAGGTTCTCAGGGCATGAGATTGCCTTCCATGAAAACGGGCGGAGCCGCCATCCCGGTCTCGATCTCAATCACTTTGGAGATACGGCGGAAATCGTTGTTGAGAAGAGCGATATCCTTATTGCCGAATCCGTCCAGACGGAGAAAGAGCGGGACACCGGGACCCGGAACGCATCCGCTCACCAGCGCGTCTCCAACCTCCCTGAACAGCATCTGCGCGGCGCCGGCCGTCCCATCGACACTGCAGCCGTGAATATGAAGATTCTGGACATCCTCGAAAAAGAACGCATGGCGCAGGTCCGCTGTTTCGCAGGCCAATTGCACATTGCGCATCTCAAGTTCTTTGACATGGCGGCAATAGAATCCATAGGACGGCAGGTCGCCGAACATTCTGGCTCCCGGATATTTGCCTTCATGCTCCGGCACCTCGATCCGGGCCAGATCCCTTTCCCCGCCGCCCTTGAACGTCAGGCGGATATCGGACAGCGTGACGTTTTCTACAGGATGGCCGGGGATGCCGGCTATGGGGCAGGTAAAATCAGCGCCCGAGGCGGTGATGTTGCTGATGATCACGTTTTTCAAACTGCCCGGCACAGGCTGCTCCATGTCGCGGCCGCGGTTGCCGAGGCGCAAAAAAATCGGCGAACACACATTGATCATCGAAATGTTGGAGATGACGACACCGTCAATGTCCGCGCCATCGACCGATTCCAGGCTGATACCGGAGGTGGGGTGGCGCTCCATGCCGGGCCGGTTGAACATCACGCAGTTGCTGACCGTGATGTATTTGAAATCGCCGCCCGATTCGGTTCCGAGCTTAAAGGCGTTGCAGTTGGTGGCGAGCTGGCAGTTGGTCACGGTCAGATAGGCTGTCGCGCGGCGGTATCCGAGAGAGAAACTCGCTTTGGGGACAATGGCATCGTCCCAGGTCTCGATATGACAGTCGGAAATGCGCACGTGCTGGCAGGCGTCCGGATCGATACCGTCGCAATAGCCGTTGAGTATGGAGACGCCGTGGATGTGAACATAATCAGTGCCGAGCATGCTGATGGCGTAATTGGGGGCGTTCAGGATGGTGATATCGCTTATCTGCACATGGCGGCAGCGCTTGAGCGCTATGGGTTTGGGTCCGCCTCGTTTTTCCCGGTTGCCGTCTATGGTGCCACGGCCGAAAACGGCCAGTCGTTCCACATCTTCACCCCACAGGAGGGCGTGATGAAAGTAGCTGGTCTCGTGGTCGGCATCGTTTTCAAAACCGAGCTCTTCATAGGGATCGAAATCGTCATCATCCGGACTGGCAAGAACCGTGGCGCCGTGCCCGATATTCAGGGCCACCCCACTCTGCAAATGAAGGCTTCCGCTCAAATAAATGCCGGGCGGGAATAGAACCGTACCGCCCCCGGCCGCTGCACAGGCATCGATCGCCCGCTGCAGGGCTTTGGTGTCTTTGATGCGGCCGTCCCCCTTTGCCCCGTAATCGCGAACGTTGAACATGGCTGTTGCCCCGGCCGTGGTCAGCAGCAGCGCCTGAAGGAGAAAAAACGCGCAAACGGATCGTTTCATGGCGCACCTCTTATCATTGATCGCTTTGTGCCAGCACTCCCGCAGCGCCTTTGGCCCGTTCCGGGACGCTGCGCTGTGAAATCCGGTCCCCGGCTGCGGACCGCGCTTTGTCAACCGGTTCAAAGTTCTGATCGCAACTTACGATCATTTTGTCAATAATTCAATGGAAAAACCTTTGATATCGCTGCTCAAATGACTATGTTGGCTCATGATAAAGGAACAGGGACGGTCCGGATCGGGCCGCCATTGATCAACCCGGCCGGAAACATCAACTCAATGAACAGAGAACTGGATCTGCTCAAAATTCTTTACCGCCGCACGTTTGACGAGAATGCCGAAGGGGTCACGGTGCTTCGGGGCGGCGGCTCGGACCGGCGGCTCTACCGCCTTTCCGGGCCCGGTCACCGCGCGGTTGGCGTGTGCGGCGATCACGCCGGCGAGAACAGGGCTTACATCGGTTTTTCGCTGCATTTCCGCGGGCACGGCTGCCCGGTCCCGGAGATTTACAGTTACGATATAGAGCGCGATATCTATCTCGAACAGGATCTGGGCGACGAAACGTTGATGCAATGGCTGAAGACGCGGTGCACGGCCGGGCTCCTGCCAGAGAAGGCGCGCAGCATGTACAGCCGCGTTCTGGAATGGCTGCCCGTCTTTCAGGTGCGCGCCGGCCGCTCGATCGACTATTCGCTCTGTTATCAGCACGAACGGTTCGGGCGTGAATCCATGCGCTGGGATAGTGAATATTTTTTTGATCGATTTCTCAGACCCGTCTGCGGCGAGCATCGGAATTTAGAGTCCCTGCACAATGACATCAATGTTCTGATCGAACATCTGCTCGAAGTGCCTCAGGATTTTTTCCTGTACCGAGATTTTCAATCTCAAAATATCATGATCAGCGGGACCCATCCCTTTTTCATCGATTATCAATCGGGCCGCAGAGGAGCCCTGCAGTACGATGTCGCCTCCCTGCTGTTCGATCCCTACACCGGATTGTGCGAACCGGACCGCCGTATCCTGGTGGAGCATTATCTTCAAGCGCTGGAGAGAGAGGTGGATGAGATCCCGGCCGGGCCTGTGAAGGAGAAAGGCCGCCGCGCCGTGGAAGATTTCGCGCGATATTTCGAAGGTTTCGCCGTAATGCGCCTGCTCCAGGCTCTGGGCGCCTATGGCTTCCTCTCGCGGGTCAAGGGTAAACGCTGGTTCCTGAAATACATTCCCACGGCGCTGGCCCATCTGCACGCGCTCGTGCGGGACTCGGACCTCGGCGCGCGCCTGCCCGCTCTTCGGGACATGGCGGCTGAACGGGTTGAGGACAGCGTTTTATCCAGCAAATTGGAGCCCGATAACGGCGGCCGCTGAACAGAGCGTTTGTACTGCCGGCAACAAGGATTTGAGATTTCCATGCAAGCGATGATTCTGGCCGCTGGACTGGGAACACGGCTGCGGCCTCTGACACAGGGTTACCCCAAGGCGCTGATTTGTCTCGCGGGCCGGCCTCTGCTGCAGATCGCCCTCGACGTTTGCATTCGGGCCGGATTCACAGAGATCGCGGTCAACGCCCATCATCACGCCGATCAAATCGCCGCTTTTTTAAGCCGCTGGCCAAAGCCGGATGATGTAGAGCTCCACCTGTCGCAGGAACCCGAGCTGCTCAACACCGGTGGAGGCATAAAGCGAATGGCCGCTGCGGCCGGCTATGAAGGACCGGTGCTGGTGCACAACGTCGACGTGGTGTCGAACATCGACCTGAACCGGCTTGCGAAAATTCACTGCGACTCGGGAGCGGATGTCACGCTCGCGACCCTGTCCTGCCAAAGCGAGCGGGCGCTGCTGTTCGACGGCCGGGATCAACTGGTCGGATACCGCACCCGCGGGCAGCGCATCCTCACCGCCTCCACACCGCAAAAGCCGGTCAGAGAGCTCGAGTTCTGCGGCATTCAGGTGATCGATCCGCGGCTGTTTCTTTCACGGCCGGGAGCTGTATTTTCGAGCATTGATCTCTATCTCAGATCTGCGGGAGAAGGTGCTGAGGTGCGCAGCTGCAGCGCGGATGGCCGGTACTGGCTGGATTTGGGATCGCCGGAGCGGCTGCGGCGGGCGGAAGAGGATATACGAACGGGACGCTTCAAGCTGCCTTGAAAGCGGTCACGGGGATGTCGCATACAAATTTCCGTATGGCTATCCGGCCGCAGATATTGACGATCTGCAGGGCCGCTGTATTGGCAGCGGCGGTGAAGGAGATCAGGTTTTGAAAATCGGTACGCCGTCCATTTCTTCCGGCCGCTTGAGACCGAAGGCGTTCAGGATGGTTGGCGCCAGATCCCAGAGACCCGGCTTTGGATGGGCGACCTCGAGATTGCACAAAAGCACGCCGGAGAGAAATGACGAATCCATACAATGATCGGCCGACCATTTGTCGATTCGATCGCCGACAATGCCGCGGGGGAACTTGCCGAGAACGGACTCGTCCGAAATGCGGTAGCCGCTGTTGTAGCCGACAATGAGATCCGGGGCCAGGTCGAGAAAGGGACCGGAGTAGATTTCGCGGCTGTCGTACACGCCTGCGATCACACGTCCACCGGTTTGCGGATCGCGCAAATCGGTCAGCCGTGCCGCGATTTCCGCCTTGATCTTTTCAGCGTCGCGCGGCAGAACCGAGCCAAAGGGCTCGCGGCCGAGCAGGTTGAGGTAGATGCCGTTCAACCCCATGACATAGGCCTGAGTCGAATTCCAGTCGACATAATCGTAGAATTCACTGTCATGCATGCGGTCGGGATCTTGAACCGCGGTGAAACCGTTCTCCGCCAGCCAGGTGCTGAGGTGGAGTTCACGTCCGAACGGCGCGAAGCCGTGATCGGACAGCACCATCAGGACGCTGCGGTTGTCCATTTTTGCGGCCACGCGTCCGAGCACCTCGTCCATGCGTCGGTAGAAATAGTAGACCGCCTCTTTGACTTCCCGGCTCGCATCGGGCTCATAGAGCGGGTGGTTCGGATCCATGGTACGCCACATCATGTGCGTGTTCTGATCAATGCTGGAGAAATAGAAGAAGAAAAAACCGTCGTCGAATCGCGAGAATTCGTATTCAAACGCCTTGAGCCGCTCCTCCAGAACGAGCTTGGACTGCTTTAAGAACTCTTCGTTGCTGAAGATTCCGTTCGACAGCGCTTTGGTGTCTTCCGGAAATCCCTGAGTATAAAACCGTCCGACAGCCTGTGAGAGCTCCTCTGAATACCCGCTGGGATAACAGATAGGCAGGGTCGGATCCATGGGATCGATATTGATCGGCGACAGATACATCTGAAAGTGGGGATGGACCTGCTTCAGATAGATTCTGACCATGCCGCTGACGCTGGCGAACATGGGCATAACCTCGAATTTGATCGGAATCCATTCCGACCACTCGCCCTGGCGCATTATGATTTCGCGATCCTGGATATTGATCTTGACAACGTTTTCCCAGGGATCGCGGTCAACCGAAAACCG
>Ga0272442_10009038_pt1 | contig 12525 bp, 11 predicted proteins | sample SSMForm2O_FD_200262 | JGI IMG/M metagenome (GOLD analysis project Ga0272442, IMG submission 200262) | Marine sediment archaeal communities from Little Sippewissett salt marsh, Falmouth, MA, United States - SSM-Form-2O | ecosystem: Environmental > Aquatic > Marine > Wetlands > Sediment ... | reverse complement strand
GTTGGGGAGAAGTTCGACCTCGATGCCGAGCTGCTTCAGCATCGGCAGCAGGACGCCCGAGTTCTCGGTCGCCCGGATGCCGCCGTCGAACCCGAAGCCCTTGTAGTCGAAGGAATTGACCAGCCCGCCAACCTGCTTCTCTTTCTCGACCAACCGGACCCTCAGCCCGGCCTTCGACAGGTAGGCCCCGGCGGTGAGGCCGGACAGGCCCGCGCCGACGACAAGTACGTCGCAGCCGGTTTCCGGTTGCGTCACGCCCGGTACCGGTCGTTCAGGCCTCGACCGCGACCTTGACGACGACCTGGAATTCGGCCAGCTTGCCTTCCCGGACCGAGCCGCGCAACTCGGACACGGTGAAGAAGTGGACCTTGTGACCGTCGGCAACCAGTTTCTCGACCGCGGCGCGGACCGCTTCGGAGTAGCCGTCAGGGTGCTGACCGACGACTTCAAGCATCTTCAGCATACAACCTCCGTGGTATTCGGTAGTATGGGAAAGGTGATACACCGGGCCGCCGCGAAGTCAAACCCGGCTTCTGCGGAACGCAACGGCCGATTCCGAGTCTGAAGAAACGGAAACGACATGGCGAGATTCAACTGCTTGCTGCTGGCAATCATGCTTGCATACGCGTCCGGGGAGGTGTACGTGACAGAGCAATCGCCGCGAAAGCTGTCCGAACTGCAGGACCGGGCATTGGACGGCACGCTCGTCAGATTGCCGGACTCGGCCGCCGGCCACATAGCGCTGGTAGGGTTCGGTTTCAGGCGCGAGTCCCAGTACCCGCTCGAGACCTGGATGGAGCCGTTCGGGCTCGAGTTCAACGACCCGGACAACTTCCGGCGGTACGAGGTGCCGATGATGGGGCGGGGACTGGTGCGACTGGCGCGCGGGATGATAAACGGTGGGATGGCGCAGGGGACGCCCGAGGCCCTGCACCGGTTCGTGGTGCCGTTTTACGGCGACACCCGGTCCTATACCCGCGAAATGGAGATGGACACGAAAGAGGACCACGTCTTCCTCTACCTGCTCGACCGGGAGGGGTTTATCCGGTGGGAAGGCCGGGGCGCCGCGTCGGAAGCCGGACTCAAGGGACTCCTCGACACGGCCCGTTCCCTCGCGCAGGACTGATGCCCGGCAGCTAGCGGTCATCGCCCACGGAGTCAGCCCATACAACCAACCGTCCTGATCCGTTGCGGTCGTGCGAAGCCCGGGCCTTCCGGGGCTGGATGTGCGGTTTTGAGTGCTGGAATGCCGTTAGGCCCGGGCAAGGAGGCAGCTCTTGAAGCAGTTATTCAGACCCGGGAACTCGAAAACCGGTTCAGGATCCCCTTCGGCCAGCCTCGTTGCACACGAGGTGAGATCGAAAGCAGGAGGCCAGCTCGTACATCGTTGGTTCGGACATCGAGTCCGGTCACATCGAATACCGAGCAGACGGCCAACGGACGACAGCGCGGATTCAACCGGACGGGGTACCGCACTCGGAATACGGCCCCGGGGGGAGTTCCGTGGTCAGCTTCGGGGTCTGCGGCCCGGTGACCTTTCGGCGGGCCGGCCGAGGCTCCCTTCGAGGCCGGGACCAGGGCCGAGTTGAACGGGGGCTCGGTAAGGCGTTCGGGGTCGGCCTCTTAGGGGCTTGACAATATGCCCGAGGGGGGTATCCCCGGGGATATCCCCCCAGCGGCCCCGGGGATGGCCCCCCAGGGGCGGGATTGACCACAAAGACACGAAGAGGCGAGGGTGAGGAGCGGAGGGGAATTTACCACAAAGACACGAAGAACACTACGGTCCGGACAGGGCAGAAGGCGGAGAGGAATCAAACACCAAGGGGGAGGAACGGAAGGGACAGGAGAGGAAGGGGAAGGACGGAAGGGACGGGAAAGGAAGGGAGAAAGGGAGGCGAACCACGAAGGCACGAAGAGCACCGACGCAGTACAGGGACATGACCCGACGTGGCAGTGGTCGGTATCGTGCCCCGTTGCCCGCGAAGCGTAGGCAACCACGAAGACACGAAGAATACTATGGTGCGGGCAGAACAGAAGGCGGAGAGGAATGAAGCACCAAGGGGACGAACGAAAGGGACAGGAAAGGAAGGCGGGAGAGAAGGGGAAGAAGTGGCGGAACGGACGGCAGGTCCTGCACCGAGTCTTCGGTTGACGGGACGAGCTTCGCTTCTACAATCGGCGAAAGGAGGATTCCAGATGCGGTTTATCGTGCTGGTCGCTGTTCTCACCACGGCCGTCGCGGCGCAGTCCGACGGCAACCCATTCATGATCGATACGAGCATCGTCATCCAACCGGTACAGGAGCAGCAGTCCGAACCCGCGGTCGCCTTCGGAAGCTCCAACTGGCTGGCGGTCTGGCGAGACCTTCGTTCACAGGACGACCTTTACGCATCGCGGGTGGCTGTTGACGGAACCGTGCTCGACCCGGGCGGCATCGCGGTGTCGCTGGAGGGCAGCGGAACCGACCCTGACGTCGCGTTCGACGGCACGAACTGGCTGGTCGTCTGGTCCGACTACCGGAACGAGCAGGGCAACATCTACGCCGCGCGCGTCGCACCGGACGGAACGGTGCTGGACGACACCGGGCTTGCGGTGACGGCCGACGAGAACTGGCAGTCCAAACCGGCGGTGGCGTTCGACGGGACGAACTACCTGGTGGTCTGGTACGACAACCGCAACCCCGGCACCGACGATGACATCTACGGCGCGCGGGTGACTCCCGCGGGCCAGGTGCTGGACCCGGGAGGGATTGCAGTCAGCACGGCGGCAGAGGACCAGCGCGACCCGGACGTGGCGTGGAACGGCTCGGACTTCCTGGTGGTCTGGCAGGACAACAACCCGAACGAGTACAACGCGGACGTGCGGGGCGCGCGCGTCAGTTCGGCGGGAACGGTGCTGGACCCGGACGGGTTCGACGTGAGCGCGGACAGCTTCTTCCAGCGGATGCCCGCCGCGTCCTCGGACGGCAGCAACTGGATGGTGACCTGGCACGACGGACGGGTGGAGGAGGAGGTCGACATCAGGTGCGCGCGGGTGAGCCCGGGGGGCGCGGTGCTTGACCCGGACGGCATCCGCGTCGCGCCCGACTCGGCCTACCAGCACGAGCCGGCAGTCGATTTCGACGGCACGAACTTCCTCGTCACCTGGCGCGACGAGCGGGGCGAGTTCCCCAACGAGGACGAGATATACGGCGCGCGGGTGAGCCCGGCCGGCACAGTGCTGGACCCCGGCGGCATCGAGATACGGAGCGCGATAAACGACGAGTCGCACCCGGCGGTCGCGTTCGGCGGGGGCAACTACCTGTGCATCTGGGAGGACAACAGCCACAGCGGGTCGCACGTCAACATCTACGGCACGCGCGTCTCGACCGGCGGCGGAGTGCTCGACACGCCGTTCCCGGTATCGGTCGGGGCGGACCTGCGCGACCACCCGGCGGTTGCCTGGGGGGAGACGGGTTCGTGGCTCGCGGTGTGGACCGATTTCCGCGACGCCGGCTGGGGCAACATCTACGGCGCGCGGGTGACGACCTGGGACACGATTGTCGACGAGTCGGGGTTCGCGATCTCGACCCAGAACTGGGGCGAAGGATACCCGGCGGTGGCGTGCGGCGACTCGAACTGGCTCGTCGCGTGGCAGGATTCGCGCGAGCGGCCGCAGCGCTACGACATCTACTGTGCGCGCGTGACGCCGGGCGGCGCGGTGCTTGACCCGGACGGCATCGCGGTCTGCACCGCCGACGAGTCCCAGACCTACCCGCAGGTCGCGTTCGACGGCACCAACTGGCTGGTGGTATGGGAGGACCGGCGGAGGGGCTACAACAACTACGAGGTCTACGGCGCCCGGGTTTCGCAGGACGGCACGGTGCTCGACGCAGACGGGTTCAACATCAGCAACAACCCGGAGGACCTGGGGAGCCCGTCGGTCTGCTTCGGCGGCACGGACTACCTGGTGGCGTGGGAGGATGAACACGGTGGCACCTACGACAAGGTGTACGGGACGCGTGTTGCCACCGACGGTTCCGTCCTTGATACGCCGTTCAACATATCGGGCGGCGCCGGCCCGCGCCAGGCGTCAATCGCCCACGATGGCGCGAACTGGCTCGTGGCGTGGGAGAACGGCGATATCAAGTGCACGCGCGTTGCCCCGGACGGCACGCTGCCCGACTCCGTCCCGCTGGTGCTCAGTTCGGGCTACGCCGAGAACGGCAGGCCGGCTGCGGTCTACGACGGGCACAACTGGCTCGTGGCGTGGGACAGGGCGGACGAGGGTGTCCGCGAGCGAGCCGACATCGTGGGCGCCCGGGTGACGCCCGAGGGGGTGCTGCTTGACACGCTGCGCGTCCTCGAATACCCGGGCCGACAGGTGCGGCCGGCACTCGCCCGGAACGCCGGGTTCGAGATGCTGATGGTCTACCAGGACCAGACGGGCGAGTACGCGGGTCGGACCTATAACATGCCGCGCGTCTGGGGGATGTTCCGTCCCTACCCGGGCATCGCCGGCGAGGCCGGCGGCAGGGTCCGGGTGGAGCCGCGCGTGCCGGGCGTGGTGTGCGGTACGCTGCCGCTGGCCGGCACGACGCCGGCCCTGCTGGTCGACGCGGGGGGCAGGGTGGTAGCCCGGCTCAAGCCGGGGCCGAACGACGTGCGCCACCTCGCGCCGGGCATCTACTTCGTTCGCCTGGGCAGGGACCGCGGTGCGGCCAAGGTCGTGCTCCAGCGCTAGGACCGGCGGGGGTCCGGAGGACGGGCACAACGGGACGAGTATCACGCCTGCGGTCCGGGTTTGACACCGAGCGCGCACAGCGGCAAGATTCGGGCGGGAGGGAAGAATCGGGCGGTGCCCGGCCAAGAGAACGACAGCACGCAAAGTCAGCGTTGAAAGGAGCGTTGGAGAGATGAAAGAAGTGCAGTGGACCGAGGCCCTGTCCGTCGGCGTCGGACTCATCGACGAGCAGCACAAGACCCTTATTGACCACCTGAACAACCTCGCCAAGGCGATCGAGTCGCGGCAGGGACCGACGAAGATTGTCGGGACGCTCGATTTCCTCATCAAGTACACCGATTTCCACTTCTCGACCGAAGAGGAGCACATGGCCGCCCACCAGTACCCGGGCCTGGACGCGCACCGGGGGCAGCACGCCGAGTTCAAGGGAACGCTGGCGGCCCTGGAGCAGGACTTCGGCGAGGAGGGCGCGACCAACGAACTGGCGGACTCGCTCGACACGTTGCTGGTGAACTGGTTGGTCCAGCACATCAAGGGTACCGACGTCCAGTTCGGGAGGTTCCTGAAGGAGAAGGGCGTCACGCTGGAAGGATAGGTCGGGCGGAGTTCCGGAGTCCCGCATTGAGGAGGCAGAGATGAAGGCAAGGAGACTGATGCTGGTCCTGGTGGTGTTTGTCGCGCTGGTGAGCATCGCGGGCAGGGCGTGCGGCAAGGGCATCGTCAAGCTGCTGGAGATTGATGAACCGGTGGCCGGGGGAACGATTGCCGCATACACGTTCACTCCCGAGGCAGGCAAGGGCTACGTCCTGACAATCTCGGCCGACACGTACGTGAGGATGCTGGTGATGACCCAGGCGGAGTACGACAAGTACGTTGTGGGCCAGCCCTACACGCCGCTATGGGAGGACCACGCCACCGGGACGACGACCGGCATCGACCCGACCAGTTCCGAGGTCCACGTCGTGGTAATCGACAACCGGGAGAACGACCACCCGGCGCAGGTGCAGATAACCCTCAGCGAGGAGTGACCGGCCGGGTCGGATCTTCCCGCCGTCCCTGCTTGCAGAGCGTGTCATCGTCTTGTCTAATGGGGCGGGCACGATGATGCGCAATCCGTTCCTCAAGCTACTCCCCTTGCTGCTCGCCGCGGTCGCGACGGGCGAGGTGCAGGTCGACAGCGTGCTGGACGCGGTGTTCGTGCGGGCGGCCGAGCGGACCGCGGCAATCCGGGACGCGACCTACATCGGCGACTATCTTTACCGGGAGTTCGACAGCGAGGGCAACCAGTTGAGGGAGGAGACCTGCCGGCGCCGGGTGTACACCAAGGGTTACGGCAACCAGCACCTCGAGTTCCTCGACGTCCGGGTGAACGGCAAGGAACTGGCGGGCCGGGCCCGGTCGGTGCAGATTGCGCTGTTGAAGCAGAAGGGGCTGGTGCAGGACGAGGCCGCGATGCCGTTCCGGCTCGAAACGATGGACTCGTACAACTACGAACTGCTCGGCTCGGACACCCTTGGCGGGCGGGAAGTATGGGTCGTCGGGTTCGACCCGCTCCACCGTTCGATGAAGACGGTGACCGGGCAGGCGCTGGTGGACAAGGCGACGTTCGACATCCTGCAACTGCGGTTCAAGCCGGCCTGGCTGCCCTGGGTGTGCGTCGGCACCTGCATGACGCTCTACCTGCGCGAACTGGATGGCTACACCTACCCGTACTTCTTCGAGATGGACATGACCATCCGGGTGAAGGTCCTCATCACTTTGGCGCACCGCAGGTTGCGGGTCGAGGACCGGTTCACCGACTACCAGTTCAACACCGGGCTGCCGGACTCGCTGTTCGACTAGCCGATGGGATTCGTAGCGCTCGGGATGACCGTCGCCGGGTTCCTGTCCGGGTCGCTGATGTTCTCGGCGTGGCTGGTCAGGCTGAGGGGCCGGGACATCGGCAAGGTGGGGGACAGGAACCCCGGTGCGGTGAACGCGTTCAAGGCCGGAGGCACGGGCATCGGCATCGCCGCGCTCTGGCTCGACTTTCTGAAGGGCGCGGTGCCGGTCGGGCTGGCGAAGTACCTGCTGGGCGTCGAGGGGTTCTGGCTGGTGCCGGTTGCTATCGCACCGGTGTTCGGGCACGCGTTCTCGCCTTTCCTGAAGGGGCGCGGGGGCAAGGCGGTCGCGGTCACGTTCGGCATCTGGTGCGGCCTGACGCTGTGGGAGGGGCCGACGGTGCTTGGTGTGCTGCTCGGGCTGTGCGGACTCATCCAGGCAACTGACGGATGGACGGTGATACTGGCGATGCTCGGATTCCTCGGTTACTGGGTCGCCCGCGGCAGCGACCCGGTGCACGTCTCTGTCTGGACCGCGAACCTGCTGGTGCTGCTCTGGACCCATCGCGAGGCGCTGCGCAAGCCGATGAAGCTGCGGCGCCGGTTCTACCGGAAGAAGTCGTGAGCTGGCTCTGGCTCGAACAGCAGGCCGGGGTGGCGGTCTTCCTCGCGGTGCTGCTGGCAATCGCGCTGTGGAACCGGCGTGTGCTGCGCAGGCCCGGGCCGACGAAACCACCGGCGCGGTGGCCGCGTGTTTCGATACTGCTGCCCGCGCGCAACGAGCAGTTGAACATCGTTGCCGTGGTCGAATCGCTCGCTGCGCAGGACTACCCGGATTTCGAACTGCTGGTGCTGGACGACGGCTCCGATGACGGAACGCCGGGAATGCTGCGCGAACTGGCCGCGAAGCACGGCAACCTGCGGGTGCTGGAGGGGAAGCCGCTGCCGCGCGGCTGGCTGGGCAAGCACTGGGCCTGCCACCAGCTCGCCGAGGCGGCCACGGGCGAGGTCCTGCTGTTCACCGATGCGGACACAAGGCACCGGCGCGAAGCCCTGCGCGAGGCGGTCGCAAGACTGGTCGCCGACGACATCGACCTGCTGACCGGCATCCCGCGCCAGGAGGTGCGAGGCCTGGTCGAGAAGCTGGTCGTACCTGTTGTGCCGTGGGCGATATTCGCGTTCCTGCCGCTGGGTATGGCGTACCGCCACCGGTGGCCGGCTTTCACCGCGGCGAACGGTCAGTACATGATGTTCCGGCGGCAGGCATACGACGCGGCGGGTGGGCACGAGAGGGTGCGGGACAACGTCGTGGACGACCTGGCGCTGGTCCGGCTGCTCGCGAAGCGGGGGATGAAGTGGCGGGTGTTCGACCTGACCAGACTGGTGACTTGCCGGATGTACCGGAGCGCGGGCGAGGTGTTCAACGGGTTCGGCAAGAACCTGTTCGGGGCGTTTGGCTACCGGCTGGCGCCGTTCCTGTTCGTCTGGTTGTGGCTGGGCGTGGTGACGTTCCAGCCACTGTTGATGCTCGGGCTGTGGGCCGGCGGGGTGGTGGCGAGCACGTACTCGATGGCGTGCGCGGCGTCGGCGGCGGTCTTCTCCCTGGCGCTGTGGGCGCTATCGCACGGGAAGTTTCGCTTCCCGTTGTGGCTGGCGTTGTTCTACCCGGCGAGCATCGTCCTTGGCATCAGCATCGCGCTCCGGTCGATGTGGCAGTCGTCCTCGGGCCGCGCGACGTGGAAGGGGAGACGGGTAGCGTAGCACTGCCGCTTGACAGTTTCCGCCGCCAGTCCTACGATGCAGGCGTAACCACTGAGGAGGTGGACATGACGAAACAGGCAGTGTTGTTGCTCGCGCTCGTCGTTGCCGGCGTCGCGCCGGCGATTGCCGCGATTGATGCGACCATCCCGCGCGATCTGGATGCCGCGAGCCCGTCCTCGTTCGTGACCGATGACTCGATGCTTGCCCTGCTCGATTCGATTCCAACACAGAGCGCGTACCAGTGCATCTACGTCCGGAACGACACGGTCTTCTGTGCGCTCCAGGGCTTCGAGATGCACTACCGCAACCGCCTAACCGGGGCAACAATCAACACGTTCCCGCTGCAGGGGAGCGATTACGTCATCGCCATCTGCCCGTTCGGTGACTCGGTCTGCGTGTCGAGGCTGTCGAACCCGGAGAAGTGCGAGGTGTACACGCTGAACGGGACCTATGTCCGGACGTTCCAGCCCTCGGGCGGACAGCAGGTGCGCGGCCTGGACTGGGACGGGACCCATTTCTGGGCAACTCACTACACCGGCTCCGAGCTTGAAATCTACCTGATGACTCCGACCGGGACGGTGACGAAAACGATGACCCGCTCGGGTGGAATCCAGTCGAACATCGCCCGTGACTTGGTGATTGACCGGATGTACCCGAACCGGCTCTGGACATCGCCCAACACGACCGGCCCCCACAGTGTGATTTACGTTGCGTTCGACACGAGCGCCAACACGTTCACCCCACTGGTTGAGTTCCCGACCGGGCTGTCCCAGTACATGGCGGGCCTAGGCTGGCGTGACGACCAAATTGACGGGAGCCAGCTGTACGTGAGCTGCTTCTTCAAGTCCAACATCTTCCGCTACAAGGTCCACGACCCGGTCCAGACCCAGGGCCGGTACCTGATATGCTGGTCCGACCACCTGCAGCCGGACTCAACGATTGGCGTGCGGCTGGAGGCACTGGGCGATTCGGTCGAGTACATGGATGTCCGCAACTACACTCCGACGCTGGGAGAACTGACTCCCTACGACGCGGTGCTGCCTTACTCGAACTGGCCTTACGACGATTCGGCCGCGTTCGGCAACGTGCTGGCTGACTACTGCGACGCCGGCGGTGGCGTGGTCCTCGGCCACTGGAGCTTCAGCACCGGCTGGGGGATGGGCGGCCGGATAATGACCGGGAACTACGCGACCATCTCCAGAGGCGCCAACACCCACGCCAACACGACGCTGGGCTGGTACAACCCGGCCCACCCGATAATGGACGGTGTGTCGTCGGTCGGCGAGTACTTCGCCGGCGGCTCGAACTTCATCACTACGGATTCGGTCGCGCGCTGGGCCGACGGCCGCCCCTACGTCGGGGTGAGCGCCAATCAAAAGGTGGTAGGCGTCAACTCTTACCCGGGCGTGAACTCGCAGCCAGGCCGTACTGGCGACTGGGCACTGGTCTTTCACAACGCGCTCGCTTTCGTTGCCGGGATGACCGGGGTCGGTGAGGGCCCGGGACGGGTGCCGTTGGGGCTTGAGTTGTTCGCGGGCCCGAACCCGGCCAACCGGCAGGTGCACATCAGCTACTCGGCCGAGGTGCCGGTTGCGGCGATGGTCGGCATCTATGATGCGAACGGCCGGCTGGTACGGACGTTGGATACAGGACGGACGGCGGGCGAGACTCGCCGGGCGACCTGGGACCTGTCCGACGAGGGCGGCCGTCCGGTTGCGCGCGGCATCTACTTCTGCCGGCTGGCGGCGGGGGCTAGCAGCCTGAGTCGCAAACTGGTGGTGCAGCGCTGAGACGACAGCAGATGCAGAGCGGGGCGGCCTTCGGGCCGCCCTGTTCCGTCCGTTTTTGCATCGAAGATGAACTCCGCTAACATCTGACACCGATGGGTGCGCCGGGACCCGGTCCGGAAGCGGTTGCTGCGCTGCGCGAGCGGCTGGCCGAACTTGTCGACGGGGTGAACGCGAAGTTCCGCGTCGACGAGCGCTTCGAGTGCGGTCCCTTCCCCTGTGAACTTCACGAGATGGTCTGTGACCTCCAGCGCCGGTTCGGACGGGCGCTTGCCGGCATCTATGAGTTCGGGCTGCTCGACCGGCTCGAGGCCGAGTTCCTCGAGATGGTGAGGCCGGTGATGAACCGGGGCGCGATGCCCGAGTTCCCCAGCACGGTGCTGGATGCCTGGCTGATGGTGCTGCGCACAGGCCTACCGTCCGGTTTCCAGGACGAACTGGCGCGGCCACTCTCGGCCTTGCGGTCCGAGCTTCCCGGCAGGTGGGAGAACGACGAACCGCCTCCGCTGGACGGTGATACCGGCAGGCTGTTCGAACTGGCATCGGAACGCCGGCGGAGGACCGCGGCCGATTTCCTGGTCGAGAAGGTGAAGGGCGCGGACCCCGGGCAGGTGCTGGGCAGCCTGATCGTGCCCGTGCTGGCGCGGGTCGGCGAGCTCTGGGCGCAGAACCGGATGAGCGCGGCCGAGGAGCACGGCGCGACCGAGGTCTGCCGGTACGCGATGCTGCGGGCGCTGGACAGCATCGAACCTTCGTCTCCCGGGCGGGGTCGGGCGTTGGTCGCCTGCGCGCCGGGCGAGGAGCACGAAATGGGGGCCGAGATGGTTGCCGGGCTGCTGGAACTGGACGGCTGGGAGGTATTCTTCGTCGGCCGCTCGGCGCCCGAGGGCGAAATCGTATCGGCGGCGCGGCGGTTCGGATCGAAGCTGGCACTCCTTTCTTCCGCCACGATGGCAACCTTGCCGGGCCTGCGTGACCTGGCCCGCGCGTTGCGCGGGGCGGTGCCCGGTGTGAAGCTGGTGGCGGGCGGCGACGCGGCGGTGCTGGCGCGCGACCGGCTGGCCGGCGATTTCGACCGGGTGGTGGTGTCGGCGCTCGAGGGCCGGGCGGCCGCGGCGGAACTGGCCGGGTAGTCGATGCGACGGCACATCGCACTGAGGATGCTCGCCCACGACCGGGCGACGACCGCGGGCGCGGTGCTGGGCGTGGTGGCGATAATCTTCCTCGTCGGCCAGCAACTGGCGGTGCTGAACGGGCTGTTCACCTACATGTCTGTGCTGGTTGACCATTCCGGGGCGGATATCTGGATAACGTCGGAGGGGACCGACAACATCAACGCCGCCGGCGACCTGCCGACCCGGTACGTCGACCGGCTCCTCGGGCTAGAGGATGTCGAGTGGGCCGAGCCGGTGGTGTCCGGGGCGGGTTTCCTGAAGCGGAAGGACGCCCAGTTCCAGCCGGTGCGGGTCGTCGGGGTGCGGCCGCCGAGGATGGTCGGCGGGCCGTGGGAGTACGAGCATGGCGACAACTCGGCGTTGCTCGACCACGACGCAATCACCATCGACTGGCTCGACCGCCAGGAGCTCGGTTACCCGGAGATCGGGGACGTGCTTGAGATAAACGGCCAGCGTTGCCGGGTGGCGGCGTTCACCCGCGGGGCGCGCGGCTTCTCGGGAACGCTGGTCTTCGCCAACGAGGAGAAGGCTCGCGCGCTGGGCGGGGTGGCGGATGACCGGTGCAGCAGCATCCTTGTGAAACTTCGCGACGGCGTTGACCAGGAAGCGGCGCTGGCCCGGATGCGTGTGCTGTTGCCTAGGGCCGAAGCGACGCCGACCGCCGAGTTGTCGGTGAACACCCGGCTGTTCTACGTCACCCAGACCGGCATCGGGTCGAGCTTCGGGTTCTCGACGCTCATTGGTGTTGTCGTCGGGGTGGTGATAATCATCCTGACAATGTATGCTACGGTGCTGAACCGTCAGCGTGACTTCGCGGTGCTGCGGGCGCTGGGCGCGCGGCGGCGCGACATACGGGTCATCGTGCTCTACCAGGCGCTGTTCATCGGTTTCATCGGTATCCTGGTCGGTTTCTTCCTGCTCGCCGGGTTCCTGTTCGGCACGAGCGGGTCGCGGCTTCCCAGTTTCATGCCGCTCTGGATACCGCCGGTGCACGCGCTGTTCACGTTGCTGCTGTGTTTCATCGGTTCCGGGCTGGCGATAAGGCGGGCGGTTAAGATCGAACCGGCCTCGGCTTTCAGGTAGCAATGGAACCGGTCGTCAGGCTCGAAGGCGTCGCGCGCGACTTCTGGGACGGGGTGAAGCAGCGGCGCGTCCTGCAGGAGACCGACCTGGCGTTCTTCCCGGGCGAACTGACGGTGCTCGCCGGGCCGTCCGGCTCGGGCAAGACGACGTTGCTGACGATTGTGGGGCTGGTGCTGA
>Ga0272442_10009037_pt1 | contig 12525 bp, 10 predicted proteins | sample SSMForm2O_FD_200262 | JGI IMG/M metagenome (GOLD analysis project Ga0272442, IMG submission 200262) | Marine sediment archaeal communities from Little Sippewissett salt marsh, Falmouth, MA, United States - SSM-Form-2O | ecosystem: Environmental > Aquatic > Marine > Wetlands > Sediment ... | reverse complement strand
TCTTTTACCTCTTCAAAAAGCGTAATAGATAATTCCTTTTCGAGTTTTTTTGCCACATCATCAGATGGCCGCAATTCGCCGTTTTCAATTTTAGAGATAGTTACCGCTCGTTGACCAATATTAAACCCGAGTTTTTCTCGAGTGATGCCCTTTTTATTCCGTGCACCCTTAATAACTTCCCCCCAGTTTGAAATGATCTCCCTATCCATCTTTTGATACACATCTTTTTCACGATGACGTCGTTGACGTTTCAGTAAGGATTGATGCACATGTTCCGGTGTTCCTCGAACTTCTTTGATACCTTTTCCATGTTTCATACAACCTGGGCAAAGCATCATTCGTACGCCTTCAACTAAGGCTGGTTTACAATGCCCGCCACAATCCGTTCCACATAATTCACATTGCATGTAAACTCCCATTCCACACATTAAAATTTTTTATACTTAATTTGCCACAAATCGATATTGGATTAAATCATTAACTAGGTACTTGTGATACCGTTAAATTAATCCAGCTTTTTGCAATGTCATTAAATCTTCCGTACTTAATTTCTCACCATTCTTGAAACGTTCGAAAATATCACTAGCTTCTTTATGCATCGATGTTTTTTCCGCTTTCTTCTTATTTCGATATGATGTTTCTTTTAACGAAATAAGTTCACGCTCAATTTCATGAATCCGATCAACATGAGCAATAAAATTCTTATGAACATCATCAGCTTGAATTTTCGTATTCACAATAGTTTCCTGAATTTGATTAACTTTTTTGATATAATTATCTAATTTATTGATGAGTTTAATCATTTCTTCATGTTCTTTCTGTGCCCTTGAGGCCAAATCTTCAACAGTCTCATGTTGTTTTTCCGCTTTTTGTTTAAAGCTTTCTTTTTCTTCAAACGCTTTTTTAAGTTTTGGATCCCTACTTAACTCATTTTCTTGTTTCTTAATTTTTTTGTTAATTTCTGAAATGGTTTCAATTATTTTTTTCTCTTTTTGAGGTGACATCGCCATGGTCATTTGTTCTGTTTCTAAGCTATACAGTTGTTTTCTTAATTTAACCAAATTTTCTCCGCTTCCAGCACTTCGTTTTCGTTCTAATGACCGGATTTCTTTTTTCATGTCCTTACTTTTTTCATTGAGCTTATTCCGTTGGTCCTTTGCATCTTGAACGCGCTCATTGAGATCATCTCGTTTCTTTTTACGTTCATTTACTTCATTACGAAGCAACCGGATTGTTGCATTAAGGTTATCTCGTTCTTCAGCTAATATTTTTGATTTTTTATGAAGTGAATCACGTTTATCTTTGAGTTCATTTGCAATATCTTGCAAATCATCTTTTTTTACTTTCAGTTGATCAATCGTTTCGGCCATGACAATCCTCTAATTATAGGTTTTAACTTTAGGGTAAAATAAGAAGTCTTTCTTAAGTATTTCGAGTGATTTACCATTTCATCACATATAAATGTTGTGTTGATTTGAATTAAGCCAATATTATTACATATTACCTATATATATGTTTGGTATTCTATTTTACAAATATAGAAGATATAAATTTTTATAAATATTCATTATAAAAATATTTTTAAATAGAAAAAACCAAATGCTTTTTTTGAACATGAAGGTGAATAAGATCTATGATTAATACACAAAATCAATTTGGAAGAAATGCAGGTGTAGTCTGGGAACTCCTTTCAAAAGAAGGTTCATTACCAATTGATGAGATAGCAAATAAAACTCACCTTCGCATGTATGAAACAGAAATTGCAATCGGATGGCTTGCTAGAGAAAATAAGATTTCTTATGAACAAGGCATCTATCAACTTGCTCCAACAAATCTAACAAATTGTATTGGAACAAACGCAGGAGTACTTTGGCACATTCTTCATGAATCAGGGAAAACAAGTATTCATGACATTATTGAAAAGTCATCATTACCAATCCAAGAAGTATACAAAGCCATGGGGTGGCTGGCTCGAGAAGAAAAAATCAATATTGAACTTGATTAAGCAAGATCAAAGAGAAGTTCATCTTAAATTTTTAGGATAATTTAATATTTAATCATCAACTATTAAGAGGGGGTAACTTTTAAAGAGTGAATAATAATTACTCTGAATCATTCCTACATAATTAAAACATCGATAACGGTGAAATCCATGAATGAATTTCTCAAGGAACAATTAGATTTACAATATTTCTATGATCATCAGTACACAAGAAAAAAATGTTTGAAATGTGGAGCTTATTTCTGGACGTTAAATCCATCAGATGATCATTGTGGAGATCAACCATGTGTACCGTTTCATTTCATTGGAAAACCGATCGGCGATAAACCATTAACGTTACATGATGTACGAGAATCCTTTTTAACTTATTTCGAACAGCATAAACACACCCGATTGCATTATCCAAAAACTGGTGAACGATACCCGGTAGTTGCCCGATGGCGATCTGATATTTATTTAACTATTGCATCGATTGCCGATTTTCAACCTCATGTTACATCTGGCGAAGTTCCCCCTCCAGCAAATCCTTTAGCCATCTCACAGCCTTGTATTCGTCTTAATGACTTAGATGAGGTGGGAAAGAGTGGTCGACATCTCACCATGTTTGAAATGATGGGCCATCATGCATTTAACAAAGAAATCGATGAGATTTATTGGAAAGAGCAAACTGTTTTTTATTGTGATGATTTTTTTGTCAATACCATCGGTATTCCAAGAGAAGAAATTACGTATAAAGAACAACTCTGGCACGGAGGCGGTAATGCCGGACCATGTTTGGAGGTTCTTGCAGGTGGACTAGAAATTGCAACTCTCGTGTTTATGAACATGAAAGAAGCAGAAGATGGAGAATACACTATTGGCAAGGAAATCTACACCCAGAATCCACTTAACATTGTTGATACTGGTTATGGTCTAGAACGAATTGCTTGGATTACTCAAGGTACAAAGACGGTGTATGAAACTGTCTTTCCAGAGGTTATTGATTGGATTAGGAATCATCTTTCATCTCCTGGCGATGATGCTATAATCATGTCTTTAGCAGATCATACCAAGAGTTTAGCATTTATGCTTGGTGATGGAATTGTCCCGTCTAATGTAAAAGCAGGCTACCTTGCTCGTTTATTGATAAGAAGATGTTTACGATTCATTGAACACCTTCAGATGGATCATCCATTGGAAGAAATCATTGATCTGCACATTTCTATGTTAAAACAAGATTTCCCCTCACTATCTACTCAGCAGGAACAAATTCACGATATGATTCAAACTGAAACAAAACGATATCATGAAACCTTACAAAAAGGAAAAAACATGGTACAACGATTGATTGCTGAAAATCAAGAGATCAATAGTGAAACATTGATAACATTATATGATACTCATGGGATGCCGCCAAAAATCGTTCAAACAATTGCTGAAAAACAAGGTATTACAGTTACTATTCCTGAAAATTTTGAATCTATGGTGGCTGATCTTCATTCCAAAGAGGAAAAACAGATCAAACAATGTCAGGAACACAGAGAACTTCCAGCTACTGAACCATTGTATTACCATGATCATTATTTGAAAGAATTTGATGCAACGGTCACATGGACAGAACAAAATAAAAATGAAACCCTTGCTATTTTTGATAAAACATCATTTTATCCGGATGGTGGAGGTCAACCGGGAGATCAAGGTATGATTACTACCTCATCTGGTGAAACATTTCAGGTGAGCTCTGTTGTGAAAGAAAACAACGCTATTTTACATCATATTAAGGGATCTGTTTCAGTTGGAGAACACATTCATGGGCATATTGATTGGGGACGGAGATATCAACTCATGAAGCATCATACTGGCACTCATGTGGTCAATGGAGCATTACAACATGTTCTTGGTGATCATATCTGGCAAGCAGGTTCTCAACTCGCTGTTAAAAATGCTCGATTTGATTATACTCACTATAAAAGTATATCTGAAAATGAACTTAAAGAAATTGAAATCCAAGCTAATAAGTTCATCAATGAAAGGATACCAGTAGAAAAACACGTGTTGGATCGAAATACTGCTGAGAAAACGTATGGTTTCCGCTTATACCAGGGGGGAGTTCCACCGGGAAACAGTATTCGAGTGCTTTACATTCCAGGAGTTGATGTAGAAGCTTGTGGTGGTACCCATTTGAATAATATCGGTGAAATTGAAAAAATCAGATTGTTGAAATCAGAAAGAATTCAAGATGGAGTGAATCGAATCATTTTTGCTTGTGGTGCAATGGTTGATGAGTATCAAAAAGAAGAACAACAGATGTATGAAACCATTGTTTCAACTTTGGAATCTTCTTATAAGATACAGCATCATGAAGAGATTTCTCATCAGCTTGATGCATTATCAAATCGGTTCTCTGTACCGGCAGATCAATTACCGAAAACGTTAAAGAGATTCCTTAAAGAAGCAAGAGATCTGGTGCCAAAAAACAAAGAGATATCTACGTTAGAAGAGGCAGGAGAACATTTATTTTCTATTTGGAAGAAAACCAAAAAGCAGAAGAAAGCAATTTCTGAAGACGAACTATCACAATTACTCTATCGGGCAGAACAAATTCCAGGTACTAAAATAAAAGTGCTTATTGCACAAACGGATACTGAATCAAATGCGACTGCAGGAGCATTGATTGAACAAGGTTCTCTTGTTGTTCATATTTATGATGGGAAAAAAATCACTTCTGCTGCATCAGAAGATGTTCCCATTGATTTAGGAAAACAAATCGCTCCTACGGTTGGAAAACTGATCGGTGGCAGTGGTGGTGGAAGGCCACGGATGGCGCAGAGTGGTGGGCCCAAGAAGGATGCCGTTGACGAAGCATTAGAAAAAGCAAAAGAACTCACTATCGAGATTCTGAAAAAGGAATAAATGAAAAAAAATTGAACTACTTTTGATAACTGGTATCAGAGTTTAATGGTTAATTGAGCGACAGTGATAATAATCATAGTTGCAATGCTCATCGCGACAACAAACCATGGTGGAATTTTAATTGCTGATTTTTCTTCAGCGTCGAAATATCGAATAAGTCCTGCAGATGAATGAAATCCTTCACCTTTATTTTTCTTTGCCATATGACTTCAACGACCTCTTGTAACAACTAATTTAATCGGTAACATATATTACCGCTATTTATGTTTTTCTCTTCCATGTATTTTGGATGATGTGGTTGTATGAGCTAGGTAAATGAGCAAAAATCTAAATAATGTTTTTTCATACATACCTCAAAGGGTGAGATATTCATGAAAGAAATTGACACACTAATAAAAAAGGCCTTGAAGTTGAAGGAAAATGGGCTTACTGATCACGAAATTGCTGATGATCTTAATGTCTCAAAAGAGACCGCGGTTTGGCTTCTCAATAAAGGGCAAGATAAGAAACCAGAGGGAGATGTTAAAATTGGTTGGACTAGTGTTGGGGTATATCCAACAAGAATGAGCTTTATTTCTGATGCCCTCTGTGATGTTCTTCTCGAAGAAATGGAAAAAAATGATCTTGAGATTGACACGGTTGTTGGCATTGCGTTAAACGGTATCCCTTATGCAACTTTTATGGCGGAGAAACTTGGTTTGGAGCTTGCAGTGTTCCGACCACATTATGAGAAATCTGGATTATTTTCTTCAAATTTTGCCACCATTAAAGATAAGAATGTGGTGCTCGTGGATGATATGGTTGGAACCGGTGACACTTTTAGAAAAGCGATTAAATCCACAAAAGAAGAAAAAGGAACTCCACAATTATGTCTTGCTATACTGAACAAAAGAGCACAAGATGACATCAGTAAGGTGCCATTAAGAGCGTTGATTCGAGCTCGAGTGATATAAACCTCTGCTGATCTTTCTTTTTCCATTTTTTCTTCTTTTTTTCATGAGTAAAACATTTATAATAGAGAACAATGGAGCACACCTATGCATTGGGCTGACGTTATTGCAAAAGATCTTGCCCCTAAAGCCGATCATCATGTTCTGGCAACGGGGATTACTCCATCAGGACCGATCCACATCGGCAATATGAGAGAAGTACTGACCACTGATGCTGTGTATCGATCATTAATCAAACTTGGAGCTGATGCTGAGTTTATTTACATTGCTGATGATTTTGATCAGTTACGTAAGGTCTATCCGTTCCTTCCTAATTCATTTCATAAACATGTAGGAAAACCATTATCTGAAATTCCTTGTCCTTGTGGAAAACATAACAGTTATGCTGATCATTATCTCTTGGATTTTCTTCATTCTTTAGAAGAACTTGGTATTCAGCCTCATGTGTATCGAGCAAGTGAAATGTATAAAAGCGGCGTGTATAAAGAAGCCATTCAACTTGCTCTTGACAACACTGACAAAATTAAATCGATTATTGAAAAGATTTCGAAAAGACAACTTCCAAAAAACTGGATTCCGTTTAACATTAAATGCGAGAAATGTGGTAGAATCTCTTCTGCAAAGGCTCTGCTCTATGAGTACCCTTTTGTCGAATACAGTTGCGACTGTGGATATGAGGGTAAAGCAGATGTTCGAATAGGCGGAGTTGGAAAACTTCCCTGGCGGTTGGATTGGCCTGCTCGCTGGAAGATCCTTGGAGTGACCTTTGAACCTTTCGGAAAGGATCATGGTGCTGCCGGTGGCACGCATGATACTGGTGTTGCTATCGCAAAAGAATTATTTTCATATAAACCTCCTGAGTATGTGATGTACGAATTCATCCTTTTAAAAGGGAAAGGAGCAATGCATAGTTCAAAAGGGACGGCGTTGAGTGCTAATGAAATGCTTAAGATGACTCCTCCAGAAGTACTTCGATTTCTGATCATGAGAAATCAGCCTTCGAAACATATCGCTTTTGATCCGGGGTTTGGATTACTCAACTTAGTCGATGAATATGATCAAGTTGAACGGATGTATTTTGGTGAGGAAGATCAGATCAAGGGATACAAAGATTTGGATAGTATTTACGAACTTTCTCAACCATCTCAGATTCCATCGTCTATTCCCTATCAAATTCCCTTTCGGCATCTCGTAACCGTTGTTCAAATTGGGGAATCCTGGATAGAAGTCAAAGATATTTTGTATCGATCGGGTCAACTGCCTGATACGGTGAGTACGGTTGATGAGGACCATCTCAGACAACGAAAACAACATTCAGTGTATTGGCTTGCTCATTTTGCTCCAGATGCTGTTCGGTTCACCGTTCAAAAATCATTACCCACTATTTCTTTTACGAAAGATGAAAAACACGTACTCCATGATATCGCAGCACAAGCAAGTGATACCACATGGAATGCGGAAAATATTCATAATTTAATTCATCAGATCAGTAAAGAACATCATCTTTCGCCGAAACAATCCTTTACTGCAGTGTACAAAGCAATTCTAGGTGAAAAACGAGGTCCTCGAGCAGGGTTCTTCTTATCTAATTTAGACAAAACATTTGTTATCGATCGTTTTACTGAAGCAAGCAGTTAAATATGAACTGTTTTCTTCATTTTTTTTAATTATGAAGTGCTACGTTGAAGTCTATGGATGTACAGCCAACAAAAGTGATGCGCACTTAGTAGAAGGCCTTATTAGCAGACATCCGCAACACGAACTTGTTTCAACGATTGAAGAAGCTGATCTGTTAATCATTCTCACCTGCACGGTCATTTCTACAACAGAGCAGCGTATGCTTCATCGCATTAAAACCGTATTAAAAAGCAAAAAGAAACTTGTGATTGCTGGATGTATGGCTTCAGTTCAAAAAGAGTTGCTAACTGATCTTTTTCCTGAAGCAATACTTGTAACTCCTCGAAATATTCATCTCCTATTTGATATCATTGAACACAAAAAATCATCTGAATTAATCCTACAAAAAGCACAAGTGCCAAAACGGTATTCAAGTCTCATTGCACCTGTTTCTATCGCAGAAGGATGCATGTTTTCCTGTGATTATTGTATCACTCATCTTGCAAGGGGAACACTTTGTAGTTATCCAGAAAAAGACATTATTACTGCAGTTCATGATGCAATTGATCAAGGATGCAAAGAAATTCAGTTAACCGCCCAGGATACCGCTTCCTATGGGTTTAATGGCGGATCATCTCTGCCACTGCTCGTAAAAAAAATCATAGAGCTCAAGGGAAATTATATGATTCGGATTGGAATGATGAATCCTCGAACGGCCAAGACTATTATTCAGGATTTAATCCCTCTTTTTAATCATCCTCAAATCTACTCATTTCTTCATCTTCCTCTACAATCCGGTGACAACACCATTCTTGAAAAAATGAATCGAGGATACACTATTCAACAAGGAAAAGAAATCATCAACTATAGTCGAATAAGGATTCCAGAGTTAACCATTGCAACTGATGTGATCGTTGGATATCCAACGGAAACTGATGATCAATTTCAAAAAACTCAGCATCTCTTACAAGAAATCAATCCTGATGTGGTAAACATTACTCGGTTCTCGGCTCGACCATTTACGAAAGCAAAAACCATGAACGGACGGATACCAACAGAAATCGTTAAAAATCGATCCAGAGAACTTACTGATCTTTGCAAAAAACTTATGATTCAACGAAATAAAACCTATGTTGGTAAAAACATGGTTGTCCTCCCATTAAAAAAGGGAAAAGAGCAGACTACTATTTGTAGGTCCACCAATTATAAACCAGTAGTGATAGAGAATGATGTTTCATTAGGAGAAAAAGTTCTTGTTCATATCATAGAGGCAACGGATACTCACCTCGTCGGAATGCTTAAATAGAAATAATTATATTAGTTGCCTAGTGGACGGGATGATTCGAGTAGCAATTAATGGATTTGGTAGAATTGGACGCAACGTTCTTCGTGCTGCAGTAGCACATGAGCAATATGGAAAAACATTTGAAATTGTTGCAATCAACGATTTAGGAAATGTTGATATCTTAGCTCATCTTCTTAAATATGATTCGGTGTACGGTCGTTTCAATGGAACCGTTGAAAAAACAGAAGATGGCATACACGTGAATAATAAATTCATCAAGTTTTTCTCACAAGTCAATCCAGAGAAACTCCCTTGGAAGGATTATGATATTGATGTTGCCATAGAATCTACGGGGTTATTCCGTAAAAGAGAGGGAGCAATGAAACATATACATGCAGGAGCGGATAAAGTAGTGATTTCAGCTCCGGCAACTGATCCAGATATTACTGTTGTTTTAGGAGTGAATGAGCAGGATTATAATCAGGAGCAGCATCGGATTATTTCCAATGCCTCTTGTACGACGAATAGTCTTGCTCCGCCAATAAAAGTCTTACATGAATCCTTTGGAGTAGAAGAAGGATTGATGACCACCATTCATTCTTACACGGGAGATCAACGTATTCTTGATTTTCCTCACAAGGATTTCAGAAGAGCAAGAGCAGCAGCAACAAGTATAATTCCTACTACTACTGGAGCAGCTAAAGCGGTTACCATAGTGTTACCTTCGTTACGAGGTCGACTTGATGGTATGGCTGTAAGAGTACCAACTCCAGATGGATCACTTACTGATTTTACTTGCCGACTTTCTAAGGACGTTACTCGAGATGAAGTGAATCAAGCTTTGAAACATGCTTCGGAAAACAGTCTTCGAGGAATTATGGAATACACAGAGGAACCAATTGTTAGTGTTGATATCATCGGGAATTCTCATTCATCTATCATTGATGGTTTGTGTACGAAGATGATTGGGGATCATGGTAGTTTCATCAAAGTTTTAGCCTGGTATGATAATGAATGGGGATATTCAAATCGATTAGTCGATCTCATTCAATATTTATACAACTCTAATGCTCAGGTAGAACAGGTGAACATCGCGCAACAAAGTATGTAATAATCCTTATTCAATTCACTATTTTTTTTCATTTTTTCTTTTTTTGACATATATGTTTAAATAACGCTTTATTGATTCCTTTTTGCTGTGGAGGTATAGAGGACCATGATGGAAGTGAATACTCTTGATAATGTTGAAGTTTCTAATAAAACTGTTTTTTTGCGAGTAGATTTTAATATGCCACTTGATAAAAATACTTTAGAAATCCTTGATACGACCCGGATGAAACAGGTTCTTCCAACGGTAAAAGAACTGGTTTCAAAACAAGCGAAAACGGTGATTATTGCTCATCAGGGAAGAAAAGGAAGTTGGGATTTTACTTCTTTAGAGCAACATGCACAAGTTTTTGGCACACTTATTGATGCCCCGGTTTCTTATGTTGATGATATCTATGGGGCACGAGCAAAAAACGCGATTTCAGAGCTTAAAGCTGGAGATATCTTATTTTTAGATAATGTTCGAAAACTTGATTATGAAACGGATAAGAAATCTGCTTGTGAACATGCAAAAACTCCATTTATTCAAACCCTTGCTCCCCTGGGAGATGTGTTTGTGAATGATGCGTTTGCTGCTGCGCATCGAGCTCAATGTTCATTGATTGGATTCACCCCATTACTTATTTCCTGTGCGGGTAGATTACTTGAGGATGAGGTTACAACGCTATCCCAAGTGATTCAAAATCCTGAGAAACCTTGTGTGTTCTTATTTGGCGGAGCTAAGTTTTCGGATATCATTGTTACCATTGAACGAGTTCTTCAAAATAATACTGCAGATCAAATCTTACTCACGGGACTTCCAGCAAATGCCTTTTTACATGCTCAAGGATATGATCTAGGAAGTGGGAATACCAAAGCATTAGCCGAGGAAGGAAACGAATCGTTATTTTCTCAGATTAGAACGTTAATGAATCATTATGATGATGCCATTAGTCTTCCCACTGATTTTGCTGTTGATGATCAAGGAAGGAGAAAGGAAGTAACCCTTGATGATTTACCCTGTGATCAACCCTTATTTGATATCGGATCTCACACCATAAATCGATATAAACAAGTATTGAAACAAGCAAAGACCATTTTTTTATCGGGTCCTTGTGGTGTTTTTGAACAAGACCTGTTTATGAAAGGAACAAAAGAAATCTTTAGTTTTGTTGCTCAATCTGAAGTATTTTCTATTGTTGGTGGCGGTCATACGGTTGCAGCGGTCAAACAACTCAAGTTACAAGACCAAATCTCTCACATTAGTACTGGTGGTGGAAGTCTAGAAAAGTTCATGATGGGAGAAAAACTTCCGGTTCTTGAAGCATTAAAACAAGCAAAAATGAATCAAGCAAATGCTGTTCATTAATTAACTGGTTTGTTTGATTCCTATGAGAAACAGTCAAATACTCTTTTTCTATTTTTTGATTTCGAGTTAGATAAGTATTTGGGCTGATAGATCAGCTCGGAAGATCGCTACCTTCGCAAGGTAGAGGCCGCGGGTTCAAATCCCGCTCAGTCCATTCTTAAAATAACAGACGAGTATTATTGGAGAGTATCTTTCTTTTTTAGAGTTAAAAGGTGTTACGAAATCGCATCTCAAGCAAGTTGAAATTTACTTAAAAAACTATAAAAAGTATATACTTACTACAATTTCCAAGGAAAAAAGTTTGAAATATTTCAAGGAATTACAACGAAAAAATTCTATTACATACTATAAACGACAGATGTTTCAACTCAAACATTTCTTAAAATTTATGAAAGTAGATATCGTGGAAACTTATGAAAGAAAAGATAATTGAAATCTGCCCACTATGCAACAACCCTGGTAAAATGTTTCATAAAGAGGAGTTTTTTCTATGTACTAGATGTTGTGGTATCTTTCGACCTAAACGAACCTACCCAACACCTTCTGATGAAAAGTATCGGTATGAACAACATAACAATGATGTTAATGATAAAAGATATCAGCAATTTGTATCTCCTATCACATCAGCAATCTTAAAAGAATTTTTACCAGAGGATACTGGACTTGATTTTGGTGCTGGAACCGGTCCAGTCATATCTAAACTTTTGAAAGAAAATGATTATACTATACATCAATATGATCCATTTTTCCATGACAATCCTGTATTGCTTAATAAAAAATACGATTACATCGTATGCTGTGAGGTAATCGAACATTTCTATCATCCATACAAGGAGTTTGAATTGTTGAAAAATCTTCTAAATCCCAAAGGAATATTATATTGTATGACCCATATTTACAAACCAGATATCCCATTTGCTGATTGGTATTATAAAAAAGATCCGACTCATGTATTCATTTATCAGAAGGAGACATTTGACTGGATCAAAAATCAATTTGATTTTTCTGCTATTACCATTGTTGACAGACTGATACGATTCCTTAATCGATAAATACTGCATAAAGAAAAGAATAATTGGATTGGATAATATTCCACCAAATATGTGATTAGATTAAGATAATAAATTATGGCTCTTCTCCAATTTTAGGTAGTGAAATCTATCGATTTCCTCCAGATAGGATTTAGTGAAAATGACAAACGTAATTCTTTCGCGAAGAAATACTGAATGACCGACTTCTTTTTGATCTAATCTATACAGAACTTTTCATCTTACTGCTATTAAATATGAAGTTGAAAAAAGAAATGGAAAAAATGCCTTTTTCT
>Ga0272442_10009034_pt1 | contig 12527 bp, 12 predicted proteins | sample SSMForm2O_FD_200262 | JGI IMG/M metagenome (GOLD analysis project Ga0272442, IMG submission 200262) | Marine sediment archaeal communities from Little Sippewissett salt marsh, Falmouth, MA, United States - SSM-Form-2O | ecosystem: Environmental > Aquatic > Marine > Wetlands > Sediment ... | reverse complement strand
CACATCGACCGCCCCGGGATCCAGGTGCACCACCGTGTGCCCAAGCCGTTCCAACACCTCCAGATTCACTCGGGCGTCGCCTCGGACCTTCTCCCGATCGCCGCAAAGCGCCACACTGACCTTGAAGCCGGCGTTGAGCAAGTGGCGGGCGATGACGTACCCGTCGCCTCCGTTATTGCCGGTGCCGCAGAAGACGCACACCTCCGGGCTTGGTGTGGCCGCCAGCTTTTCTTTGACAAGCTCGGCGCAACTGCGCCCGGCGTTCTCCATCAACAACACACCCGGAGCGCCGATCTCGTTTATCGCCCAGCCGTCAACGGCCCGAACCTCCAGGCGGCTCATCGCACGAAACGTTTTTTCCGAACTGTATTTCTGCATGACTGCCCTTATATACGACCGACACCCCGACCGTCAAGCCACCGCAACATCTGGGATGCGCGTGTCTGTGAAAGTCTTCGGCTACCGCAATTGGAGCTTGTTCACCGTCTTCGGAGAGTCGCGCCCTTGTCATTTCGACCGGAGCGCAGCGGAGCGGAAGCGGCTTCGAGTCGAAATGACAACGACAGGACTCGCTCGGCAGAAACTACCCACAAACGACAATCACACCGGCGGGATACAATCTCCACGACGGCAAATTGACGCGGTGCGGGCGCACTGCTACAATGCGCCGCCCGGATGGGTCATAGGCGCGCACGCCCAGCCGGGCGAACTTTTTGGCAAACTGATGAGAGAGTACCGGGCTTTACGACGATGCAAATACTCCTGACCAACGACGATGGGATCTTCGCCCCCGGGTTGGCCGCCCTGTACCGGCGGCTTACCGATCTCGGGGATGTCATGGTGGTCGCGCCGATAGAGAGCCGCTCCGGCGCCAGCCACAGCGTGACGTTTTTCGAGCCCCTGGCGTGCAACAAAGTGGACATCAATGGCCTCTTCACGGGCTTCAGCGTGCGGGGCTCCCCGGCCGACTGCGTGAAACTGGCCCACATGCAACTCCGTGAGGACCCGATCGACCTGGTGGTCGCGGGCATCAACAACGGAGCCAACGTGGGAATCAACGTCTACTACTCCGGCACCGTCGCGGCGGCGATGGAAGCGGCCTTTCTGCGCATTCCGTCGGTGGCCGTGAGCCTGGCGTGCGAGCGCGACATGGACTTCGACCGGGCCGCTCAGGAGGCTCTCGGCGTCATCACGAAGTTGATGCCGTTGCGCAGCGGCGACGTTATAAACGTCAATATCCCGCTTCTTTCGCGCGGCGAGCCCAAAGGGGTCCGGGTCGTCCCGCAGGCCACGTCCGGATTTCACGAGTACTACGTCCCCCAGGACAACGGCCCGAGAGAAAGCCTCTTTCAGTTGGCCGGCGGGGCGCATCGCGAGGAGGCCGGCCCGACCGACACGACCGCGCTGGAGGAGGGATTTGTCACGATTACGCCGCTTCTGGCGGACATGACGGACCACGATAAGACGAACGCGCTGAAAACCCGAATCGAAGGCTCGCCGGCGTGACCGCCGCAGGGGAATGCCATGAAGAACAGCAAGACCAGCCAGATTTGCATCGTGACCATCACCGGCCAGGACAAGGTGGGTATCGTCGCCAGGCTGGCAACCGCCATGGCCAAAGCCAATATCAACATCGTGGACATCAACCAGAAAGTCATGGAGGACTGCTTCGTGATGACGATGGCGGTGGACGTTGCCGAGGCCACGATCGACATGGGCGGGATCAAAAAGCGACTCGACCGCGTCGGCCGGGAGATGGCCCTCAAGATTACCGTCCAGGATGAGAACATCTTCAAAGCCATGCACAGGGTGTAGCCATGCGGATATCCGTGGAAGAGGTCTTCGAAACCGTCAAGATGACGCTGGATCATCACTTTGACATCCGCACCGTCACGCTGGGCATCAATCTGAAGGATTGCGTCGACCGGAACCTGGACCGGCTCGTGAGGCGGGTGCGTGCGCGCATCGTGGAGAAGGGCAAGCTCCTGATTTGCCACGCCGACCTGATCGAACAGAAATACGGCATCCCGATCACGAATCGGCGTATCGCGGTTACCCCGGCGTCGCTGCTGCTGGAACCGCTGCCGCGCCGAACGTCGGCGGCGGTGAAGTTCGCCCGCGCCCTCGATACGGCGGCCGGAGAGGCCGGGATCGATTTCCTCGGTGGCTTCGGCGCCCTGGTGCAGAAAGGCATGACCGCGGCCGAAGAGAACCTCATCGATGCGATCCCCGAGGCTCTGTCCCGAACGCAAAGAGTCTGCGGGTTTCTGAATCTCGCCTCGACCCGCGCCGGCATCAACATGAATGCGGTGGTCAAGGTCGGGCACATCATCAAAGACCTGGCCCGCCGCTCCAGGAACGGCGTGGGCTGCGCCAAGCTCGCCGTTTTCGCCAACGTTCCCGAAGATAACCCGTTCATGGCCGGGGCCCACCACGGCATCGGCGAGCCCGATTTCTCCCTGAACATCGGCATTTCCGGTCCCGGGGTTGTCCGCAACATCGTCGCCCAAAACCCCGACTGCGATTTGACGCAACTGTCGGAGGTCATCAAGAGGACCGTGTTCAAAATCACCCGGGCCGGCGAGCTAATCGGCCGCGAACTGGCCGATCTCATGGGCGTCGATTTCGGCATCGTCGATATCTCGCTGGCCCCTACGACGTCGACAGGGGATTCGGTAGCTGAAATCATCGAGGCGATGGGAGTCGTCCGGATGGGTTGGCCCGGTTCGACCGCAGCGCTGGCGCTGTTGATCGATGCCGTCAAGAAAGGCGGAGCGATGGCCTCCGGGAACGTGGGCGGGCTCTCGGGCACGTTCATCCCCGTCAGCGAGGACACCGGCATGATCCGGGCCGTCGAAGCCGGCACGCTCAATCTCGAGAAGCTGGAGGCCCTGACCAGCGTCTGCTCGGTAGGACTCGATATGTTTGCCATACCCGGCAAAACACCGCCGGCGGTGATTTCCTCGATCATTGCCGATGAGCTGGCGATTGGCGTGGTGAACAACAAGACGACGGGCGTACGCGTGATCCCCGTTCCGGGCAAGAAGCCGGGCGATATCGTGCATTTCGGCGGTCTGCTGGGCTCGGCCCCCGTCATGGACATCCCTATGTTTTCTTCTTCGAGATTCGTCGAACGCCAGGGGCGCCTGCCCTCCCCGATTCAGGCCCTGCGGAATTAGAACGGGCGGCTTGAGCGGCGGGTCGAGAGCGGTGCAGACCCCCTACATCCGCGGATTTTTTGCTGGTTTTTTTTGACAAGATCTCAATATATGGTGTATACTCAGAGTATGAGGCATGGTGTCTGCTCTGTAACGACTTCTCCAGCCGTGGCTGCCGGAAAGGGAGGATACTGATGGCACGGAGAGGGCTGACGCTCATTGAGCTGCTCATCGTCATAAGTGTCATTGGGATCTTGTTGGCTTTGACGTTCCCTGCCCTGATCCGCGTCAGAGGTCAGGCGCAGGCCACCATCTGCATCCAGAATCTCAAGACGCTCTCGTTGGCGTGGCTGGTCTACAAGGACGACAACGACGACCAGTTGGTGGGCGGCGAAGTCGGCAAGAACCCCTATGACTGGGTGCAGGGCCCCTTGGGCAACGGCACCTTCATCGAACGCAAGCAGGAAGGCATCCGTCAGGGCGCGTTATTCCGCTATGCGGGCGAAATGGCAGAGGTCTTCCGCTGCCCGGCCGACCAGCGGAAGCTGGAGCCGGGACAGGCGGCGTACCGCAGCTATTCGGTCGCCGGCGGCGCCAACGGGGAAGGCTGGCAAAACACCTACGTTCCCGCCCGGAAGTACTCCGACATGCATCACCCCGCCACGAAGTATGTATTCGTGGAAGAATCCGACCCGCGGGGCTGGAACAAGGGATCGTGGGTGTTGAATCCGCAGGGAAGGGCATGGGTCGATCCCCTGGTCATCTGGCACAGCCGCGTCAGAAGCACGCTGGGCTACGCCGACGGCCACGCGGAGATACGCCACTGGGTGGACAACAGTACGAGAGAAATGTCCGGGAAACAGGAGTACTTCTACCCCGTCCCGCGCGACGAAGGGGAGGACCTTCGGTTCATGCTCAGCGGTTTTCCGCAGAAAAACCCCGAAGGGTCGTAATAACCTGGAGCGGATATCTGGTCTCCTCGGAGAGTGGTTTGCGACGGGCCTCATCCGGGATCAGGTCGGTTGGCCCCGCACGTATTGGGGAACAGTTGCCATCAACTGCGCATCGTGAACTGTTGATGGCGAGGTGGGTCTGACGGACACATTTGGATCCTGCCTCATCTTTTGGACATCGAAGAGTTGCTGTAACAAACGAAGGGATCGGTTACATGGACGGAAGAGCGTTCACTCTTATCGAATTGCTGGTCGTTATCGCTATCATCGCGGTTTTGATGGCGATTCTTATGCCGTCCCTGCATTTGGCCAGAGACCAGGCGTACGGCATCATTTGCGTGAACAACCTGCGCGCGCTGACGAGAGCGTGGTACCTCTACAAGGATGACTACGACGACAAGCTCGTCGGAGGACACGTGGGCGGGCGGTATGGCGGAGAACTCATCGACTGGGTAGACAGCCCCACCGGTAATAATCCCGACGAGCTGGAACAGAAGAAGGAAGGCATCCGACAAGGTCTGATGTGGACCTACATCAAGGAGATGGACTGTTTCCGCTGTCCCGCCGACGAGCGCAAGATCAGGCCGCCCCACTGGGCCTTTCGCAGCTATTCCATCAGCGGAAACATGTTCGGCGAGGAGCGCTACCAGAACTGGAGCGAGAGAGCGTTGTGGAAATACGCGGAGATCGAGAACCCGGCCGACAAGGTGGTCTTCGTCGAGGAGATCGACCCGCGCGGCTACAATAAGGGTTCCTGGGTGATGAATCCCGCCGGCTCGAGCTGGATCGACCCGCTGGCCATCTGGCACAACGATCGAAGCTGCATGTCCTTCGCGGACGGTCGCGCTGAGAAACACCGGTGGCAAAACCCGAGCACGATCGACCTGGCCCAGCGCGCCGCCGACGGCGATACCAGCGCGTTCAACATGACACCGCCCGCCGACGAACGCGACGACCTGCTATACATGCACAAGCGCTACCAACTCTGGCCCAGCAAGCGTCGCTACCCACCATAGTCGTCCATACCTGAAAATTCCTATCAACACTACGGTCATCTGCTTTGCACGCCGCGCCTGCGCTTGTTATCATAAGTCCGTGCACGCGCGTGTAGTGTATGTATCATAACCAGGGCCAATGGGTGCAGGATGTGGGATTTCTTTGAACAACCGTGGACGCTGCTGGGTGCGGCGGTGATTTTCCTCTTCGTTGTGCTGACGGTGCGCAGCGTCCTGCCCGAGAAACGGCGGTGGTGGCAGTGGCTCCTGCCCCTCGGCGTGACGGCCGCGGCACTTGGCCTGGATTTCCTCGTCGCCACGGACTTAGAGAGAATTCACACCACGCTAAGATCGGTGCTCCACGCCGTTGAAGAAGAGGATTGTCGGGCGGTCGCATCCTGGATCGCGCCCGACTACGGCGACTCACGACACAGGACCAAGGCGCAACTGATGGTCCATTGCCGCGAGGAGCTCGACGGCCCCACCGTGGAGCAACTCAAGAACCTCGACGATGTCGTCGAGATTTCCTCGCCACAAGCCACCGCGACGGTCGCATTATTCATGCGCTTCAACAAAGACAGTCGCATTGCCAAGCAATACAAGCATATCTTCCTGCTCAAGGTGCGCCTGCATTTCAAGAAGCAGCCGGACAAACGCTGGCTCATCGATAAGGCCGAGATTCTCGAGATCGACAAGCAACCCGTCTCCTGGAGAAGCGTCTGAAGCTGGGAGTTGTGGATTCGGATTCTGATGTCGGTAATGCCTGGTTCTTACCGCAGCCGCATGTCATCCTGAACGCAGTGAAGGATCTGGCCTGCAACGGGAACAGACCTTTACTGCGGTACCCAGATCCTTCGGCTCCGCCTCAGGATGACAGGGCCACTGCCGCGCAAGAATCTTCCCCAATCCGTGTCACTTGCCGCCGGCGCCGCCGGTCAGTTGTGAAGCGACCGAAGCGGTGGCGGCCTTGATCTTGTCCTCGTCGGCCAGGTAATAATGGCGTTGGGCCCGCAAATCGTCGTCCAGCTCGTACACCAGCGGGATTCCGGTCGGGATGTTCAGTTTCACGATATCGTCATCGGACATGCCGTCGAGATACTTGACCAGGGCCCGCATGCTGTTGCCGTGTGCGGCGATCAGAACCTTCTTGCCCTCTCGCAGCGTCGGGGCGATGGTCTCATGCCAGTAGGGCAACACCCTTTCCAGCGTGATTTTGAGCGATTCCGTAGCCGGCAAGAGGTCCGCAGGCACGTCGGCATACCGGCGGTCGTGACGCGGATGGCGCCGATCTTCCGGATCGAGAGCGCCCGGGGGCGTGTCGTAGCTGCGGCGCCAGATCTGGACCTGGTCCAGGCCGTACTTGTCAGCAGTTTCTTTCTTGTTCAGCCCCTGCAGGGCGCCGTAATGCCGCTCGTTGAGCCGCCAGGAACGAAACACGGGGATCCACATCAAATCCATCTCATCGAGGACAATCCACAGCGTGCGAATGGCCCGCTTCAAAACCGAGGTGAACGCGACATCGAACGTGTAGCCTTCCTCTTTGAGAACCCGCGCCGCCTCGTGGGCTTCGCGAACGCCCTGCTCGGAAAGGTCCACGTCCGTCCAGCCGGTGAACCGGTTCGCCAGGTTCCAGGTGCTCTGGCCGTGCCTGACCATGACAAACTTGATCATGTCATACCCCCTGCTGCTGCCAACTTTGTCGGCTGACGACCTCAGTCATATCTGAGCTTGTACAATACGAGCAGGCTCGGTTCGGGCACGGCCTCCCTGGGCCGGTCCCGATTCGCTCCCAGCGTCTCCCAGCGCAGCGCGTACCGCACGCCGGGCTCGCTGCCGGCGCCGGCGTCCGACTGCCAGCGCACCTGCATCCCCGGCAAATCGGATTGCGGCTTCGCCAATTCCGCCGGCCACGCGGGAGCCTGCTCGACTCGACCGACCGGCTTGAGCGTTTTTTCATCAAGGCGCCACGTGCCGCTGCCGCATTTCTCGTTTCGATACCCTTGCGAGAGGACGCCGCCACTCAGAGGTCGCACGGGCGAAACGCGTATCTCGAAATGGATCGAACCGCCGCCCTGGAAGAACCAGCGATAGTCCCAGTCGCTCGCCTGATAGATACGCCAGCGGCCGTCTTCGAAGCGCGCGTTATAGATCTGGGTATGTCCGTCGCCGTCGAATTTGTGATAGCTCACGACGAGCCGACGTCTGGAATCGAAGCCGACGCGGGTGTTGCCGTTGATCATGCCTCCTTTGACGGGGACGGGATCCACGAGAGCCGCCCGCGTTTCCACCGTCATGGGCAGATCGAGAGGCTCGCCCGCGACGTTTTCCCAATGTACGAGGTCCTTGCTTCGCGCGTAACACAAATCGTGGTTGGTGCTGCAATCGGGGGTGTCGCGCCACACCCAGCACATGTGGAAGTACCCATCCGGCCCCTTCGTCGGCCCCACGGGATAGGCGTTCATCAACCCTTTGCCGTCCAGCAAGGGCTCCTCGAGCAGCCGCCGCCACGTGGCCGTCTCTACGTCGTAGACATTGTACAACCGAGCCCCCCTGCCGCTGCCGCCGTCTCGATAGGTGAAGATCAATTCGTCCTTGGGGCCCCGTATGAATCTCGGATACGTGCAGCGCGTTTCGCGCCGGCCCACCATCGCGGGAACGCGCCGCAGGCTCGCGACGTCTCCGGCCCGTTCGCTGCGGAAATACACCAGCGGATGGCAATGCATATTGCCCGTCACGTGCAGGTGGCCGCGCTCGTCCACCGCCATCGTCACGTAGTTGTGGCTGTCCCATCCCAGCACCGAGTCGAGTTTCGCCTGCTGCCAGTGCGTCGCAGACGTAGCCCGCCGCCCTATCGTCATGCGACGGTCCCGGTCGTAATACGCCACGTACTGAACGTCCCCCTGCGTGAGCAAACAGAACCCGACGCGATGACCCGACCACACCCGTGCTACGGGCAGCGACTCGGCCACCGTGGGAGCCGAGTTTCCGGCACTCACTCGTGCTGTCAGGAACAAAACGCCGCAGAGCAGACAAACCCTCAATCGCATGGCCACGAGCCTCCGTCAAATCGGTCACGTCCCCCAGTTCCGCCGCGCTCCAGTGTCAGCCAGGCAACGCCGGAGCGACCCGGACGCTACAGTTCCACCGGCTTACAGAGGTTCTTGGCCTCGGCAGCTACCCGCCCGCAGACTTTGCACATGTATTTTCCGTTCTGGACGAGCTTCTTGTATTCTTCGGGATTGCTGATCTGGTAGCCCAGGTTGTTCAGGTAGCAGAGATGCTTGTCGTGTCCGGGATGCGGCATCTGCACGTCAGCCATAACGGTCCCCTTCTTGCAAAACCACGTTGCGATTATCGGTTTCATACGGTCACCGGCTGTTCCATGACAACCGATTTTCCGAAAAAGTCAACACCTAAGATACAGGCTCCGGGGCAGGGTTGTTCAGCGAACCGGGGCCAAGCCGGCGTGTTTTGCGGCGGCGGACAAGGGCCCCACATTCCCTCGACGCCCGTTCGGCTCTGTGCTATACTCCCAGGCCAATTGACACGACGAACCCGGCAGAATCGAACGCAATGAACGGAGAAAAGAACATGGACTATCGCAGAGTTATCCCGTGCCTTGACGTCAAGCACGGCCGGCTGGTCAAGGGCGTCAACTTCGTCGATCTCAAGGATGTCGGTGACCCGGCGGAGAATGCCGCGGCCTACAGCGAAGCCGGAGCCGATGAGCTGGTCTTCCTCGATATCACCGCCACGCTGGAGAACCGAAAGACGCTGCTCGACGCCGTCCAGCGCACGGTCGAGCGCATCGGCGTGCCGTTGACGGTCGGCGGCGGCATCAGTAGCTGCGAGGCGATCCAGGAACTGCTCGACATCGGCGTCTCGAAGGTCTCAATAAATACCGCCGCCGTCCGCAATCCGGACCTGATCAAAGAGGCTTCCGCAAACTTTGGCAGCGACAGGATCACCGTCGCTATCGATACGGCCGGCAACGAGACTCTGCCGTCGGGATTCGAAGTTATGGTCAAGGGCGGCACCACCGGCGCCGGTATCGATGCGGTCGAATGGGCCAGGAAGGTCGAAGACCTCGGCGCCGGCGCGATCCTGCCGACCAGTATGGACACCGACGGCATGCAGACCGGGTACGATATTCCCATGACGCGGGCCATTGCGGACGCGGTGTCGCTGCCGGTGATCGCTTCCGGCGGGGCCGGAACGCTCGAGCACCTGTACGAGGCCATCGTCGAGGGACACGCCGACGCGGTCCTGGTCGCCTCGATCGCTCACTTCGGCACCTACAGCATCCAGCAAATGAAGGACTACCTGGCCGAACGGAATATCCCGGTCAACCGTTAAGACCCGAACGTACTTATCGCCCCTTTGAACATGTTCGCATCGAGAGCAGCTTGTACCGCGGCTGCTCTTTTCCTTTTCGGCCAAAGTCGGGCCCCACGTCAGTCGATAGGAGGAGGGTACTCGTTTGTAACCTGGGCTCGGAATATACCGAAACAGCTATGCTCGGACGATTCAAAAAAGGCAAGTTCATTCTGAAGGCCAAACTCTTCACGGTCCGCTGGTATCCGAGCATCCGCAGTTGCATCAGCCTGGGCAATCCCCGCCGCCCCCCGCAGCAAATGCCCCCGCTCATGGTCCGCAAGCCCGAATGGCGCCGCTGACTGGACCGGCTCCGTGGCCTCCGGCACTCCCAGCGCTCTCGTACCGGTCCGTCTGAATCCTCGCGCATCTGCCACGCGGAACGAAGCATGCCCCGGCCACACGCCGGGGCGCAACGCTTTCCGCAACCACCTGCCGACCGGTCCCTATTCAGTGACCGCGTTGGGTTCCTCCACCGGCGCCGCCTTGCTCAGGTAAATGTCATCGACGAAAACCAGGCCCGCGCCTCCTGCTTTCGGCGCGCTGCGGTCACCGACGCCGACGAACAGCTTCGTGACGGAAGCCAGGTCCAGATTCGTCCCGGCCGCGGCGAAGTCGCTGAAAGCCAGCTTCCACTCGACCCACTCGTTTGCCTTGGCCGCGTTCGGGTCGGGATGGGTGATGACCGCGGTACGATTGAATGCGTCCCGCAGCGCGACGTACAAGACATCGGTCTCGTGAGTCTCCGCTTCAGCCAGTAGCGCTGTGCCCCACATACTGGGAGTGTGAGGATTGCCCGCCGGCAAGTGCCAGGAGATTTGCCCATCCCGGTCGCCTCCATCGTCGTCATCGCCAACCATTACGTCGATCCCGATCACGTGACCTTCCTGCACGGGTCCGCCTATCATAGTCGACCAGGGCAGCTTGATTTCAAAGAGATACCCGGAATCGGTGGTGACCACCGCGTATTCCACGCCCACGAGGCTCCCCGGGGATCGGTACCATTCGACAGGTGTTTCAACCACTCCGTGATTCCACCGAAAACAGTACTGATAGTCATTCGTACCATCCTGAGCATCGTCTTTACTGTTGTCTCCATCAATGAAGACCTCGATGCGGTCATCCAGCCAGCCCTGGGCGGCGTCCGAATCCTGCACCAGAGCTTCATCATTGACATCGACCAGCAGGTAAAGGTACTCCGCATCGTAGAGCACCCGAAAACTGCCCGAGCAATCCTCCGCGTTGTCGCACTGACCGTCTATCGTGATGTTGATGTACTGGACCGACGCCGTCTGCCAGATTTCGTCAGCCTCGCCGTCGATCACCGGTGGCGGCGCCACGCGCGGAACGACAAAGTCCGCCGCCGGCCCCTGGACGTGGAGCGTCAGAGTGTTGATCCCGCCGGCGGTCCAATCCTGGGCCACGGTCCAGGTGCGCTCGGCCTCGGAGTAGTAAGGCGACGCCGTATTGTTGTAATACAGCGGCATCGACTGGCTCCCACCGTGTACGATCAGCGTCTCCATCAGCGTCTCATGGGGCGTTTCCGGCGCCCAGATGTCGTGTCCGACCGCGGCACCGGTCCCGTTGCCTGGATTGCCCGGCTCGGGCTGCGTGAAGCCAACGCCGTCGACCCACACCTCGAAGACCCGCTCACCGACCTCATTCGTATAGCTCTCGAAATCATCGATCGGCAAGATGCTCGTGAAGCTCCACACTTCGCCGGCCACTTCCACGTCACCGGCCTTGACCTCATCGACGCGCCAGTAATACGTCGTAATCGGCGCCAGCTCGCCCGGCGCATAGTTGGGATCGTCCCGGATTCCCTTGTCCGCCTCGGCGGCACCATCGACCACGGCTGTTTCACTGTCACTAAAGTACACGTGGTGCTCGATGGCTCCCTGACCGGCCAGCCAGGTCAGCTCCGGCGTCAATGTCGTGGCGGTCCCCCCATCGACCGGGCTGGGATAGTACGCCGTCAGAGCCTGCGTCATGAACATCCATACGTCGCCCTCGATCGTTCCGCCGCCGGGCACAATCGCATCGACCCTCCAGTAGTAGGTCGTGCCCGGCGACAGACCGGCCATATGGTAATGCATCGGAAACGACGCGTTGGCCTCCGCCAAATCATCCGGACCCAGATCGGCCGTGGTCCCCACGTACACGTTGGCCAACATCGTTCCCGGCGCGGGGGTCCACTGCAGCAAAGGCAGTCCGGCGTCCATGTCCAGCGCCCCATCGGCCGGAACGGGATTGGTTGCCTTGACCTGCCCCCATGAAACACCGCAAAGGCCAAGCATCACAACTACACAAATTAGATACCCCGTCCACCTGTTCATAGTCATTCTCCTTTCAGCGAACACGTACGATTCTCTCTGTGCCCTGGCCACACACGGGGACACATCTTTAGCTCACCATCTCTTCATCAATTACTGGCCAACGGCTCCGTCAGGCTCTTGCCCCGGCGCCGGCCTGGTCAGATAGATGTCGTCCAGGAAGACGAGGCCTGCGCCGCCCGGCGTCGGAGCGTCACGATCGCCCATGCCGATGATGAGTTTTGTGACCGCCGCCGGGTTGACGCCCTCGAAAGCCACGTAGGGAATCGGCCAGGCTTGCCACCGGGCAAAAGTCAGCACACTGGCATCTTCGTGGGCGACGACCGCGCTGCGACCCAGATTGTCCTGAAGCACCACGTAGAGGCGGTCGGCGCCGTTGGCCGCCATGCCACAAACGTGCAACGTCAGCGTATCGGCACCGTTGACCGTCCAGTTCTGAGGCGTTGCCCACGTTCGCTCGATTTCCGAGTAGTACGGCGCGATCACATTGTTGTAATCGGCCGGCAGCGACTGAGCGCCGCCGTAAACAATCTCCGTCTCCATAACGGTGGTGTAAGGCGAGCCGGGAGTCCAGATGTCGTACCCCACCGCCGCGTTGCTGCCGTTGCCTGGATGCCCCGGATCGGGCTGGCTATAGCCGATCCCGTCGATCCATACCTCAAAGACCCGCTGTCCCACCTGGTTCGTGTAGCTCTCGAAATCGTCCACCGCCTT
>Ga0272442_10009032_pt1 | contig 12530 bp, 9 predicted proteins | sample SSMForm2O_FD_200262 | JGI IMG/M metagenome (GOLD analysis project Ga0272442, IMG submission 200262) | Marine sediment archaeal communities from Little Sippewissett salt marsh, Falmouth, MA, United States - SSM-Form-2O | ecosystem: Environmental > Aquatic > Marine > Wetlands > Sediment ... | reverse complement strand
GCTACTTCGAGTCGGCCTTCGGCATCACCGACAATATGTGCCGGCGTGTGCTCGCCCGGGCCCTGTCCAAGGGCGGGGATTTCGCCGATCTGTACTTCGAGCACACCATCGGCAACTACGTCGTGCTTGAGGACGGCAAGGTCAACCAGGCCTACAGCAGCGTCTCGCTGGGCGTGGGCATCCGCACGGTCAAGAGCGATCAGGTCGGTTACGGATTCACGCAGGAATTGACGGAGAAGTCCATGCTGGCGGCCGCGGCCACGGCCGCCACGATTGCCGACGCCGCGGCGAACGCGCCTGCGGGGCAGTTCGTGCGGCTGCAATTCGAAAACCACTACCCGCTGGAGAAGCTGCTGACCTCGGTGCCGCTGGAAGCCAAGCTGCCGCTCGTGCAGACCGTCAACGACAAGTGCTTCGCGCTCTCGCCGCTGCTGGTCAAGGTCAACGCCGCCTTCCACGACGAGCAGAAGCGCATCATGATCGTCACCAGCGACGGAAAGAAGGCCGAGGACCTGCTGCCGAAGAACTGGCTGGCCGCTTTGGTCGTGGCGACCAAGGACGGCAAGTTCGAGCGAGCGATGTGGAGCCTCGGCGGCCGGCGGGATTTTGCCTACTACACGCCGGCGGTGGTCGATGAGGTCGCCCAGACGGCGGTGGATCGCGTCGTCACCCTCTTCGAAGCCGTCCAGCCGCCGGCCGGCGAGATGCCCGTCGTGCTCGGCCCGGGCGTCACCGGCATCCTGCTGCACGAAGCCATCGGACATGGCATGGAGGCGGACTTCAACCGCAAGAAGATCTCCACCTACTGCACCATGATCGACAAGGAAGTGGCCGAGCCGTTCGTCACCATCATCGACGACGGCACCAATCCGAAGCTGGCCGGCTCGATCAACGTCGATGACGAAGGCACGCCGGGCCAGAAAACCGTCCTGGTCGACAAAGGCATCCTGCGCAGCTACATGCACGACAAGGTCTCCGCCAGGCACTACGGCGTGGCGCCGACCGGAAACGGACGCCGCGAGAGCTACGAGCACTACGTCGTGCCGCGCATGCGAAACACGTATATGCTGGCCGGCGAGGCCGCACCCGAGGACGTGATCAAGAGCGCCAAGAAAGGCATCTACGTGCAGGACGTCAGCAACGGGCAGGTCAAGATCGGCGAAGGCGACTTCGCGTTCTACGTCTCGCAGGGCCGTATGATCGAGGACGGCAAGCTGACCGCCCCCATCAAGGACATCAACATCATGGGCAACGGCCCCAAGATGCTGCGCAACGTCACCATGGTCGCCAACGACCTGGAGATGGCGCGGAGCGCCATGGGCTATTGCGGCAAGGACGGCCAGGCGGTTCCCGTCGGCTTCGGCCTGCCGACCACGTTAGTGAAATCAATGACCGTAGGTGGCGTGAAAGCGTAAGCCGGGAGAGACTGAGATGAACGAAGAAATGCACGACATAGCGGCATGGTCCATCGAAACGGCAAAGGCCTCCGGCGCCGACGAGTGCCGCGTGGGAATCAGCAGCCGGCGCTTCGTCGAGATCAGCTACCGCCAGCGCAGACCCGAGAGCATCAAAGAGGCCTCGACCCGGAGCCTGGGCATCTCGATCTACGTCAACGGTCGGTATTCGTCGCAGAATACATCCGACCTGCGCCGCGAGGCGTTGAAGGACTTCATCTCCAACGCCGTGGCCGGCACGAAGCTCCTGGCCGAGGACCCCTACCGTACGCTGCCCGACCCCAAGTATTACGAAGGTCGCGCCGACGTCGCCCTGGGCATCAAGGACGCCGACTACGAGAAGCTTACGCCCGAGGGCCGGCACGACCTGGTCAAGGCCATTGAGGACGCCTGCCTGTCGCAGGGAGGCTCGAAGGTCATCTCGGTGACCGCCTCGGAGCACGACAGCTACGGCGAATCGGTCGCGCTGACCAGCAACGGGTTCGAAGGGTACCGCGAGTCCACGAGCTATTCGGCCGGCGCGGAGATGACGGTCCAAGGCGAAGGCGACCGCCGGCCCAACGGCTACAACTACGTCGCGTCCGTGCAGCGCGACGGCATGCCCACCGCCGAAGCGATCGGCGCCCTTGCGGCCAAACGGACGCTCGGTCTGCTCGGCGCCAGGAAGATCAAGACCGAGACGCTGCCCATCATCCTGGAGAACCGCAACGTATCGCGGTTCCTCGGCGGCCTGCTCTCGGCGATGTACGGCCGGAGCATCCAGCAGAAGCAATCCTTCCTGGCCGACAAGAAAGGCGAGAAAATCGCCAGCCGGCATTTGACGATCGTCGATGATCCGCTGGTCTTCGGCGGCTTGGGCAGCCGGCTCTACGACGGTGACGGCTTCGCTGCCAAGCGCAGGGTCATGATCGACGCCGGCGCGCTCAACGAGTTCTACGTGGACTGGTACTACAGCCGCAAGCTCGGCTGGGAGCCCACCACCGGCGGGCCGTCCAACCTCATCATCCCGCCGGGACAGAGGTCGGTCCAGGAGATTATGAAAGACCTCGGCCGGGGCGTCCTCGTCACCGGCTTCATCGGCGGCAACTCCAACTCCGCCACGGGAGACATGTCCATCGGCATCATCGGGACGCTGTTCGAGGACGGCGAGTTGACGCAGCCGGTCGCCGAAATGAACGTCGCCGGCAACCATCTGGAGATATGGAACAAGTTAGCCGAAGTCGCCAACGACCCCTGGGCCTACTCCTCCCAAAGGACCCCCAGCCTCGTCTTCACCGACATGGTAATCTCCGGCGTGTAGAAGCGCGGCCTCTGAACTGATGCCCACGCACATACCGTGCGCCGAAAGCCGCAACGGAGGCATCACGCTGCAAATTCTCGCAGAACCTCGGGGTGTCGCGCCGCCACTTTCAGCAACGTCACGGCTGCACCAGAAGGCACCTTTCGGCCCTGCTCCCACTCCTGAAGCGTGCGCACCGAGACGCCCAGTAGCTTGGCAAACGTCGCCTGGGACAACCCGGTCGCCGCCCTGGCCAGAGCCACCAATGCCCTTTCGGCCGGGATGATCTCATCTTTCTCTATCGTCCCGTCGCGCCGAGTGATTACGCGGCGCACGGAGCCGTCCGCCCGCGTCGTGAACTCAGTCTTTCGCGCCCATTTGCCTTTCTTCATCTGACCCAGAGCCTGCGAAAGCTCGGCGTTCAGGTCGCGATTCTCTTCCCAAGCCGCCAGTTGTTCTTCGGACAATTTAGCCATTTTCAAAGGTCTCCTTCAGACGCCTGAGCAATTTCGGGTCAACGTTCTCTTGCACATTCTTCGCATACATCGTCACCAATACAATCTGTTCTTCGCGCAGGCGTAGAAAGTAGATCACTCTGACGCCGCCTCGTTTGCCTCGGTCCTCGGCGGACCACCGTACCTTCCGGCACCCGCCCGAGTGAGGAACAACGTCGCCTGCATCCGGGTGTTCAGCCAGATAGAACTGAAACGCCGCAAAGTCCTCATCGCTCAGGTACTTGTCCCGAACGGCCGCAAACGGCTCCAACTCAATGAACGTCAACATCATCTGAATATACGCCTAAGACGTATATAAGTCAAGGCAAATATGGTCAACGACCCCTGGGCCTGCTCCTCCCGAAGACCCCCCCCGCCTCGTCTTCACCGACATGGTAATCTCCGGCGTGTGAAGGCTGAGCGTCTGCCAACATCGTCGAGCCAACCGGGCCGTGACGCACTTCCGCGCGCACATGCAGACCAGCCCCCAGCTACGACACCGTCATCATCCGCGCCTCCATGAAAAGAAACGACGGCATGACCATAAGCCACAACAGTCGATAGAAATCGTCGGCCCAAACACCTCATCCAGCCACAACTGCTCGTACTTCCTCAAGAAGCCATCCAGCAAAGCGTTGAGTTAAGGCCCTTGAGGGCGAGTAGATATGGTGAGAGCGGGGGTACAGTGACTGTGCTTGTTCATGCCTTCCTCCGGCTCAGAAACACTACCCCTCAGTGCGAAATACGTATTTCTACGTATAGACAAAAATCACGAGGTCTCGTATGATGTAATTGTTGACTGTGCATCGCATTCGGAGGTTCGGTCGTGTCAGCGAGAACGACTCACAATGTGATGGTGCTGGAGAAAGGGCCATGCAATGACACAACCATCTTTTCTCCTGAGTCGCGCTGGTCCGGAGGCTCCGAGGCAACATCTATGTATGGCAATGGGAACGCGTCAGCTAGGCTGTTCTATAGTGACATTGCTGTGAGCGTAGAAACATCAAAGCGTGTTTGAACTTTTCTCGACAACTGATAGTGAGAAAGGAATTTCGATGCGTATTCGACCTCTGTATGTCGCCTTGGTAACGCTGGCCTCACTGGTTAGTATCGATGGCCGTGCAGCTACGACACAGTTCACGGATTGGACAAGTATCGATCTGTCTGCCGACACTGCACTGGGTACTCTGAATGGTATTTCCGTTTCGTTGAGCGGATATGACCTATGGTGGGGTGTGACGGACGGTACCAGCACCAACTTCAGCAACGCGGCTCTCTTCAGTCCGCCACTCCCTCTCAGTGACCTCGTCGAGGTGACGGCTCCCTATACGACAACGTTCACGTATACAGTAACGTTCGGCTCCGCCATCAAGGACCCAATCATGCACCTGTACTCACTGGCATCAATACTGGACTTTCCCGGCATCACACTTACGAAAGTAAGCGGTGAGCCCGCATTCGTGGTCTCGGGCAGTAGCGTTGCAGGCGAGGATCTGGACCCCAATCCCCTCTATGACAGGAGCGGGACCATTCTCCTGAACGGCACCTTTACGTCGTTCACCTTCAGCGCTCATTGTACAGTCCCTTGCAACCTTGATCGCGACGGCATTGATGTACAAATCGGTGCCGCTTTTCCGGAGCCTATCCCTGCCCCCAGTGCTATCCTGCTCGGCACACTTGGCGTAGGCATTGTTGGCTGGCTGCGGAAACGTAGGACACTATAGTCCACATCCGAGAATATGATCACATCGGGACTGTGCGACGGTAGCGCAGCCCTTTGCGCTCGCCCTGGCGTTAATTCCGAGATCTCCGGCAAGGCATCTTCGTTCTGACAAGGGCTTTCGCACTCGGAATCTGGCATGGGAGACTCCTGCCACATACACGGTTTAGACTTCTGGTGGGGCAGCCCCACCCTACTTGGAGCGCGGCGTGCAATCGTTCTGCGTCAGGTCCAGGGGGCATTCTTTAGGTGGCGGGTTTTTTCGGGGAGATCGAAGATTTGGCGGGCGTTTTGGTGCATGATGGGATCGACCAGGTCCATCGCGTCGGGGCCGGTGAGCCAGCCTTCTTCGACCAACTCGCTCAGGGCCCGGGTGATGCCGCGACGGGCGATGGTCGCATGGCCCAGGACGGGCTCGACGGGGATGTAGTCGCCGCCGAAGGTCAGGATCTTGTTGGCCGGGGCGGTGACGAGGAACTTCTTGAGGAAATCCTGGGCCGCGACGGGATTGATGATCCACGCCCAGCACATATCGATGTAGGCGTTGGAGTATTGCTTGGCCACCGACAGCAGCTCCTCGTAGTACGGGTAGCAGATGTGCATGAAGACGAAGCGCGTCTCGGGGGCCTGGCGGCACAGCTCGCAGGCCGAGCCGGCGTTGTGGATGAGTCTCTCCAGCGGCATGCGGTTTCGGCCCGCGTAGTAGCCCGTGTGCAGCTTGACCGGCAGCTTGTGCTCGGTGGCCTTGCCCACCGCGTACCAGAACAGGTGGTCCTCCAGCGCTTTTCGTTCCTGGCCCGTCAGCGGCTTGTTCTCGATGCGCTTCTTGAAGAGGCCCTCGGCCTTCTCGGCGGGGACCTGCTCGTAGTCGATGTCGCGACTGTAGGCGTTCTGCGATTTGACGGCCACCGCGTACTTGGCGTATTTGTCGAACCACCAATCGATGACGCGATGCCAGTCGGCCAGCGACTTCACGTCGATGCCGGTGGGCTTGCCGAAACCTTTGAGGTTCGGACCCGCAAACATGCCGACGATACTGAGGTCCTGCATGAGCAGCGTGGGCATGTCCGACTCGCCGAAGGGGGCGCTTAGGCAGTTGACCTGGCACGACTCGATCCCGGCCGCGTCGCATAGCACGCGCTGATAGAAGCCCGGCCGGCGCGTCTGCTCGTAGCCCGCCTGGACCTGCTTGACCGTCGCCGCCGAGAGCTCTTCGACGTCGTAAAGCTGCTGCATGGCAATGTGCACGGCCTGCCCGTAGCCGGTGTTCTTCACCGCCGGCCAGTACGGCTCCAGGAGCTGCCACTTGTCGACCGGGTCGGTCTTGGCGGAGAAGAACCGATCGTAGGATTTCGAAGGCATGCCCGCCACAACGAGGTCGGAATTGAGATAGTGACTCAGCAGCAACGACCAATCATCGGCCTGCACGCGCCGATGCTTCGTGCCCGCCAGGCGTTCCTTCTCCTCAATCAGATGCTCGTGCGTATCGATCAACGGCGTCGCAAACACCTTCTCGACAATCGCCGGATGCGCCCGCCCGGGCATCTCCGCCGCGCCCTTCGTCGAGCCGGAACGTTCCTGCCCATGCGCTGCGCTACCGAGAAACGCCGCGGCCCCCGCCGCGCCCATCCCCTGAAGCGTATCCCGCCGCGAAATCGACTTTCTGCCTGTCATGTATCCATCTCCTTTTCCGCCCACGTCACAACCGCCTGGGCATACGGTATCGCGTCCCCGGCGCTGCTCTATCCTGCGGCATGATAGATCTCCTTGCCTTGTCGCAGCGCCGGGCAAATGACAAGCGACGGGTTCGTCCCGAACTGGCGAACGTCACTCTCAGTCACCACCACGATGTCCTTGGCGAATCCGATCCCTTTCAGTCTCCTGTAGATGGCCTGCGCCGTATTTCGCCGGTGGACGCCGTCGCGCACGACAACCAGCAAATCAAGATCGCTGTCCGGCCCCATCGTCGCGCGCGCGGCCGACCCAAAAAGGACGATACGGACCGGGTTCGCCGCCGCCACGGTCCGTCGCACCAATTCGTCCAAAAGGTGCGGGGCCGGCCCCTTTCGGGTCGAATCCGATCCCTCGGAAGCGCTCATAATCAGTCTCCCATACGCAACGCCAGAATCGCGAAACACATCGTAAGCCTACATCAGTCTACAGCCTGGGGGCCGGTGTTTCAACAAGGAACCCGAAAGACACATGGCGAGCATGGATGCCGCCCGGGCAATCGAGTGCGCCGCGACGTTCCAACCGCTCGCCACCGACACGCTCGGCAACGATACGCGTTGACGTTCGCGCTGGTTCTGATATGCTACGCCCAATGAAGTCGCCGGTCTTGTGAGCGGCTTCCAGACGAACGTATGTGAAAGGAGCCGGAAATGTGCTCGTCATCTTTACCCGGGAAGCGAATCTCAGTCGTGTTTTCCATCGTCGTGCTCACGACGTCCGCGTCGCAGGCGAAAATGCCTCGGTTTGAATGTCACCGGATCGCCGAGGTCGGGCGGAGTATGGGGCAGACCTCGCTGGTCGATATCGACAGGGACGGCGACCTGGACTGGGTCGTCGGCCAGTCGGGCAAGATGTGGTGGTTCGAGTACGCTGGGCCGGAGAGGTGGATTCAGCACGATATGGGCAGCGGCGCCCGCACGGACGTCGGCGGCTGCGCCTTCGACATCGACGGCGACGGCTGGATCGACCAGGTATCGGGCACCGCCTGGTACCGCAACACGGGCAAGCCGCGCACGCAAGCTTTCGAGCGCTACGACAACGGCGCCATTAGTTGTCACGACAACGTCGCCGCCGATATTGACGGAGACGGCAAGCTCGACGTCGTCGCGTGCAGCAACGACAAGAAGCACGTGCTCGTCGCCTGGTACGGCATTCCCGACGACCCGCGCGACAAGTGGATCGAGCACAAAGTCGGCAAGGGCATCCACGGCGGCGTCGATCCGCGCGGCGTCGGCGACGTGGACGCCGACGGGGACAACGACATCGTGCGGGGTGATGTGTGGTTCGAGAACCGCAACGGCAAAGGCACGCGGTGGGCCGAGCACGCGGTGCTGACGCCGCCCGGCGGCAACCGGCCGGACCGCTTCGGCCTGGCCATCAAGACCTGGCTGTGCGACCTGGACAGCGACGGCGATCTGGACGTGGTCGAGGCCGAGGCCGATACCGTCGACGGACGCGTCTTCTGGTTCGAGAACGCCGGCAAGGCCAAATCGTGGCAATGCCACCTGATCTCCGCCGACCATACGAAGCAGGACTTCCATTCCCTGGCGGTCGCCGACTTCGACAATGACGGCGACCTCGACGTCTTCTCCGGCGGCGGGCCGCTCTCCCAGGACGTCCACAAGTGCTTCATCTGGGAAAACGCCGACGGCCAGGCCGCCCGCTGGAAAGAGCACCTGATCCTTGAAGGCAAACGCTGCCACGAGGCCAAGGCCGCCGACGTCGACGCCGACGGAGACATCGACATCGCCACCAAACCCTGGCGCGGCAGCCTACACCTCTACCTCCGCAACATGCTCGCCGAAGACAAAAAAGCCACCACCCGATGAGAAGCCCCCCGCAACCGCGAAATCGATGAGGGATTATTGATGATTGATGATTGCCTCACCCCGTAGGGTGTGTGCCGTGCACACCGATTCATTTCTGGTCGCAACCGGGTATTTCCGGCGACACCTTCCCTATTTCGGTCTTGCATTGAGTATGGTGTCCCCAGATATGCGCCGCTCCGAAAACCTTTTCAATTCTCACCGGCAAAGCCGGTGGATTACGGATTCATGTTCTGGTAACATAGGGTGCACGGCAACCCTTTGTGAAGGTATAGGGGAAATACGATGAAACTCCTTCGACTCATCTGTCTCAAGGCTTGTCTCCGTTTGACCACTGCCGTCGTTCTCTCGCTGCCATCCCCTTCGCTTGCCGAAGCACAGGGCGGCGACGAACGTAGCCCGATCCGCTTCCAAGGCCACAGCCAGGACCTTCGGAAAAACGAGGGCAAGGTCATCTTTCTGGACAACAAAGAGAGCGTAGTCAATGGCTCAGCCCTGTACGATCCGAACACGCGAACGTGCGGCGACGGCGAGTACCGAGTCTTTACAGATCTCGACGAGGCGGCCAGAGCTCTCGCAGATGCAGACGTCCTTTACATTCGGGGTGGAACGTACACGCGCGCTTCAGTGGGCAAGTATATCACGGTCCATGGACATAGAGTGAATTACTTCACCGGCGTCCTGGACATCGCGGCCAGCGGCACCGCCCAGCGGCGCAAGCTACTCAGCGCTTACTTCGGCGAAACCGCCGTCATCCAGGCAAGGCCCGGGGTAAATCATTACAACCCCGATCCGGGCGACACAAGCTTCACAAACTCGTCGCACTACTACCCCCATCCGGCCATCGGCATCCATGGCGACTATCTGGATGTCAGGGCCCTGAAGACATACGGGCAAGTCGTGATCAGCGGTCACGATATCACGCTGGAATACTGCGACCTCGGCGGCGGCGGACCCCACATGAATCAGGGCCAGGTCGTCGCTATCAACAGCAACCGCCCCGGCGGCGTATACAATGTGGTTGTTCGCAACAACCGAGTCCATCATAGCTGCTGGGGAGAAAGCAGAGGCAACGGCGCGGCGGTAATGGGCTACAACTTCAGCGCCATCATCGAGAACAATCACTTCTATGACAACTACGGTGCCGATGTCCGCATCAAGGACTGCGGCGACCAGCAAGGCAAGACCACGATCGTCCGGTGCAACTTCTTTGGGCCCACCGCCGTTTGTCCCGACGGCAACACCGGGGTGGGCGGTATGAACCAGGACAAGGACGTCGATCGCATCCTCATCCACAACAACATCTTCTACAAGAAAACCGTCGGCGTGAGCTGCGACGGGCCGCCTGAAGGACCGTTGCCGAAAGGCATGTTCGTATACAACAACACCTTCGTCAACTGCGAGGCAGACCTCTCCGAATGGACTAACCCGCCTATCCACGCACACAATAACCTTTTCTACCACTTCAAAGAGGGCCAGCGGTTTTACGACATCCAATCCGATCCTTGGAGTCAACTCGACGCCGACCACAACCTCTTCTATTCGGCGACTGGGGATACTCAATGGAGGCATCTTTACCGCAATCGAGGGTCGGATCTCGCCGCGTGGCAGCGGTACTCGGGCAAAGACGCCAACTCGGTGTGGAGGGTCCCGCAGTTCGTGTCCCCTTTCGGTGACCGGCCGGGGGACTTCAAACGAAAGGGACGGCCCAGTGACGTCGCCGGCAGCAAATACGGTCCCGTCTGCGGGGCCTACATCACTGGAAATGAAATCATCGGCGTGATGCCCATTGATACGGCCGTCGCGGATTTGAACGGTGATGAGATTGTCGATTTCACAGATTTTGCGCTCTTATCAAACAAGTGGTTATCCGCAGGCTGTGATGAAATAGGCTTCTGGTGCGGACGTGTCGATATGAATCGCGATGCAGTTGTGGATTTCCTGGACCTGGCCTGCGTCGCCTCGGACTGGTGCGCGCCGAGAATATACAGAGGGCGGTGACGTTCCCACGAACTATCGGAAGAAATCTGACGACACCCGACCTGTTCCAGTCTTGAATTGAGCATGGTGCCACCAGATATGCAAATCGCAGTTCTTTTGTCACGCACTACTTGGGAAATCTGGGATACTATGACGACATCAGAATCGAAAAGCACAATATTCGTTCGGCTAATCATTTTAAGCTTACCCTTGACAGCCTTTAGCAGTTTATCGCGAGCACAGCCATACTCAGAAAAGCAATTGCACGTCTTTAACGTGCTAACTAAGGGTGTTCACTCTCTCGGCTCTGAAAACTGGCGTTTTACAGCTATCGCCCCATTAACAGCGGATATCATCCCATTGTTTTGGGGTAATCACAAAGCTTATACCGGCGATAGCAGATGGCCACAAAAGTCCTATCCGCCTGTTGCGATAGCTTCTGAATATCAGAAAGGCCGATTTGTTGCATTAGGTCATGATGGACTGTTAGTTGATCCTAGTGCAAACAAGGACTTTATAGGCAATATCTTGAATTGGCTTGGAAATGGATATCAGCATAGAAACGTCACTATATATGCTCACATAAGCAATTGGTTTAGTAAAGATCGCCTGTGCGCAAAAGCAAAAGAAGTGCTTGCATCGAGAGGAGTTGAAATAATTGAATTACGTGCACAGGTTACTGATGAAGATTTGAAAGAGTGTGACCTGTTTATTATTGTTCGTCCGTCACAAACCATTGATCAGAATGAGATCCGTTCCATTGCGTCTTACGTTGAGCAGGGTGGGAGTCTTCTTATGACTGGAATCGGATGGTACTGGGAAGATCAGCACAGATCTCATGATATTAGAGTTTTTCCTTTAAACAGATTAGGAGAGCATCTGGGATTTGAATATTCAAGAACAAGTATTGATAAAACCCCGCGAGATAATAAGACAGAAACACGCAGATACTCTCCTATCCGTTTTCAACCCCTATATGCAAGAAAGCCTGTGCAACTTGAGAAGTATTCGCTTAAAGAACATAGCAACCATTCCATCACGCAGAGCATTACACAGAACAAAAACAAGTACAAGTGTCATTACGTCGTTGAAGGCGAAAATGTTATTGTGAGTATGCCGTACAGATTTTTTGCGAAATGTAAGAAACCTGTGGACTTTATCAGGCAACTAGATGCCGTATATGATCTTTATGTAGACTTAACGGACGGGATAAAGCCCTTTTGTGGTAGTAAAATAGTGATCCTGAATATCGACAACATGAATTATCACATGTCCTCCGGCAATCCCATCCTTTCCAGGCAAGACAGAATAGAGTACATTCTTGGAGAGCTAGATCGGTCTGACTATAAAAACCCAAGTTGGGGACTCATGCACGAATTGGGGCATGATTTCATCATCGGGATGGAGCATTATTTTATATTCGGACATGGAGATAATGAAAGTTGGGCAGAGTTTTTCGCTCTTTATGGTTGCCACGTGCTGGGATTAGAGCACAAAGAGCCCACCTGGAAAGAGATTGCGAAGCGTTATCATGAATCTGGGAAACATGATTTCGAGCGGATAAAAAATGAGAAGTGGCTGATGATTGGTTTGCTCCATCATATCTCAGATCAATATGGTTGGGATGTTTATAGAAAACTCTTTAAGAGATACGCAGAACTCGTCAGGGAAAACGACTATCTTGAATTCAATGAGACAGAGAGAAAAGTCAGACTATTTGTAAAGGAACTGAGTTTGGCCGCCGGTGTCAATTTCTATCCCTATTTTGATCGATGGGGCTTCCCCGTAAGCCAATCGACCAACAATGAGTTGAAACACTTGCCAAAGGCAGCCCTGTTTTAATACAAATCGGGGGATAGAGCAAAGGGGTCAGGCTTTTTATTTTGTTGTTTTTGGTTTCCTCCAATCGCCTTTCCTCCGGTTTGCTCGCTGGCGTTCTTCGGTCAGGGCCCGGCTGATATTGTAAATCGTGCCCATATGCATCGTCTCGCTGAACCACCGATTGGCCACCCCACATTGCTCTTTGATCCAACTCGCCAGCACCAC
>Ga0272442_10009031_pt1 | contig 12531 bp, 11 predicted proteins | sample SSMForm2O_FD_200262 | JGI IMG/M metagenome (GOLD analysis project Ga0272442, IMG submission 200262) | Marine sediment archaeal communities from Little Sippewissett salt marsh, Falmouth, MA, United States - SSM-Form-2O | ecosystem: Environmental > Aquatic > Marine > Wetlands > Sediment ... | reverse complement strand
ACGATACGGCCTTTCAGCAGAACGTGGGGAGCCTGGAATCCATGGGTATCCTCGAGCCGGTGAGACCGCTCGACACGGACCTTGACAAGGTCAGATACTTCTCCCTAGGCCAGAAGGCCTGGGGCATCAACAACTGCCTCTGTCTCTGTAACTTCTGCTCAGTTCCCATTCACGCCATGACCTTTCAGGGTCTCGTGGACGCAGTGACGGCCATTACAGGATGGAAGACGAGCCTCTTCGAAATCATCAGGGTCGTCGAGCGATCGAATGTCATGTCCCGTATATTCAACAACAGATCGGGGTTTGCGCCGAAGGATGACCGGGTCATTCGCCGATGGTATGAAGACTTTGACAAAGGTCCCATGAAGGGCAAACACATAGACAAGAAGGACTTTCAGGATGCCATCGAACTCTATTATGAAGTTTCGGGCTGGGACAAGGAGGGCCGGCCGACCCGCGGGAAACTGATTGACCTGAACCTTGACTGGCTGATCGAATAGAGATAATGCCGGAAGCGGCATGTTTTATAGATTGTTGAAAAAATGTAACTGCCCGGAAGACCGTCGGAACAAGAGGGAGTGCAGCACATGTAGCAAGGGATTTTACAGTCTCTTCGCTCCAGTAGAGTGATCTCGCTTCCGGTTCTTTCAGCCTTCAGTCTGAACAGTTACAGTCTGACAATGAGAGTGGTAGTAAAAAAATTAAAATGAAAGGGTGACAATCATGTTATTCGGTTTTATAGGACTGGGACAGATGGGTGGAGGCCTTGCACGCAATCTGATTCGTGCGGGGAAAGAGGTAATCGTTTATGATCTGAGTGCCGATGCCATAACAAAGACACTGGCGGTAGGCACCACGGGGAAGGCAGCAGCGAACATGGTTGACGTCGCCGTGGCCGATGTGGTCTTCAGCAGTCTGCCGCTGCCGCAGGACGTTGAAAAGGTAATGCTCGGTGATGCGGGAGTATTACCGGCCATGAAGGCGGGATCCACCTATATCGAGGTCAGCACCATCGATCCCCAGACGGCACGGAAACTCTTCAATGCCGCCGAGGAACGGGGCATCGATTATCTCCAGTGCCCCCTGGGAAAGACACCGGCCCAGGCGGAGACGGCTGAAGAACCCATTTTTGTGGGCGGGAAAAAGGCGGTCTACGAAAAGATGAAGGACATACTGGAGATCGTCGGGTCGCCCGTGGTGTACATGGGTGAGGTGGAGGCCTCATCGGCCTTCAAACTGATCAGCAATCTCATCGGCATGACCAACCTGGTGGTCCTCGCCGAGGGTATCCGCATCGGCGAAAAGGCGGGTATCGATACCGACACGCTGCTGGAACTGCTGGGAGATACGGGCGGAAAATCCTTTCAGATGGATATCCGTGGTCCCTGGATCGCGGCCGGTGATTTTGCAAACCGCTTCGGCGTCGATCTGGCCCTGAAGGATGTCCGTCTCGGTTGTGAAATGGCGGAGGCCTGGTCAAACAACGCCGGGACTATGAAGGTGGCACTGGATTATTACAAGAAGGCAAGCGCCGAAGGATTCGGCAAGGAGGACTGCAACGCCGTCTACAAGGTCATTAAGTAGGCGAACACTGACAAACGTCGGAGTATACGTAACACCACTCCTTTCTTTTCTCCATAGATGCAGGTACACTGTGTCGGGTTTCCGGACACATTCCTTCCCCCGGGAGGGATGTGTCCCGGAAGGCTCAATCCTGGGAAGCATCATCATCCCTACATGCGCTGTTTTCCCTGATCGATGTAGGGTTATGCCGACATTTTTTCAAGAATTTATCAGACAGACTGCTTGACCTATCCGTGTAAATACCATAATAAAATTTTGTGACAGCAGCGACGGTAATGTATCGTGTGTCCAAAAGTCTGTCTGCGGGCACAGGAGCCTCTCCCCGCGCACTGGTTCCCTGGCAAGCCGGTTCGATCAGGGCAACCGGCCATACCCGGGGAAAGGAACGGTGGCAGCAGATGAGCGCTGCATACATAAAATACACTGATGTGAGGAACCAATACATATGTCAAATAATGAGAGATTGAGGATTGTTATAGTCGGCGCTTCAGCCGCAGGATTGCGGGCCGCGACGAGGGCAAAGAGACTGATGCCGGACAGCACCATTACCGTCGTGGACGAGGCGGAAATCATATCCTACGCTGCCTGCGGATTACCCTACTATGTGTCCGGCGATATTGCCAATGCCAATGCGTTACGCGAAACCACCTGGGGCACACTCCGTGATTCCCAGTTTTTCAAGGATGTCAAGGGTGTGGATGTACACACGCAGACGAGAGCAACTCATTGTGATATCGACGGGAAGATCATCACGGTGCAGCACCTGATCTCCGGGGCAGAAGAGACGATACCCTTCGACAAGCTCGTCCTTGCTACAGGCACCTCGCCCTTCGTACCACCCGGCATTCCCCACGATCACCCGCGGATTTCCACCTTCAAGACGATGGAAGACGCCAAAAGCTGGCACACACGACTGAAGAGGGGGGAACTGGAACGTATTGCCATCATTGGCAGTGGCTGTACCGGTATCGAACTGGTAGAGGCCTTTACCGCCCTGTGGGGTGTCGAGGTAGACCTCATAGAGATGGAAGACAGGATACTCTCACCGATGATGGACCGGGACATGTCGGCACTCGTTGAAGGTCACCTTGAAGAACAGGACGTTCGTCTCCACATGAGCTGCCGTGTGGGGGAAATCAGGGATATCGATGACGGTATCGCCGTGGTCACGGACAAAAAGACCATCGAGACAGAATACGCCATTTTCGCCGTCGGGGTCCGTCCCCGAGCCGAACTCGCCCGGCAGATTGGCCTGGAAATCGGCCCCTCCGGCGGTATTGTGGTGAATGACCGTCTCGAGACAAACCAGCCCGATGTCTATGCCGCCGGTGACTGCACGGAGGTGGAATTCTTTTATGGCAGGCGGGGAATCCTTCCCTTGGGATCTCTCGCCAACAAACAGGGACGTGCCGTGGGAGATCAACTGGCGGGACGGACGACACGGTTCAAAAAGGTGGCTGGAAGCTCCTGCGTGAAGGTATTCGATTACAACTGCGCCGCCACGGGCATATCCGAAACGATGGCCGCCCGCTGCAACATCCCGGCCAGGGCCGTCTGGGGGACCTTCGGCGACCTGGCGCACTATTACCCCGAAGACAGAATAATCTTCATGAAGATGGTCTACAATCCGGAAACGTTACAGGTTCTCGGTCTGCAGGCCATTGGAGAGGGTGATGTGGGAAAGCGAGTCGACGTCATGGGCAATCTCATCCTCAATAATGGGTATCTTAAGGATCTTCTGGATCTTGAATTCACCTATTCTCCTCCCTACTCCCCTGCCCTCGATCCCCTTTATTTTCTGGGAGCGGCCGCACTCAACCAGGAGGAGGGTGTCTGTGCTCTCAATCCTTCTTCCTTTACACCGGAAGACATCTTACTGGATGTACGGACAGCCAGTGAAACTGAAAAGAGTCCCATTGACGGTGCCATCAACATCCCCCTGGAGGAGTTGCGCGGCAGGATGACGGAACTCGACAAAAACAAGACGATACAGATCATCTGTCCGAAAGGTTCTCGCTCCGCCGAAGCGACACGCTGGTTGGTGGAGGCAGGTTTCAGGAACGTCTCCTACATAGGGGGTGGACGGAACATGGTCAGTCGCTGAATCAGTCATCGGTAATACCCGAAGGTATGGGAGACTGTACAATGACATAATGTCATTCTGTACCTGATAAAAGTGATAAAATATCCTAGATGCCTATCAATCGCTCTTTTTTTATGCTATGATATATGGTGTTGCACTGATCTGGACATCGATCTCTTGCTGCACAGTTCTATGAAGGCTCACCGGGAACAACCTGACGACGGATAATCGAACTGGCGGCGGTTATGGTATCACAAACCAAGACATGAAAGGTATTCGTTATGGAAAAATTCGGTACAACATTAGTTAAGGCAGGTCTGGCAGAGATGTTGAAAGGGGGAGTCATTATGGATGTTACCACCCCCGAACAGGCCAAAATCGCGGAAGATGCCGGCGCCGTGTCTGTCATGGCCCTGGAACGGGTCCCGGCAGACATCAGGGCACAGGGGGGGGTAGCCCGCATGACCGACCCCGAGATCATAGAACAGATCATGGATACCGTGACCATACCTGTCATGGCAAAGGTGCGTATCGGTCACTTCGTCGAGGCCCAGATACTCGAAGCGATCAAGGTCGACTATATCGATGAGAGCGAGGTGCTGACACCGGCAGATGAGCACTATCACATCGACAAGTGGAAGTTTACGGTCCCCTTTGTCTGCGGTGCCACCAATCTCGGTGAAGCCTTGCGCAGAATCGGAGAGGGTGCGGCCATGATCAGGACGAAGGGTGAAGCGGGGACGGGGAACGTCATCGAAGCGGTACGGCACATGCGCACCATCAATGGTGAGATTGCCCGCCTCAGCGTCCTCCCCGATGAAGAGCTCATGACGGCGGCGAAAGACCTGGACGCGCCTTATGAACTGGTCAGACGGGTGGCACAGGAAAAACGACTCCCCGTGGTCAACTTTTCCGCCGGAGGCCTGGCCACACCTTCCGACGCCGCCATGATGATGCAGCTGGGCGCCGACGGTGTTTTCGTGGGATCGGGAATCTTCAAATCGGACAATCCCGCACAGCGTGCCCATGCCATCGTACAGGCCGTCACCCACTACAACGACCCCGATATCCTCGCCCAGGTATCGAAATCTCTCGGAGATGCCATGCCCGGTCTCGAAATATCCGATATCGGGGAAGACAATCTGCTGCAGGTCAGGGGAAACTGAGGGCTGGTATGGTAATGAATATCGGTGTCCTCGCACTCCAGGGGGCCTTTCGCGAACATATTGCCACGGTTCGTACCTGTGGTGCCGACACGTCGGAGATCAGGCTGCCCGAGCAGCTCGGTGATTGTGACGGTCTCATCATCCCCGGTGGAGAAAGTACCACCATTGCGAAATTGATCATCGAATACGCCTTTACCGGGGCGATCGAAACATTTGCCCGGTCGGGCAGGCCCATCTTCGGGACCTGTGCCGGCGCCATACTCTTGGCCTCACGCATCGAGGGAAATAAAAACACTCTCTTCAATCTCATCGACATAGACATATCGAGAAACGCCTATGGACGACAGGTCGACAGTCGTGAAGCAACGGTGGAAATCACCACGTCTGATCCCTTCCCCTTCAATGCCGTATTCATCCGGGCCCCGGTCATCAGTGACACCGGACCCGCCGTTACCGTGCTGTCACACTACCGGGAACGGGCCATCATGGTGCGTCAGGACAACATACTGGTTGCCACCTTCCATCCTGAGCTGAGCGGCGACAGTCGAATTCACGATTATTTTCTGAATATGGTGCCAACGGCATAATGGCATATCGCCCATTGAAGCTCCCCGCAAGAATTTGCGGGGAATCTCCTACTGGTTAATAAGGTAGATTTTACTTTCCTAAGGGAATTAAAATCGTTACCGCATATTATCCCCCTTATGGGGTCTTGTCCCCCTTGTGGGGACTTATCCACCTTCTGGGGACTTGTCCCCTTGACGGGGGTAAGGAAGTTGCTTGTTTTATATTCGCTCGCTAACCCCGCCGCAAGCAGCGGGGAATACGCTCGCTGTTCAGTTCAGAACGGGCAGTCGATTCATATCTCTCACCGTGCAATACACTCCATTTCACCATTTTACACCGTCGGGCTTGAAAAATACTTGACTTTTTACCTGAAAATTCTATAAAAGCCCTTTTTCCATTTGCTTTTGAGGACAGAGTGGTTATTTAATAGAAAGCGATTATCAAATCTTACCAAGGGAGAAAAACAATGAACCAACGCATTGTTGTCGGGTTGGACGGAACCAAGTATTCCAAGAGTGCAATCAGGTGGGCCTGCGTCAGGGCGAAGATCTTCGGCGGCGTCGTCATCGGCATCGCAGTGGTCGATGCCCCCGGCATCGAAAAATCGGAGGTCGGATCCGGAGTGGGCGGCAACTATTACGCCAAAAAGGCAATCGATTACAAGCTTGAAGATGCCTCAACCCGCACGGCCAGTTTTATAAAGGATTTTGAACAAAAATGCGCCGATGAAGGCGTCCCCTGTGAAACATACCTGAAGATGGGAGAACCCATAGACATATTCAAGGAAGAGGGGAAAACGGCAGACCTGATTGTCATGGGACTGCGCACCTACTTCAAGTTCGAGACGACCAACGAACCGGATGAGGGATTGATCCGGAAACTGCTCCTCGATCCTGTCTGCCCCGTCATAGGGGTTCCGAAAGAGATCGAACCGCACGAGACGATCATTATCTGCTTCAATGGAAGCAGTGCATCAGCCCGGGCCATGCGTTCCTATGCCCTGCTGTCACCCAACATCCCGAAATCTTACAAGGTCATACTCCTGAACGTAAACGATTCCATGGAGGAAGCGGAATATCTCCTCAACCGGGCAGAAAAATACCTGAACACCTACGGCATACACCCGGAAAAGGTATGGCGCCGGGGAAATCCGGAAGATGTCGTCTTCGAAAAGGCGAAGAAATACCAGCCTACACCACTGGTCGTGCTGGGTGCCTATTCCGACAAGGCCCGCTACATCTTCGGGAGAAGAACGACGAAACTGATGGAAGACGGGACCATTCCGATCTTTGTTTATCACTAAGCTGCGGGCGTTTCATACCCCCGACCGTAACAGAACGGACGGAACCGTGGCCCTCTACCGGGGGTCATGGTTCCATTACATACCTGACAGTTATGGTTTCCAGTTCCGCCGGGCAACGCCTCCACCCCGGGCCGCGCCAGCTCTGCTCCATCTCCCTTGATCAATCGCCGCACATCCCATCGACGGCAGAAACCGCCCTCACAGCTTCATAGACAGAAGAACCTGCTTATCGTCGGCAGGCAATGCCCGCTCTAGGGGGATTGGAAACAACGGCCGCACAGAAAGGAACAGCATGACCGGATCGGGATATTTCTTCCCTGTATTACTCCTTATATTGGCCCTCAGTGCCTTTATCGGATGGGGGTTTTCCAGGGGAAGAAGGAGAAACAGACAGATATACCTTTCCGCCTTTCATGACCTGGTACGGATCTTCAAACCCGACGATCAGACCTTTACCAACATCGGGGGCTACGTGGGTCATCACGCCACGTTCTGCTTCCGGGAAAAGGCCTGCGTCTGTGAGATTGACGCCACCCTCACCCTCCTCCCCCGACACGCACCGCTCTACATGCCCGTCTCACGGTCCCTCATGGGAAGCGACCGGCTCTTCATCTCCTTCTACATGCGATATGCGCCTCCCGGCGAGGGGCATCTCATCGAGAAAGGGTACACCCGTTTCAAATGGTCGCGTATCACCAACGCCTACCGCATGACCAGTGAAGACATCCAGTGGGGTGACTACTCCTTTTCCCTTTATTATGAAAGTATAAAACTCCGCCAACTCTTCATGCAGCTCATTGCAAGCCATCCTGACCCCGGTGTGGTACGCCACATTGCCATCAATCCCGAGCAGAAACGGGCCTTCATCTTCATGATTCCCCAAGAGGGACGGGTCGCACCGTCACTGGCCCCGGTCTACGAATGGTTTCAATCTGTCTTTCCACGGTAAGAGGTACGATTCAGGAGTCCCCGGTGGCAGGAACTCAAACGAAGAGTTATCCGTCTGTCTTTATAACGAACTGAAACCCTTGAATCCGTTGCGAAAAGCCCCTGTTCAGTGGTTTCAACATGGCGCACGAGCCCATCAATCCTGCACGTGCCGCCGGCTGAAGGGCCGATCCGGCCTCTATTGCTTCCCGGACTCCGGAGACGGCACAATATCTATTACGGTCACCTCGGGGGGTGCGAGGACGCGCAGGGGCGGTCCCCAGGTCCCCGTGCCGCGGCTGTGATAGAACCACGTCTCCTGAGAGAGCTTCGACAGTCCCAGTTTGACAGGATAGGACAGGCGGGTGAGAAGGCCGAAGGGGAATATCTGCCCGCCGTGACTGTGCCCCGAGAGTTGCAGGTCGAAGAGGGGAATCGATGTCTTCTCAATGACGGGCTGGTGTTTCAGAAAGAGGACGAATCCCTTCCCGGAAAAAGGCTCCAGTATCTCCTGTTCGTTGAAGGGGTTTCCCTTCCAGCGGTGTCCGACGGCGGGATCATCGACACCGACGACGGCGAGGCCATCACCGACGGTGATCCCCTCGTTGGAGAGCATGCGAAAGCCGGCCCGATCGAAAAAGGCATCATGGGTGGACAGCCCCGCATAGACCTCATGATTCCCCATGACGGCATACTTTCCGAGCCGGGGGTCAAGGGTGCGCAGCCTGTCGGCATACCGCCCGATGTGATCGAGCTGCATGTCGACGAGGTCCCCCGTTGAAACGATCAGATCGGGATCGAGATCCCCGATGGTCTCGACGAGGAGGTCCACCCAGGCCTCCCGGGTGATGAGGCCGAGGTGCACATCAGAGATCTGCACGACACGGAGCGGCCGGTGGGACACGGTGATCTTGTCCGTGGGAATGATCACGGATGTCACCCCTACCTGGCGGGCTGCAATGATGCCATATACAGTGACCAGTACCGACAGTCCCATGACAATGAGGGCCGCGGTGCAGGGAGACGAAAGGATCATCCGGGATACGTCGAATCCCCCGAGACGTGCCGTGAGCCCGATGACGAGATGATAGACATCCAGTGTGATGGCGGCGGAAAAAAAGATGAAGGCAAAGCCCATCCAGAGATAGACGATCCAGGCCATCGGCAGGGCGACGGCGGCATGTCCCCGGTGGGTCAGCCAGACAATCAGGACGGGAGCAACAACGAAAAAAGAGAAGAGGAGTATCACCGGCCAGCGCCCCGCCGGCAGAAGGGGAATCATCTTCCTGAATATGTAGGCATGCATCCCCCCGTAGATGGAGAGATAGATGCCGAGAAAGACTGCCATTCGCATATGCATACCCCCTGCACAGTGACAGCGCCTGTTTGACACCCCTGCCGTACGCCGGGATTGGTGTACGCCGCCCTCTTCGATTTCTTGTACATACTAAAAGGCCCCCCCTCGGTGGGGCCGCGATAATCCTGTTACTATAGTCTTTTCTCTCATTTTGTCAAGAAGTTACACTGTCCATACAGTAACAATAGCACTGTTGCCTCTATGGCGGTACAGGGCAGAGGTTCACCGATACAGGCATGCCGTCACACACTACCGGCGATTTGTTCCGGTGTGTTGACAATTATACCTATCGTGCTTTAATAATAATTAAGTACCTGTCAAACGTTTCGCAGGGGGATCATTGACCTGGCGTGAAAGAGTAGTATAGGTGCTCACAGTTGAGCCGGTCACGATGACGGCATTTTCTGTTACTATCGGTTTCCCGAATATTCGGGAGACACGAAAGCACAGGGAGGTGCGTTATGCCCGAAAAAATTTTGATTCCACTCGATGGTTCTCATTTTGGCGAGGCGGCCCTGCACTACATTGAGGAACGGTCGTCTAAACTGTCATTGGGTGAGAAGACAGCAGTTGTCCTCTTCCAGGCAATTACATCATTGACTCGTACGGTTATCAGCGGAGATTCAGGTGTCAGGATTCCCTATAATGAGGATGAACTGGAACAGATGAAGACGGCAGCAATGAACTACCTCAACGAAGCAGGTAAGCGTCTGAAACGTATGGGGGTCACGGTGGAATGTAAAGTGACCTTCGGCACCTCTTCGGCTACAGAAATTCTTAAGGCTGAAGAGGAGGTCGGAGCAGACCTGGTTGCCATGTCGACACATGGGCGGCATGGTCTTTCCCGATGGGCCTTCGGCAGTGTCACCGACAAGGTATTGCAAGGAAGTACGGTTCCCGTATTATTGGTAAGGGTGTCGAAGGAGCCTGGATAAGATCTGCATGGTATCCCTTGTCGCAGCGCGAGTCGGCACTGGTCCGACTCGCGCTGTTCATTTTACTGCGACGAACCTTCAGACCTCTGTGCCCCGTGCGCTATCGTCCTGAGACATGGCTACCGTTTCTTCGATCTCACGTTACATCCAGTTTCAGACCTTCGGCGACGCCGGTGCCTTCTTCACGATGGGCACCGAAGAAGATCGCCGTCTGACGATAGCTGCTCCGCTGTTGCGCCTTCTTCAATCCTTTTCGTTTTGGGGAAAACCATTCCCTGGAGAAACGGCGACTATCCAACCGCGGCAACGTAATATCCCGAATCGAGGGGGAAACAGGCAGTCCACATCTATGGGGTCAGACCACGGGGATATGGAAGATAAGGAATCTCCACCGCCTTTACAGCACGATCTTTATCGATGGATGACCTGCAAGGGCATGGTAGATCTTCAGGCGAAGCTCTTCGCAGTCAACAACGACGTCGACGTTGAGTGACACATATCGGCCGGCACTGCTTTTTTTAGAATGAGAGATGTGATAATCCGACCCTTCGGCAGCGTGGGCGATGGCCTCACGGAGCGTTGTCTCATCCTCTCCGATGACCTTGTAGGACCACCGGCAGGGATATTCTATAACCGGGGAATCCCCCCCTTTTCTATCTTCTTGCATCTGCCACCCATTGCTCATCAGTCATCGGCATGTCAGCCGAGGTCCCTATAGTACGCTTCCGTCCCCTTTGTCAAGAAATCATAGGGCCCAATCCCTGCCGCCGTCACAGGTGCATGTCACGGTGCAGTTTCTGCCGCCGTGGCACCTCACCGTTGCAGTATCCACTGCCATAGTCGTCACCGATCGGTTCAATCGGATAGAGAGTCAATGACGCAGAAGAATCGTCGGCCCGGTAAAAGAAGGTTTGAAATACTGTACCAAAATAGCTATAAGAAAACAAATGCTTAAAGGAGGGAAGCGTATGTTCGCACCAAAGAAGATTCTGGTCCCCACAGATTTTTCAAAATATGCAGATGCTGCATTAGAACAGGCCATCGATATTGCAGCACAGTATGGGTCAACCATTCATCTCTTGCATGTTGTAGATGAGAGAATCACCTGGGCAGCAGACGACTATGGCAGTGCAGAGGTCGTCAAGCATCTTGATAAGGAAAGTCTCAAGGCAGCGGAAGAGAGGCTGAAAAGAGTAGCTGCTGCCATTATCAATGATAAAAAGATCGACGTCATTGTTGATGTCAAAGGCGGCACTCCCTATGAAGTCATATTGAGCGAGGAAAAAGAGAAGAATATTGATGTCATTGTCATTGCATCTCATGGAAAGACAGGAATTCTGAAACACCTCATGGGCGGTGTTGCAGGTAAAGTGATTAAGGGATCACGATGTCTGGTCGTTGTCGTCAAGCCCTGATATGATGTAACTGCAGTAGCGGAACGTCATGTTGTCAGTATGGTTCATCCAATTGCCGCTGGTTTGCCCCTTGTTAGATGGATGGACATTCCCCCTATCGCGATAACCCTCATATGTCGCAATCCCGTCACCGATTGTCTCATTGTTGCTCTCTGATAATGGTACGTACGCCTTTCTTCTGCAATAATCCCGAGGACCAGCAGGCAAACAATAGGCCGGAATGATTGCATCTCCAGCAGATAAGCTCGCACCATACTCCATAAGCTATGGGGGCATTAATAAAACCAGAAATACCCGACTAGCGCGGCCGACAAAACCGCTGCGATTACTGCCACAAGCCATATGTTGGAGTGACGTCTCTGCAATGTATCGTGGACCGCCGTTGGATATTGTTTTTCATGTCTGGACGCTACACGCGTGAGATGCTGATCATAGAGTGCAAGGATCTTGTCGCCGTCAATATTCAGGACCTTCATATACATCTTCATAAAGGACCTGGCATAGAAAGGATCTGGGAGCAGGTCAAACCGCTGTTGTTCAATAGCCTTAATAATGCGGGGATTGATCTTTGTCAGGAAAGACATGTCATTGACAGTGAGCCCCCTTGACTTTCTGATTTCCTCCAGATTAAAGACTGTGTTTTCCGGACCTGGACCTGTCTCCATCAGTTCCTCAAAGTCCGCGTGTATATCTTCCATACTGGGAGTGGTCTCTGTCAGTTCATCAAAATCTTCATCTATCTCAATTGCCATATCTTCTTCTTTGTTATCCATACTATGTATAGTCCCTGTGTTTCTGAAAATTAAATCTCCCCGCAACAAGTTGGGGGAAATCTCCGACTGGTTAATGCGGAACTTGTCTCTTTGGTGTTCGATAGCTAAACCGCCGCACGAATCGGGGAATGCGCTCGATGTCCAGTTCACTTGTTCCACGGTGCAAACGATAATCTACTGGAGATAACGGTACCTCAGAGTGCAGAAATTATCTATGAATGAATAGACCGATACTGTTTACTGGTAAGGACCGAGGGAACATCCTTTCATACACTGCACTGCATACTCGCGCAAGAAACCTCAGTACTCAATCTGCTCTCGAACGTCATATTCGGTGTGGATCAATAAAGCTGGAAGGTTCGTGACAGGTAAAGGAAATGTATCCGATAAAATATCAATGTACAAATGAAATGAAGCAATA
>Ga0272442_10009030_pt1 | contig 12532 bp, 10 predicted proteins | sample SSMForm2O_FD_200262 | JGI IMG/M metagenome (GOLD analysis project Ga0272442, IMG submission 200262) | Marine sediment archaeal communities from Little Sippewissett salt marsh, Falmouth, MA, United States - SSM-Form-2O | ecosystem: Environmental > Aquatic > Marine > Wetlands > Sediment ... | reverse complement strand
CAGGTCTTCCCTGAGCCTGAGGCCCTCAGGTATGTCGGCGTAGAACTCGTCAACGCTCTCCGCCCCGACCTCCTTGAGCATTCGCTCCTTCACTGCGGGCACGGAGTTCGGGATATATGGATGAATGACGTGTTTATCCTCTTTCATGTAATTTCACCTAAACATTGTAGAACGCTTGTTTAATTGTTTTTAAGGAGAAAATTGATCTCTGAACATCCTCCGTGTTTATTATCTAAAAAAAGAAATTGCGCGCGGGATTTCAAGAGACGGGATAATCTGCGACGCCGAGAAGGCTGGATACGATCTGGTTGAGACATAAACGTTCCTGCCCGAGGACAAATATGCGTCTCGAGTCGCAGACACTGACAAAGGCTAGCACCCGCGCGCGTGGGGGATAAAATTTAATCCCCCCGAATAGCCTTGCTTCGGCACTGCGTGCCTCGCAAGCTTTCCAACGGAGGTTAATGTCGATGGGAGAAGGTGTAATTTTCACTAATCTGGGACTCAGCTGAGAGCAGATTAAGTTTTATCTGTCAATTAAATCAATACCTCTAATCCTGGCTAAATGATTTATAAAATAAACGCTAAATTGGCTCACTAAGTAGTCGTCAATGATATATTCACATCTGGGATAATTGTTAAATATTAACTAATTCTAATGAAATCAAGGTTCTATTTTTACATATGGGCAATGAAAAAAGTGGAACCTAATCTACTTCAGGTCTGTGATAAAATGGAAGAAAATCCACAAAGAAATCCTCTATCTAAACTAACTGTACCCTCTTTGGTCATCTCCAGAGCGATAACCGCTCTTCCCACCCTCGTTACAGGCTTACTGCTCATTGACATCGGCAATACATTCAACACTTCAGTAGGAATATCTGGACAAATACGAACCGCCTCCTCCGCTCTCAGTGTAATATTTGCCCTATCGATGGGATTCATTAGTATAAGATATAAACACAAAACGTTGTTGACAACGGGACTATTAATATACACGTTGTCAGCAGTCACCTGCGGACTTGCCCCAAACTTTACAATAATGCTCGGAGTCTACGCTCTATCAGGACTAGGCATGGCTTTAGTCGTCCCTATGGTTACCACACTCATCGGCGAATTATTACCAGTCGAGAAAAGGACTAGCGTCCTTGGTTACACGGTAGCGGCAATGGCTTCTTTCTATGTAGGAGGTTCCTTACTTACTTCTTATATCGCTGGACTAGCTGGGTGGCGCTGGGTGTTCATGGGGCTAGTATTCCCTGTATCTGCTCTGAGCCTAATATTAGCTATGAAAGCCATACCTTCTAAAGAATCAAAGAGCACAGGGAGCGGTGCGAGCGATATTAAGGCTGGATTCAAGGAGATGCTCTCGAACAGGTCCGCAGTCTCATGTGTGATTGGCACTGCGTTAGGAGTCTCCGCTTGGAATTTCTATCTAATTTATGGAGCTTCATTTTGGAGGCAGCGATATCAAGTCTCGAGGAGCTTTATTTCAGTAGCCATGATTTTAACGGCTTTAGGATATATTTCGGGTAGCTTGTTGACTGGAAGATTTGTTAAAATTATCGGCAGGAAACGCTTGGTGGTTCTTACAGCGCTCTTTCTCGGATTAGTCACGCTAGTTGGGACATATCCTTCAACTTTTTGGTTTTCCTATGGTTTTGGTATCATCGCTAGCATTTGTGCTGGAACGATGATTACTGGATACTCTAGTTTGACTCTTGAACAAATTCCGAGGTACAGGGGAACTATGATGTCTGCCAGTTCTGCTGCAACAGGTCTAGGACAACTTATCTGTGCAAGTTTTGGGGGATTCCTCCTGCTGCAATATGGATATAATGCTCTTGGGGTTGGACTTGGGATAGCTGGTGTGCTTGCTGCATTTATTTTTCATCTGTTTTCAGTAGACCCTCTTTTAACAAAGGATTCATGAATAATAGGAAAAAATCCCCACAATCGAATACAGCTCCCACCTTTCTTCAAAAACAGCCTATAATCGGCTCTGAAAAATATCTATCATCCCTCAAGAGGAACAAACGTCACTAAGACTTGTGAGGCACGCAGTGCCGAAGGAAGTTTCTCGGGGGGGGGGAATTTTACCCCCCCGGCGTCTTCACTTAACGATGCAACCTTCATTGATTTGAATGCCTCTCAGGGCGTTTCAGGAGAGAAAAACAGTTAACGTGGTGTCGCCTTTGTGATGTGAGGATTGAGGAGTTGTTCGATCAAAAGCTCATCGGCATGGTGAGGTCGAGGTTTCCGAGGGCAGAGAGGGATTTCAACGGGAGAAAGCGGGCGTTCCTGGACAACGGGACCGGTACCCTCGTAGTGGGGAGAGCCGCAGAGGAAGAGGCGAGGGCGAGGGTCGACCACAGCGCGAACGTCGGCGGAATCTTCGACGAGTCGAGGGGGGCCAACGAGGTCATACACGAGGGGCGGGCGGCGGTCGCCGACCTCCTGAACGCCCCCTCCCCCGAGGACATCGTCTCAGGCGAGTCGGCGACTAGCCTGATGTTCAGCCTGGGCTACGCCATCGGGAACGGGCTCACCGGCGACAAGAACGTCGTCGCCACCAGCTACGAGCACTACGCGAACCTGAGCCCCTGGCTCGAGCTCGAGAGACGGGGCCTCGTCGAGGAGGTGAGGCTCGCCGAGATCAAGGAGGACGGGGCGCTCGACGTGAGCCACCTCGTCAGCCTCGTCGACGACAAGACCTGCGTGGTCTCGGCGTCGGCAGCGTCCAACGTCCTGGGCACCAAGACGGACCTAGAGAGCGTCCGAAGATTAGCCCGGGAGGCCGGGGCGTACTTCGTTGTCGACGCCGTCCACCACATCGCCCACGGCCCCATGGACGTCCAGGCCCTGGACTGCGACTTCCTCGTATTCTCCGGCTACAAGCTCTTCAGCCCCCACGGTAGCTTCATGTACGGAAAGAAGGAATGCCTCGAGGAGCTTAAGCCCTACAAGGTGAAGCCGGCCCCGGGTTACCCGCCGGACAGCTGGGAGTGGGGGACTAGGGACCAAGCGAAGTTCGCCGCCATAAAGGGCGTGGTCGACCACCACGCCTGGCTCGCAGAGCAGGTCGGAGAGGAGTTCAAGGGGAAACTCGCCGGCTACAAGGGCAGGAGGAAGACGCTGAAGGTTGCGCTTACAGCCATAGAGGAGTACGAGAAAGGAGTCTCGAGGGCGATGCTCGAGGGCGTCGGAGACGTGCCGGGGCTCAACCAGATGCCGCACGTCAAGGTCTACGGCATCACGGACCCCGGGAGGGTGGACGAGAGGGACCCCACGTTCTCATTCGAGGTCGAGGGCTTGTCCCAGGACGAGGTCGTGAGGCGCCTCTGGGTCGACCACGCCATCGCCATCAGGGCCGAGGATTTCTACTCCAGGGTCCACGACTACTACGAGAAGCCCAGGCTCATCCGCGCCAGCTTCGTCCAGTACAACACCCTGGAGGAGGCGGAGGGCCTGCTCAGGGCGCTGGCGGAGATGAAGGCCTGAAGCCAACCCGAGAAAAGGCGTCTCTCCCGAAGAGACCGCCGTCCCCAGGAGAGACCTAAACCCCCAGTCCAGTGCGTTGTATGACTTGCTACAGGCTAGATCGGGAAAAATTTTTCCCAGCCGAGGGTAGCCCATATTCACATGCCTCTCCACACGCCGGACCTGAGCATCGTTTAAAAGTAAAGCCTGGACTAGGCTCCTCGGTATACATGCGTGAAGAGTCGCTCCTTGAGTGGGTGCGCAGAAACAGGAAGAACGATCTGAGGGTAAGGGAGGATCGAGTTTTATCTAGGGGGCGTCCCCGGAAACCGCTACGGCCTCCGGCGTAGCCGCCACCGCGTCGTGGTCGGGGAGAATATCCTCGACGTTTCTTACGGCGTCAAAAAGGAATCCGCCAAGGCCTGTGGCGGCGCCGACGAGGCCCGCGAATACGAAGATGAGAGCCATCCCGGCGCCTGGGCCCGTGCCCACGAGCCACCCGAATACGGGGGCGAGGGAGCCCCCCAGCATCATCGCGGGCTCCATGACCCTGTCGGCTAGGGGGCCAGCAATGAACAGGGCCACCGGCTGGGAGGCCTGGGCGAGGAGGGCCCTGGTGGAGAAGACCCTGCCCTGGAGCTCCGGCGGCACCTTGCTCTGCCAGATGGCCTGGCTGCAGCCGTTGGTGATGGGGTTGACGAGCAGGAAGAAGAACGCCGCGGCCACCCAGGCGGGAGCGCTCCTGCCTAGGCCCATCAGTATGCTGCCTAGAAGGGAGCTGGAGACGAGGCCCAGGAGGAGGCCGTAGACCCTCCGCTTGGGGCCGCCCCAGGCGCTCATGAGGAGGCCGCCGACGACGCCGCCGACGCCGAAGGCTGATTGGACGGTTCCCAGGACGATGCTGTCGTTCCCGGATCGGCTCAGGACCATGGGCGCGAGGAGGGCGAAGCAGATACTCCCCGTGAAGTTGACGACGAAGAAGATGCTCTGTAGCCCCAGGAGGCTGGGCCGTGCCAAGATGTAGCGGAACCCGAAGACGCTGTCCTCCAGCAGGCTCCTCCTCTCCTCAGCCTCTTTGACGCCTGCGGGCTGGGGGATATAGATTACCGCCAATGCGCCCACGGCCACAATGAAGCTCACGATGTCGAAGGACATGATGCCGCCTAGGCCGGTGACGGGGAGAAGTATCCCAGCTGCGACCGGCGCGAAGATACCCGAGGCGGAGCGGGCGAGGCTCAGCATACCGTTGGCCCTGGTGTACTCTTTCTTGTCGAGCATCAGTGTGACGGCGGCCGAGAACGCCGGGAACTGGAAAGCCTGGAAGGCGCCCGAGAACGCGGAGGTGACGTAGAGGTGCCAGACCTCGAGCCTGCCCGAAGCGAACAGCGCGAGGACCGCCAGCGTCGAGATGCCTGAGGCGACGTCGCTCAGCATGGTGACGAGCTTCCTGTTCCACCTGTCCACCAGGGCGCCCGCGAAGGGGCTCGCCAGTATGTAGGGTAACGTGAACGAGAACCCGACCAGGGCGAGGGCCGTCGCCTCGCCGGTCTTCTCCCAGGCCCAGATGGTGAGGGCGAACTGTGTCATGCTCGTCCCGAGGAACGATATGAGCTGGCCGAGCCAGACGACCGTGAACCCGCGCATACCAGAAAGCCGTCTAGACTCCGTCGTCGCCCTCACCACGCCTCCCTCGCTATCCGCGCTTATAATGTGGACTCACCAATGCTGAACACCGTTTGTACTCACAACAGGTGACCTAGTCCAGGTCCTCGGGCTTGAGCCGAGGGGGGCGCTGCGGTCGCGGCCGAACCTCATCCTCGCCGACGTCTACGCGCTTGGCTATGCTGGACGCCATCTTAATGGCGAGCCTGCCGCTCATGGTGATGAGATACCTGCCTCTCCTCCTCTCCTGGACGATGAGCCCGGCTTCCTGCAGCACGTCGAAGTGGCTGCTCAGCGTGCTGGGGCTGATCTCCTTGAGGGTGTCCTGCAGGTCGCTCACGTATAGGCCGCCCCAGGTGAGCTCCTTAAGAATCTTTATCCTGTGCTCGTTGCCCAGGGCGCTCATGACTGCGGCCGTGCGCTGGACCTCGCTGTCGCTCATGACGGTGGGTCTGTCCCTCGCCGGCCGGTGTTCCCAGAATAGGCTTCTCTCAAGCTCGCTGGTCACCCCCTCCATGACGTCCTCCACGAAGTCGCCTATGTAGTCGCCCAGACGGTCCCCGAAGTCTTCGCCCGGAAAAGCCCCCTTTATCTTGATCTTCTTCCTCGGCTTGCGGCGCCTGTAGTAGGGCTCGTCCTCGTCAAACCACTCGTCCTCCGTTTCTGGCTCTTCCTCTTGAGGCTCCTCTTCCGAGACTTCGACGGGAACTTCTTGACTCACGTCCTCCTCGGAGACATCTTCAGCCTCTTCTTGGGGCTCTTCGAGTTGCTCGGATACCCTGAGTAGCTGTTCACGCAGGAGGTTGACCTCCTCCCTCAGCTTTTTTATCCTCTCCTCGTTGTTTTCAGACATCAAAACACATCCTATTCGTTCATATCCGATTTTAATTCGATTATTATCGAAATGAATACGATTATAATCCTATTTAAGTCTTATGGGCGTAGAGGTAAAAACCATATATAGTGAATACAGGGTTAAGCCTCGGCACCGAGTCAGGGAAATACGGTGCATGCGTAAGCGGCCTCATAGAAATAGACTGAGGCTAGCCCCCGGTTTTAATCCTTACTTCTCATCATCTTTAACTATAGTTACACGAGAACTAGTGCGCGCGTATAAATCAGTGTTTATGAGGAGTAAATATAGAATATGAGTCTCAAACACAAGTTTACTACAACTTTCATCAAGATATTCGGTAAGCCGAGGATCAATCGATTGCTTGCGAAGCAGAGGTCTCTAAATTCGATGCAAGAAATAATGCAGCCAACTTCAAGAAGCCCGAAAAGGTTTGAGATTCCGCTCGAGATGATGAATCTATTTCAGAAACGAGACGATATAGAGATAAGGCACATCTTCCCAGTCAGACGTCTACTCTCAATCATCAAGAACATACATCTCTCCGTGGATTCAATTCCAAGAAACCCTACTGATCCAAAAATAGAAGCATCAGTGGAGTTCCTAGAAAAACTGAGGGAATATGCCCTATCTCTCGGTGTGGGTCAATATGAATATGTGAAGCTGCCACATGACCTCATCTTTCAAGAATATGGTGTGTTCTTTGATAATGCAATCATCTTGGCGATGGAGATGAGCAAAGAAATAATTGACAAAGCCCCAAGCCAAGCGACTCTGAACATGGTGTTTGGGACATACGATGACCTTGGAAAGGCAGTCAACAAGATAGCTGAATTTCTAAGAGATCATGGCTATGCGGCTCAAGCTGATCATCCTCTCGGCGGATTAGTCTTGTTTCCTCCACTTGCTCAGAAAGCTGGAATTGGCTGGGTAGGAAGACACGGTCTCCTGATAACTCCTGAGTTTGGTCCCAGAGTGAGGCTGGCAGCTGTCTATACCAACATAGGGAATCTTCCTTTCGCGGAATCAAGTATTCATGGATGGATAGAGGACTACTGTGAGATCTGTGGAATTTGTGTCCAGCAGTGCCCACCAAAAGCAATCCTTGATGAATCCGTGACTCATGAAACTGGGCGGACCACTCACATATCTCAACAAGATTGTTTCGAATACTTTGCGCAGAACTATGGGTGTTCGGTCTGCGTCAAGGTGTGTCCATTCTCTGAAAGCGCTGATGCGTATGACCGATTAAGGACCGTAGTAGAGAGGATAGAATAGACAAGAACAAATAAAATGCATGCCCTCCCCGAGAAGGCGTCGTTCTGGTGGCTCTGGACGTGACGCAGCGAGTCCCTGCACTGCTCCTCGTCATAACCGTGTCCCTCATGAAGAGGGTCTTCCAGACATGCATCGCTAATCTCAGAGGTGTGAAGGTCAAGGTGCAATTAAATATCTCGATTCATACGCCGGGAGACTCGCAGTCGCTAATCCCCCCGTCGGCATCACGTTTTCGATGATTTTTAATGTAAATCAAGCCAATACAAATAGTTAAACCAATATTCGCTGTGTTTACAGGAGTAACCATCGGCGAAAAGACCAAAACAAATGGAGTAGAGGAAATAGGAAATGACACAGTCCGATTCACCTAAGAAGATCGTCGTCATCGGGATGGGCACCGGCGGCCTCTACGCGTCCAGGGGAGCCACCAGCTTCGACAGGAGCATCGAGATAACCATCATCGAGAAGAGAGACTACGACATGTTCTCACCCTGCGGGCTTCCCTACGCGATAGAGGGGAAGGTGCCAAGCTTCGAGGACCTGAAGCACAGCGTCCCCACCACTAGGCGGCTTAAGAAGTTCACCAGCCACGAGGCCCTATCCATAGACACGGAGGGTAAGAGGGTGGAGGTTAAGAACCTGGAGTCCGGCGAGGTGTTCTGGCTGGACTACGATTCCCTCGTAGTCTCCACGGGCAGTGAACCCATCGTACTGCCCATCCCTGGCGCCCATGAGCTCCTCGGGAGGGGGGTTCACGTCGTCACCAACCCCGAGGAAGCCGAGGCGCTCCGGGATGCAGCCCTGGCCAGCGAGAGGGCTGTCGTCGTCGGCGGCGGAGCCATAGGCCTAGAGATAGCGTTCGCCCTGAGGGAGCTGGGGCTCGAGGTCTACGTGACAAAGAGGAGCCCTCCCCCGTTCCCGCGGAACCTGGACCCGGACATGGGTGAGAAGATTCGCGAGTACCTGGAGTCCAAGGGCTTCCACATCCTTTTCGGGAAGGGCATAGACGCCGTGAACGGGGAGGACAGGGTGGAGTCCGTCGTCATAGCAGGCGAGACCATACCCACGGACATAGTGGTCATGGCCGTCGGCGTGAGACCCAAGTCGGGGATAGCCGAGGAGGCGGGGATAGCCGCGGAGCGGGGGGCGGTCATAACAGACGAGCGGATGGAGACCAACGTGAAGGACGTCTACGCCATCGGGGACTGCTGCCTCTCGTTCAGCGGCGTCGACGCCAAGCCCGTCACCGTGGCCCTCGCCACCACCGCCTTCCGCCAGGCCGTCATAGCCGGTATAAACGCGGCGGGCGGCGACGAGAGGTACGACGGGAGCCTCGGCACCTTCGTCTCCTTCGTCGGCGAACTGGAGATAGCGTGCACCGGCTATAACTCAGCTATAGCGGAGAGGAACGGGTTCAAGACGGTGAGCGGCAGGGTGAACATGACGACCAAGCCAGGCTGGATGCCGGAAGCGAAGGACGTTTCGGTGAAGATAATCGTCGACGCCGACTCGGGGAGGCTTCTCGGTGGACAGTGCATAGGCGAGGAGGGGGCGGCATGGAGGGTGAACGTCATCTCGGTGGCGATAAAGAACAGAATGACCATCGAGGACTTCACGAGGATCGAGCTGGCTTACTGCCCGGCCGTATCAGATCTCTACGACCCCCTGCTGGTGGCGGCGGACGCCGCCCTCAGGCGGTTCAAACGCGGCAGATGAGAGAATCTATACCATCTGTCTCATTTATTATCCTCTTTTCCCCCGGTTTATGTTTTCTAGATATTAATCTATATACCATTTTTATAGTCGTTCACATCCTTTAACTCGGGTAACACTATATGAAAAACGGTAAAATTGTAAAGATTCTATTAATTCTGTTAATTCTGTTAACGCTAACATTTTCGATCACACCCGTCATGGCTCAGGACGAGGTAGAGCAGTCGGGCCCATGGGCCGACGAGCTGTTCTTCAAGATATACCTGAACCCCGAGGCGGAGTACCTGGCGCTAAAGACCGGCGACATAAACATCATGGACTGGGACCTCAGGTACTTCCTCTACTACGGGCTACTTCCCGACGGAAAGGGCTACCAGAGCAGCGTGGCCAAGGCGAGCACGGCGTAGGACGCAGTCGACATGTTGTATGATGGCTCGACGTCGAAGAATATTCCCAGCGGGGTCTCCATGACGAGCCTCCGCGTCACCATCAGGTACGCGATGAACGAGCCCGTGAAGAGGAGCAGCTTGGCCCGATCATCCCTGAACCTGACGTAGACCTCGATGATCAGCCACAGGCACGTGGGCCAGACCAGGAACATGAGGGGATGTACCTGGATCAAGCTCCGGTGGACGACCACCATCAAGGCCAGCAGGGAGACGAGGGCGATGTACCGTTGGTTAAGCCCCTCGACTAGTTCTCGGCGCCTCATGGTCCAATGGTTTATCGTGTTGGATGATAGTTCAACCTTTCCTCGGCGCCGAGGTGTCCGGCGCTGAGCTCGATGCGGGGTGCTTTACGCGAAACGCTTTTAATGAATCATCTGTTTCATGTTGTTTGCGTGGCCGCTGTGGTGTAACGGTAGCATACGGGCCTGTGGAGCCCTCGGACGGGGTTCGACTCCCCGCTGCGGCCCCACCTGTGCGGAGGTCGCCCAGCATGGTCAAAGGCGTAGGATTGAGGTTCCTATCTCTTAGGAGTTCGTGGGTTCAAATCCCACCCTCCGCACCAATTTACGATTGTTTTATCAGGATAATGATGGTCTTTATCGTGATTGTATGACCAAGCTTGAGATATCCTTCGAGAAAGGCGGCACCTTAACCGCCACGCTCCTCGAGGATAAGGCACCTGAGACGTGCAAGGCCATCCTAGAGGCTCTGCCCGTCACTTCAGAGGTTCTACACGCCCAGTACGCGGGGAGTGAGGTCTACTTCGAGGATTTCCCGGCCCGCGACGACGTTCCCTTCGAGAACACGACCAGCCGCGTAGACGAGAACATGTTCCTCACCAACAAGCACCCGGGCGGGGTGCTGGCCTACTACCCCAACCCCAAGGTGAAGTCTTTCTGCGTGGTCTACGGGGAGATAGTGCCTCGTCGACTCGTGGACGTCGAGATACCGTTGAACGTGTTCGCCGAGATAGACGATAAGGAGAAGGCCGTCGAACTAGGCAGCCGTGTCAGACGGGAAGGCGTCGAGAAGATCACCGTCAAAGCCGGGAATTAGACGTGCACCGATACCGCGTCGATGAGAACAGGGAACGATACATCCAGTTGATCAGGGGGCTCGTCAAGGAATCGAAACACGGCGAGGAGGCGCTTCAGAGGTCAATCGCCGAAAAGCTCTCCATGCTTGGGTGCGAGGTCGAGACCCTCAAACTCCTCCCCATAGGCCTTAGCCCCGACAAGGAGTTCGCTGCGGAGGAGAGCATGGGTCTTTCTGAACGAGTTAGCGTCGTCGGAAGGCGTGTCGGAGCGGGCGGCGGAAGAAGCCTGATGCTCTTCGCCCACCCCGACAGCGAGGAGATTCGAGGCTTGGATGAATGGACCCATGACCCCTTCGAGGCGGAGGTCCAGGACGGCAGGGTGTACGGATGGGGCGTGGCTGATGACCTGCTGGGCGTGGCTACGATGATCGGGGCCCTGGACGCGCTTCTCGACAGCGGCGCGTCTCTGAAGGGCGACATCTATCTATGCAGCACCGCCAGCAAGAGGAACGCCAGGGGCGTCACGGCGGTCCTCGATAAGGGGTACAGGGCCGACGCCGCGATCTACTTGCACCCGGCAGAGTCTGGCGAGGGCCTAAACGAGATAAAGGCCTTCGCGTCTGGCTTGCTGAGCTTAAGGGTTACTCTCAAGGGGAGGCCCCCGGACACCACCGAGCCGGGTCACACGGTCTTCGCTCACATGGGCGTGAATCCTATAGGGAAAGCCGTTCAGGTGATCCAAGCCCTGGAGACGCTCAACGAGGCCAGGGGAGAGGAGATCAAGAACGAGTTACTGGACGACGCGGTCGGTCGATCCACGAACATACTGGTTAGTCACGTGAGCTGCGGAGACTCTAACCTTCTCACCCGCATGGGCGATGAGTGCGTCGTGGGCGCGTCGGTGTCTTTCCCACCGCAGGAGAAACTCAACGACGTGAAGGCGTTGATAGAGGACTCCATCAACTGCCTCTCTCAGCGTGACCCATGGCTCTGTGAACATCCGCCGGTTATCGAATGGGTGTTCGGTACACAGGCGGTGGAGACTCCCGTTGATCATCCGCTGTACCAGATAACGAGCAAGGCGATGGAGGATGTAACCGGTGAGAAGCCGCACGTCAACCCGTTGCACACCGCCAGCGACATCAGGAACCCCATTCTATTCGGCGGCATACCAACAGTCGGCTTCGGCAGTCTTTCTGGGGGCCTCGTTCATTCAGGTGGACACGACGAGTGGATCGACGTGGAAGACTACCTGAGGGCGATCCGTGTATGCGCTAGGATAATCGATGACTGGTGCATTTAAACCCATATTAGCCGCTGATGAGGCCAGCTAATAAGCCGCCCAGCCTAGTCGAAGGCGCAAGGTTGAGGCCCGTGTCTCTCAGGGGTTCGTGGTTTCAAATCCCGCCCCCAGCAAACCAATGTCTCCGAAAAAGAATGACGTGTAATAGAAATCAATATGCGTAGACAATAACGATGCTGAACAGGTTTTTAATATAAATTCACAGCCCATGTTGATGAAACGGGTTGAGAAAACACAGAGTCCTCCTCGTGGCGCTGTTTCTGTCGATTTCGTGCCACGGTTTTCCGCTTGTGGACGCGTCTGAGAGCATCCCACCGGCAAGGTTCGGACACAGAATGGTCTACGACCCGGTGAACGAGCGCGTCCTCCTCTTCGGCGGCGCAGTCTGGGAGGACAGATACACCTTCTTCAACGACCTCTGGTCCTATGACTATGCGACGAACACCTGGAACGAGCTTGAGTGCTCCCCCAGGCCGCAGGGAAGGTTCAACCACATGATGGTCTACGACCCGGAACGCCACCAGCTGTTCCTCTTCGGAGGGTTCAGCGCTGGAGACCGCATCGGGGACACCTGGCTATACGACATCGAGGCCAACGAGTGGACTCAGCTGCATCCCCAGGACAGCCCAGCCCCTAGGAGCGACGCCGCCATCGCCTACGACGAGGAAAACGGAGTCATCGTCCTCCACGACGGCTACTGCCGGGACAACAGCCATCCACAGGACACCTGGATCTACGACTTCGGGGAGAACGACTGG
>Ga0272442_10009028_pt1 | contig 12533 bp, 7 predicted proteins | sample SSMForm2O_FD_200262 | JGI IMG/M metagenome (GOLD analysis project Ga0272442, IMG submission 200262) | Marine sediment archaeal communities from Little Sippewissett salt marsh, Falmouth, MA, United States - SSM-Form-2O | ecosystem: Environmental > Aquatic > Marine > Wetlands > Sediment ... | reverse complement strand
CCGCTACACCCATCAGCATGTCGTAGTGGGCCGCAACGTCTGCGCCCGTCGGGAGCTCGTATGACATGCCAGAAAACAAAGACCTGATAGACTCGATACCCACCTCGACGGCAAATTCCGGCTCTTTGTCGGCGAAGTCCCGCGTCGCTCGAAGCAACGTTGAAGGCTTAGCTTGGCCGGCCCTTGCGCAATCCAAGGCAATGTCAAGAAAACCCGCGTCCTTGGCAGCAGCAAACCATTTACCCTTCGTACCCGACTGTTCCATCAGATCCAACAGCATCTGCCGTTTGTTTCGATGAGGATACTTGGTCACAAGCCTGCGATAGACGGAGACATACGTTCCAGATTCCACAAGTCTCACGCCGTACTTATCGTAAGCTTCATCTGCCCTGCCCGCTGCCAGGAGCGTCTTTTCACAGAAATCGTCGATGCTGTGATTGTCATACGTACCTTTGTGCAAGTCCCGGATCGACTCGGCATATGCAATCGCTTCGTCAACCTTGCCTTGTTTGACCAACGCCTGCGCCCAGAACTTGGCGTTTGACCAAAACTTGAACCGATCCAGTGCGATCAGTTCCTGCAATTCATCGAACCTATCCGTGTACAGCAGGCATGAAAGGCAGATGCCGTCCCCCGTTACATGGCCGTGGCTTTCGCTGGACCAGACATCTCGCAAGAATGGGACCAGGCGATCCGCCCATAGGTTCGCCAGTCCGGGATAAACGCAGATCTCTCCCCAGCAGTCTTCGACTTGGGATAGGATGGACCAGCCGTCGTTACAGACAGCCTCGTACAAGTCTTCGAGTAGTTTCCCCCTGGTATTCATGTCCCAATCGGCCGCGGTCACAATCGGAACAAGAGCAGCAACCGTCCGATTGAGAGCGGTTCCCAGACTGCCAGACGAACCGTCAATGTGTTCACAGGCAGGATACAACCGGCACATCAATTCGATTGCACCCTCTCCGGCCAATGCGGAATCTGTCCGGGCCACCTTTTTGATTTCGCTGACCGCTTCCTTCATCCGCTTACTGGCAAGAGCAGTGCCCTTCCAGCTATAAGCGCCGGCTCTGAAATGCGTCTTGAATTTCCACTTGTGCGTTGCCATCTTCGGCCGGTACCTGTCAGGAGTACGCTCTCAACGAGCTTAAGCGGCAGAACTCACGCTGTTGCCGCACTGAGAAACGAATCATACCTTCGACCCGCACTCCGAACAATACCCACCTCGGCCGACCAACACGTGGTCGCAAACAGGACATCGTCGAGCCAATCCTCTGGCGCCGGCCGTTGGGCTGACGAGCAATATGAGCAAGACAGCGATGATGGTGATAGCCGTTCCGGTCAAGTACTCAGATCGGATATTGCGGGCCCAATCCACCACTCCATGCTCAGCCAGCCAACTCGCAACGAACAGGATGTTGCCCAGCAAAAGGATGGCGCTAATCACTCCAAACACAGCGACTTTTCGAATTGTCAGACTCATCATTTTCCTCCTTCTTAAAAAAGAGACAATCAACCGGTATCCAGGTTAGCGCGAACCGAGCGAGCGCGCAAGTCCTTTCCGAAAAAAAGCTTGCGCGCTGACGCAAGTGGCGCGCGGAGGCACACTTACGATGCAAGAGAAATCCATCGGCATGCCCTGTCTCCACCTCCTGTGCGTCTGTGGATGTCAGTTTTGGCCGGCCATCCTGCTGAAATTCTCAAAAAAATCGGCGGGGATCCGGATTTTGGTGTCAACAGTTTAGCCCTGACAAGCGCCTTCATTAGGGGTGGGGGCGTACGGGGTCTGTGTGGTGTACCTCCTTCCGCCCACGCCCCTGGTGTTTTCTGTGGTAGTCCCAGGCATCGGTTGGGGCGAAATAGCCAGTTTTGGCCTTGAGAAACCCCTTGTTTGTGCCAATGTTTGTGTTAGGATTCGAATCAGTGTCTGTCGCGTGGAGTATTCAGAGGCTGTCGCATGGCGGAGAAATTACGGGTTGTCATTAGGGGCCGGGGGAAAAGCAAGACCCCCAGCGCGCTGCTGAAGGTTCCTTTCAATCTCCAGGAAGCACGCACTGCGACAGGTGTGCCTTCGAAGCTGGATCAGTCCTGCCACGTGAAGACCCTTCTTAGGAATCAGTGGGTTTCTCGTGCCACCGCAGAATGCGGTAATCTAGTGGCTGGAGGAGAAATGTGAGCTCGCCAACTGAGAACAATTCACCTACGCAGAACCTTTTCTTCGATCATCCCATCCTCAATTCTCCCTACAAGTATCCGGGTCGGCATTGGGAGCTTGATGCTGATGGTCAGCCCACACAAAGGACTATCGAGAACCGCCGCCGCGCGGAGTTCATCACACCGATTCCTAAGCCGAAGAAGCGAAAGAAGTCGGCACAGCAGGAAATGGTGTTCGATGACGGCAAAGGACTTTCGACGGCTGAGCAGCAATATGACCCCACCCCAATCATAAATGAAGTTCGCCGCCAGGTCGATCAATGGCGAAGTTGGCCCAATTCTACTGAGTGGCAGGTGACGCCTGAGACGGCCCGACTGCTCCAGCATTGGCGAGATCGCACATTCTACGGAATCCGCCCGTTCTTCTGCCAGATCGAAGCGGTCGAAACGGTCATATGGCTGACAGAAGTGGCCCCAAAGTACCCGAAGAAAAACAAGATCATCCTGGACCACCTGGCAGAGGCCAACGAGCAGGCCAATCCAGAACTGATGCGGCTGGCTCTGAAGCTGGCCACAGGTGCAGGCAAGACGATGGTTATGGCCATGCTCATTGCCTGGCAGACCATCAATGCTGTCCGTAGCCCCAACAGCAAGAAATTCACCCGTGGCTTTCTGGTCGTCACCCCCGGCCTGACTATCAAGGACCGCCTTCGTGTGCTCCAGCCCAACGATCCTGACAGCTACTATCAGAGCCGCGAGTTGGTGCCGGGCGATATGGTCGGCGACCTCGAACGTGCCAAGATCGTGATCACCAACTATCATGCTTTCAAACGACGCGAGCGGCTGGACGTTTCAAAAGGGACTCGGGGAGCGTTAGAAGGCTGGCGGGGCGAAAAGCTCGATACAGTCGAAACCGAGGGCCAGATGCTCCAGCGGGTCATGCCCGATCTTATGGGCATGAAGAACATTCTTGTTCTCAATGACGAGGGGCACCATTGCTATCGCGAGAGGCCCGCAGCCGATGATGAAGGCGACCTCAAAGGCGATGACAAAAAGGAAGCTGAGAAGAACAATGAAGCGGCACGTCTCTGGATCTCTGGCCTGGAGATTGCCAATCGCAAGCTCGGTGTCACTCGTGTAATCGATCTGTCGGCCACGCCGTTTTTCCTCCGTGGCTCGGGTTACGCCGAGGGCACCCTGTTCCCCTGGACAATGTGCGACTTCTCCCTCATGGATGCCATCGAATGCGGGATCGTGAAACTCCCCCGCGTACCGGTTGCAGACAACATTCCAGGCGAAGAGATGCCCAAGTCCAGAAACCTGTGGGAGCACATCGGCAAGCGGATGCCCAAGAAGGGTCGTGGCAAGGCCAAGACGCTCGATCCACTCAGTCTGCCTACCGAACTCAAGACCGCTTTGGAGGCTCTCTACGGCCACTATGAAAAGACCTACAACCTCTGGCAGAAGGCAGGGATCAAGGTTCCTCCGTGTTTCATCGTGGTATGCAACAACACATCCACCTCGAAGCTCGTGTACGACTATATTTCGGGCTTTCATCGGGAAAACGAGGACGGCTCCATCACGCCTGAAAATGGCAGGCTCGCGCTGTTTCGCAACTTTGACGAGCACGGTAACCCGTTCGCCCGTCCAAACACGTTGCTGATTGATAGCGAACAGCTTGAATCCGGCGATGCCCTGGACAAGAACTTTCGCGCCATGGCGGCCGACGAGATCGACCGTTTCCGTCGGGAAATCATCGAACGCACGGGAGACCGCCGCCAGGCCGAGAAGATTACAGACCAAGACCTGCTTCGTGAAGTCATGAACACCGTCGGTAAGGAGAACCGACTCGGAGAATCAGTTCGTTGTGTGGTGTCGGTTTCGATGCTCACCGAAGGCTGGGACGCCAACACGGTGACCCATGTCCTGAGAGTGCGGGCTTTTGGTACGCAACTGCTCTGTGAACAGGTTATCGGCCGGGCTCTGCGCCGCCAGTCGTACGACCTAAACGAAGAGAACTTGTTCAACGTTGAATACGCCGACGTCTTAGGAATTCCCTTTGACTTCACCGCTAAGCCCGTGCCCGCGCCACCGCAGCCACCGCGCGAGACGATTCAGGTCAAGGCCGTTCGGCCCGAGCGTGACCATCTGGAAATCAAGTTTCCGCGCGTTGAGGGTTACCGCGTGGAACTGCCCGAAGAACGACTAACGGCTGAGTTTAACGACGATTCGGTCTTTGAGCTTACGCCTGACATCGTCGGTCCTACCCAAACACGAAATCAAGGCATCATTGGCGAAGGCGTCGATTTGAATCTCATCCATACCGGTGATCTCCGACGGTCTACGCTCCTTTTTCATCTCAGCAAGCGTCTGTTGTATACCAAATGGCGTGATCCTGGTGAGGAGCCCAAGCTCCACCTCTTCGGCCAGCTCAAACGCATCACCAGGCAATGGCTGGATACCTGCCTGGTCTGCAAAGGGGGCACCTATCCTGCCCAGCTCATGTATCAGGAACTGGCGGATATTGCCTGCGAGCGCATCACGGCCGGTATCACACGCAAGCTCATTGGCGAAAGACCTATCAAGGCGGTTCTCGATCCTTACAATCCGACGGGCTCAACCATCCACGTCAATTTCAGAACGTCGAAGAAGGACCGCTGGGAGACAGATGCCCGCCGTTGCCATATCAACTGGGTCATACTCGATAGTGACTGGGAGGCTGAGTTCTGTCGCGTCGCCGAAGCCCATCCCCGCGTCCGCGCATACGTCAAGAACCATAGTCTCGGCCTGGAAGTACCGTACCGATACGCCTCGGAAAACCGCACCTATCTGCCTGATTTCATCGTCCTGGTCGATGATGGCCGAGGCACAGACGATCTACTTCACCTGATCGTCGAGATCAAAGGTTACCGGCGTGAAGACGCCAAGGAAAAGAAGACGACCATGGAGACCTACTGGGTCCCCGGCGTGAACCACCTCGAAAGTTACGGCCGCTGGGCATTCGCCGAGTTCACCGAGATCTACCAGATCCAGGCTGACTTCGAGACTCGCGTCGAAGAAGAGTTCAACAAGATGATCGATATAGTAACGGCTGACATGCCTGAGGGAGAGGCAAACGCATGAACGCACATAGTATGCCATTTTCGAAAATCATTAGCATGGATCAAGGTGCTCGTGAGCATTACCATGTGCCCAAATATCAGCGTGAGTATACGTGGGGCAAACGAGATTGGGAGCGGCTGGTACAGGACATTGATGAGAACGACCCCGGCTATTTCATGGGGTCGATTATTTGTGTAAGTGATGGCTACGCGGATAGCCCTGGCGACGAAATAATCTATGAGGTGGTGGACGGTCAACAGCGCCTGGCAACGCTCTCGCTCATGATGATGGCGATATACCAGCGGTTGAATGAGCTGCGCGAAGGACTAGATTTCGAAGATGATGAAGAACGACAAGATTTCGAGAATACGCTTTCAAGCTTGCGTAAGAAGCTGGTCAAGAAGAAACGCCATGGCGATTACCGTAGTGAGGAATTGGGCGGCTGGATCGAGCAATCAAAGATGTGCTTCTTGCGCGTACAGCCTAGCAGTCAGAACAGCAACCTGGAGGACTACAAGTATCTAATGGGTAGCATCGGCATGATCAAGGATCGTCCTAAGCCGCGTTATCTCGGCGTCAGGTCGATGTGCAAGGCATATCGATACTTCCAGAACAACATTCCTGAGGATGCCAGCAGCTTACTATCCCTGGTAGCGAAGATCAATCAGCTCAACTTCGTGCATATTTCGGTAAACACCCAGGCCGATGCATTCACCCTCTTCGAGACACTGAATAACCGAGGGGTGCCCCTCTCGGCCATCGACATCATCAAGAACAAGATGCTGGCCGAGATGGAAAAGCAACATCGGGTGAACATTGACGCTTCCTACGAGAAGTGGCAAGAAATCATCTCGTCTATTCCTGACACAACGGATCAGGAGCGATTTCTAAGACATTTCTACAATGCGTTCCGGTGGGACCCGACGGTACGAGTCGAAGGCATTCCACGGGCGGTCAAATCAAAAATTATCGCGATCTACGAAAACCTCATAAAGAGCAATGCCCAAAGTGTGTTTGATAGCCTCTGTGAAAGAGCCTCCCTGTATGGCAAGCTGCTTGACCCGGAAGAAAATGGTTTCGACAGTCAATTGCGCGGCCAACTCATTGACCTGGCTCGTATCAACGCCGCGCCGGCCTATCAGGTACTGCTGTACCTATTCTCACTGCCGGCCGAAACGTTTACCGAGACCGACTTTTTGGCCAAGGCAGTTGACCTGCTGCGCCGGTACTACGTGCGCCGCAATGTGACCGACTATCCGGCACATTACTCACTGCTCTACTACACAAAAGGAAAGCCAAGCTCGTTTGCCCGCCCCAAGGTTCCCAGACCGATCTGTGCCAAATGCAAGAAGGATCTCCGGGACTACGGCGGATACAAAAAATATGTAGCGAACGGGATTAATCTCAGTGATGTGTGGGACGATGTCAGCCCGGTGAGGCATCACAATACGAAGACACGAGCCGCAAATGAACTGCCACTCGTGATCCCAGAACGGGTCATCACCATTAGTGGCGTGGAACATGGCTTGGTTGTTGATCCATTCGCTGGGTCGGGTACCACTGTAGTGGCCGCCCGCTCAGCACAAATGCATTTCGTCGCAGCTGATTGCGAGATGGAGTATTGTCGATTGATGAGCAATCGTGTGCTGCAATCTTCAGGGGAGAAAGGAAAAGACTGACATGGAATTAGCCAACGCGTACCGTCAAAGACCCCCGTGAAAGGCCGGTTGTCTTCCCAATCGTTGTAGTCACCAATGACCATTCCGGTGCACTTCAGATCGATATCGGCCATCAGGCGAAAGTGTTTGCTCCAGTCGTTCGGCTCGGCCCCCAACCTGACCGGTGGAATAGGAGTTGCGGATCGTTTGGCTTCTTCCGTTGGTACCGACCAGACCGCCCGCACTGACGCCGCCTGTCACCGCAGCCGAGGAATAACAGTTGATGATTGCTCCATCGTTGTAAGCGACCAGGCCGCCCACCCATCGGCCCCCCGATACGCTTCCGCCTCGCACAAAGCACCCACTGACGGTCCCGTCTTCCAGATGATCGACGAGTGGAGCCACGCCGTCTCTCGCGCTTGCCTCAATCCGGGGATCGACCAGCCCGAGATTCATGATCCCCGCATTGTCCCCCTGGACCCAACCGAAAAGGGCGACGCTGTTCGCATCCGTAGATGTGTAGGTGAAGTTCGCAATGGTGTGCGCGTTGCCATCAAAGACGCCCGTAAATGGCACGTCCGCATCATAGGGCGCAATGATATTGTAGTCCGTTCCGGCATACCCGGCCAAGTCGATGTCCGCCATGAGCCTGAAGTGTTTATCCCAGTCGTTCGGCTCAGCGCCAATGGCGTTCACCTGCTCTGCCGTGTAGATCAGGTAGGGATCTTCGGGCTCGCCCGTTCCACCGCTGTACTGGGCCTTCGCGGTTGCGAGAAACAGGAATGTGGTTACGACCACCAGCGAAGCTCTCATAATACACTCACCTCCAATGGGTACACGCCAGGACCTTCAAAGATGGGCTCTAAGGCATTCGATTCGTCAACATGATGTCGTCAAAGTAGGCCAACCCCTCGCCGCCAGGCTGAGGGTTCTCACGGTCGCCGACGCCGATGATCATTTTCTTGATCGAACTAACGTCCACGCCGTCGGCTTGCAGATTAGCCAGTGGGATGTGCCACTTCTGCCACTCGGTCGCCGACAAGGCCTCTGCATCCGGGTGCACCACCACGGCGATCTGGCCGGCACTGTCCTCAATGGCCACATACAGGCGCTCCGGATGGTTGTCCGCTGCGCCGTGGACGTACAACGTCAGCGTGTCCACCCCATCCATCGTCCAATCCTGGGGTGTCTCCCACGTGCGCTCAGTCTCGGAGTACCAAGGATCATCCGTGTTGTTGTAATAGAGAGACATGGCCTGGCACCCGGCGTACACGATGTCCTCCTCCACATACGGAGCTACGACGCGGACGACCATGACCAGCGACCCCGTGTTGTTCATCCAGAAGTCGATCCAAGTCCAGTAAATGGCCGTGTCGCTCCAGTCATCGTCGTCGTAACTCTCGAAGTCGTCCACGAGGATGAAGTTGGCCGTGTCAAAGCTCCACACACTACCCTGCCATATGCGAGAGGGATCGGCGTCGTCGACCGCATCAACTCGCCAATAGTAGGTCTTGACCCATTCCAGATGACCGGGCTCATACGTTGTCATCCCCGGTAGCTGTCGCCCGCAGTAAACGTCCAGGTCATCGGGCCTTGCCTGGGCAACGCTGTCGCGATCCTCACCGAAGTATACATCGTAGTGCAGCCCCGCCGCTCCCGGCACCCAGCTGAGCACGGGATCGTGGTTCACATTGACGGCGCCGTCCGTCGGAAGCGGGAACATCACGGCCTCCACAACGGTGAAGCTCCAGACACTACCTTTCGTCAGACTGTCTGGATCGCCTTCGTCCAGTGGGTCGATTCGCCAGTAGTACGTTGTGCCCAACTCCAAGAGACCCGGGTCGTAAGAGGTCATCTGTGCCGGTTGACGACCTCGGTAGATACCTGGTGTATCGGGCGTCGCATGGGCCACCATATTTTCATCATCGCCGAAGTACACGTCGTGCCCTGCGATCCCGGCCTCCCCGTCCCAATCCAGGATGGTTGACCGGGGAACGTGGGTAGCGCCGTCGGGCGGACCGGGAGAGTACGCCCAGGGTTCCCACACAAATGTCGGGTAATCCTGCCCTTCGAGGATCCACCAGAGGTCCTCGGTGCCGTTTTCGATCTCGTGCGCGAAGTCCCAGCCGGCTGCAAGGAAGGTCCTGACCGTTTGCATCTCCTCGGTTGTTCGGCGCATCCCGCCGCGATACTCGGTTTGGCCACTGCTCAACGTATCCCAGAAACTGTGCATTATGAGACCGAAGCTACCCCCCGTGAAACCGCCGACCCACTCTCTTCCGCTGACCGCGCCGGTGCTGTAGGAGTAGGTCACGACGGCTTTGCCCCCATTGTCTCCTATCAGCCCGCCGACAGAACGATCTCCCTTGACGGCGCCCCTGCTGTAACAGTTGACGATGCTGGTTTCGTTGTTTCCGACCAAGCCGCCTACACGGTTATCGCCGCTGACCGGACCCCTGTTAAAGCAGTTGGCGATGTGGCCCTCGTTGTTTCCTACCAGGCCGCCGGCGGAATTGCCGCCGCTGCTGACGGCGCCGGTGTTGTAGCAGCCGATCACGTCGCCATAGTTGTTCCCCACAAGTCCCGCCGAGCCGCTGACGGCAGCCGTGTTGTAGCAGTTGAGCACAGCACCCGCGTTGGTCCCTACAAGTCCGGCGCCACCATGGACCGCACCTGTGATATAGCAGCCAACCACGGCACCTCCGTCGTTAAGCTTGACGAGTCCGGGTCCGATGACGTTCGCATCCACTACCCCCAAGTCTCTCACTTCGGCGCCGGGGCGCAGGTGTCCGAAGAGACCTCTGCTCAAATGCGAGATCGTGTGGTTATCGCCGTCAAAGACCCCGTCGAATGTCTGAATCAGGGGCTCCGGGCAGCCCTGCCTATCCGCAGGGGCCGGGTCTACGTCAATATCCGCCCCGAGCACGAAATGCCGGTCCCAGAGGATATTCGCCTTACACAACAAAATCAGTTGATCCGCCGAGTCAATATGATGGGGCGCTTCCGCGACGCCCTGGCCTTCCATCCAGTCAAGACTCGGTTCGCCGATGACATCGCCGGGCTTGCCCTCCCACGCCAGTCGCGGATAGTCGCGACCGGCATCGAGGACCCAGTGCGGGTCGTTGGCGAAGCCGTTTAGCCCGAACATGTCAGGATCCATCATCTCGGCTGTCGTCAAGCCGATGCCACCCGCGCTACATGATACCCCGGAGGTGTCCATGTCCCACAAGCTCGCGGTAGTCCTGCCAGTGCGGAGGCCGGCGGAGTCGCTCGTCGCATAGCCAACGAGACCACCGGCACCGGGATCGGCATTGACCACACCCGTGCTGTAGCTCATGGTGATGCGGCCTCCGTTGGAGCCCACGAGACCTCCGCCATAGTAACCCCCGTCGACGGCAACACTGCTGTAGCAGTGGGCGATATCCCCCTGGTTCCGCCCGACCAGGCCACCGGTGGTGTCGCTACCTGTGATCGTACCGGTGACATAGCATCCGGTTACCTGTCCTCCGTTGTATCCGATAAGACCCCCAACTGCGTGCCCGCCGGATATATTGACGTCGATGAGGCCGACGTTCTTCACCGCGGCACCGGAGGCTAACGTGACGAACAGGCCCCCGTATGTCTCTGCTTCGAGGGTCATATGCGATATCGTGTGCGCATTGCCATCAAAAACACCCTCGTATGGAGTGTAGTAGTAGTCGCCACCTATGGGATAGAAGACAACCCCTGTCAGATCGAGGTCTGCGACGAGCTTGAAGTGGCATTTCATCAGTCGGGGATTGTGGCCGATGCTGTTCAGCTCTTGGGCCGTGGCAATCAGATAGGGGTCATTGGGCTCCCCCGTGCCGCCGGAGAAAGTCGGCAATCCGAAGTCAAGAGGCAATTGCCAATAAAGGACCGGATACCCTCCACCTGCGGGCTCCGCCCAAATATCATGCGGGCCGTCCGCCTGGCCGACAAAATCCCACCCGGCCGTCATGAACGTGTTCGGGTCTTGCATCTCGGCGGTGGTCTTGCCTGTGCCGCCGGCACTGGTCGTCTGTCCACTGGTCTCAATATCCCAGAAGACATCCGCCACATCTCCGTTTTCGCTTCCTCCCGCCAATCCGCCGGCACCGAGGGGCGCTGTGACCGGACCCGCGGAATAGCACCTTATGACGGTCCCGTACCCGCATCCCACCCCCACCAGGCCGCCCGCATTGCCCGTCGTGGCCGAAACGGCGGCCGTGGAGTAGGAATCGATGATGGTTCCGCGGCCGGGCCAGGGGTTCTCCACACCCACCAGGCCACCCACACACGATCCGCCGACGACGACACCGCTGCTGTAACATTGGCTTACCCTGCCGCCGTAGTTCAACCCCACCAGTCCTCCAACGTTGTCAACGCCGCTGACGGCAGCCGCGCTGTAGCTCGTGACTATGGTGCCCCTGTTCTCGCCCACAAGTCCGCCGACGTCGCCTTCTCCGCTGACCGCGCCGGTGCTGTAGCAGTTAATAACAGCGCCCTCGTTCCGGCCCACCAAGCTGCCGACCTCAGGGCCGCTGCCATTGATCTCCACCTCCTCCAAGCCAAGATTGGAGATTTTGGCTCCGAAGTCTGACAGGCCAAACAGACCGACATAGAGCCAGCCAGTAATCGTCAGGTTCGAGATTGTGTGCCCGTTGCCGTCGAATGCGCCGGTGAAGTAATTATTCTCATCGACGCCGATGACAGGTCCGTCAAACACCTTCCGTCCCGGCAGATTCGGGTCGAGATCGATGTCGGCGGTGAGGATGAAGTGCTTATCGTAGTCATCGGGCGTCTCGCCCAGGGCGATCAGATCGGCGGCCGTGGCGATCTGGTATGGGTCCTCGGCTGTGCCGCTGCCGCCGGAGTATTGGGCTTGAGCCGTGGCAACAATGGCCAGAGAGAGTGCGGCTCCTGCGATCCCCCGGAAAATACTCACGACGTGCATATCTCACCTCCGGATGCCAGAATATGGCAAGAAAAGCTGCTCGGCCGGCAGCGAGAGCTTGCAGAAACCTGGGACCAGAGAGATCCCGCTCCCTGCCACCTGCAATGCTTCTATTGTACTCATCCGGCCGCAGCGATCCTATTGTGGAAACTACGTATTTTTCCCAGGCGAAACGCCTCAGAATCCTCGTTTTCGGGTCCCTGAAGCCACCTAAGGGACGACAGAACGCCATCCCAAGCGCACACTGTGTCCCCACTACTTATATATACTGCATCTGCCTCAGATACTGCGCGCCAACGCCGAAAAAGCAGTCCCAAACCCAACAAACAAGGTAACAACATCTCCGAGAATGCCGGGCTACAAGAAAGGGCCGGCGGCTCCGTTTCCCGCCGGCCCTTTGAGCACTCCATATATCTTGTCTCCAAGTCGCCTAGCGCGCGAGGGCCTCGATTCTGTCGGCGCTCAGCGCCACGTCGTAGATGCGGACGTCGTCGATCAAGCCGGAGAAGAAGCTGCCCTCCTCCGCGGCGTGTCCCACACCCATGCATAGGGTGCCGTTGGAGGCTCGCAGGTAGCCTATGTTGGACGTATCCTCAGCAACCCTGGTTCCGTCGGCGTACAAATGCCGGTGTGATCCGTCCCACACAACTCCGATGTGATGCCACGCC
>Ga0272442_10009026_pt1 | contig 12534 bp, 6 predicted proteins | sample SSMForm2O_FD_200262 | JGI IMG/M metagenome (GOLD analysis project Ga0272442, IMG submission 200262) | Marine sediment archaeal communities from Little Sippewissett salt marsh, Falmouth, MA, United States - SSM-Form-2O | ecosystem: Environmental > Aquatic > Marine > Wetlands > Sediment ... | reverse complement strand
CACCTTGGTTTCGGCTAATCCACAGGATGGAGGTGCCCCCCGGCATGGTAAACGGTGCGTCGGAGACGAGAAGCAGAACACCCTCTCTGGTCTGGAGGAAGGAAGGGACAGGCTGACTGGGGAGGCCCCGTTCGGCGTTTACAAAGCGTGCCTTGGACCAGGTGACGCCGTTGTCGTGGGAGGTCCTCATGACTAGAGCCAGATTGGCGCGGTAACCTGCACCCGCAGACATGCCTGAGAAATGAAAGAGCCTATCCCCCACGCGTCCCAGTGCAGGGGCGTGGTCGTTACGGTCCGGGGTGTCCCAGAAAGGCGCGGCAGGATCCCATTCTGTGGCGCCCCATCGGAATCGGCTCGCAGCCAACGCGAGCTCCCTGCCCGGCTCTCTCACGCAGGTGTACCAGATCGCCAGAAGATCTCCGTTGGGACAAATCTCAAGGGCTGGATCATGGTTGTGCCTCGAGTAAAGGGGACCCAAGCTTCCTTCTGGGATTTTGACATAGGGACGAGGCCCTTCGAAATAAGGGACACTGGGATCCGGGCCTTGTTTGACATCTGAAGGTACATCCTGCTTTACGTCCTTTTGCCAAAGACGAAGAGGTCTCTTGCCCGAACTCGCGGTCTTGGGAAGGGGAGCCGCAACGACTCGGAATCCAATGAAGCCATGCTTGTCCCCCGGGATGGTACCTGAACGGTTAGCGGAACGAAGATAGTAGAGCTCCGAGGAATGGCTCCCGCCCCGGGTCACCTTGAAGTCTCCGTCTTCTGGTCCCACCGGATCCAGTTGATCGTCTTCCTCGTAGGGACCGTGCCAATCGCGGCACCATTCCTCTACATTGCCGTGCATGTCGTAGAGACCCCATGGGTTGGGCTCCCCCTGGCCCACGGCAAGGGAGAACGGAGCGCTGTCCTTTGTGGTCAACTTTTCCGTGCAGGGTGCAGGCGGAACATCGCCCGAATAATACGGGGTCGCGGTCCCGGCTCGGCACGCATACTCCCACTCCGCCTCCGTGGGAAGTCTGTAGGGGATCCCTTCCTTTTCGGAGAGCCATTCGCAGAAACGTACGGCGTCAAACCAGCTCACGAAGGTGACGGCCTCGTCGTCGCCTTCCTCATAGGCGGGATGCTTTCCCTTCTCGCTCACATATCGATCCTTGTATCCGTGGGTCCGCATCCCTCTCATCGTGCGATGACCTGGATCGAACTCCTCGTACTGAGCATTGGTGACCTCGAAGGCGGCCATGTGGAAGGCATAGTCTATACGGACCCTGTGGGCAGGATGTTCATCAAAGTCCCCGTGGAGCCGGTTCTCGGTGTCCGTATACTTGAGGGGCCCTTTCGAAATCTCATCTTCCCTCACATGCTCGGGAAGAGGCGATCCTTCGAAGCCCATGGTGAAAGCCCCGGGGTCGACGCGAACCATTTTCATACCCAAGCTATTGGTAAATTTACGCTCATTTGACATGTCGGCGATCCCTTCCGTGAGGAGCACTGAAAGTAGGATGAGACACAATGAACCCTTCATCACCGTGACCAGTTTTGTCCCTTCAACCCCTCGACACGTTCGTATTCTCGCGTATTATTCGTTATGACGGTTAGGGCACTCCGCCTTGCCTGTGCCGCTTTCAACATGTCGTCCCCATTTCGCGCAAACCTGAAGAAGAGAGAGCCTAGGGATCACCTCTCGGTATGATGATCGAGGCGTTGCCAAGCCGAAGGATCGACGCTTCATTAGCATCCAATCTGTACTCCTTTGAAATGCGGACCGCTTGGCTGTTTCCGCTCTTGAAAACCTTTGCTGTAGTGATTCTTTGCCTCCAATGTATATACATGAGTATGTAAGGATCTTGTCCCAGGTTCAAGAGACGGACACGATACGTGATGGAGTGGGTCTATCTGATGCAGCAAGACCTGAGGATCATCTCTTCCTGTGGAAGACCACTGCCGTGTGCACGTCAAGGTTCGTCAAGGAAAGTTTTAGGGTTCCCTTGCTCCATTCATGAGTCGCTTGGGTCAACAGAGGGAATGTCGTCACCCGGCTTGGTTTCCATGGGAGGTCCATGCGGATCACCACTTTGCGGAGTGGCCCCGGATCATCGATGTTGTTTTTCATTGACGGCACGATCGGTTTCCCATTCACTGAAGAGGTCAGGTCCGTGACGTGCAGTACCCTGGCCTCTCCCTTGCCGCGGATCGAGAAGACCATTTGGGCCTCTCTCGATGCGTCCTGCACGCGAATAGCAGGTTTCATTCCCAATCGGTCCATCACGCGAGACCAGAGAGAGTCCTCATCCGGATAGGGGATGTCGATCCTCTCCCAAAGGGCCAGCGTTCCCTTGCCCACGCGGCAGGTCGTCAATCCAGGTACTGCGTCGTCCCCTTGAGACTTGACACCACCATGCGCCCCCAGGAAGCCTGCCAGATCAGGCACGTCCTCAAGACCCCTTCCCGTCACGAGTAAGAGTCCGCCTCTGCGCGCGAATCCTCTGAGCGCGTCCATGGTCTGCTCCGCCAGTACACGCTGATTGGACACAACGACCGTAGAGTACTGGTCGATCCTCTTCTCTAGGAGGACCTCATTGGGCATATCCACGCAGTAGTGGGCGTCCTCGATACCGAGAGCCGCCCTTTCTGCGGCAGCTCGATCGTAATAGCCGTCCATGCCTTCCAAGCGTTCCCTCTCCCAGCACGTCTCGCTTAGGACCACTGCCACTTGCTTCAAGGACGTAGTGCGGCCTAGGGCACCCTCTCTCTCCCGGGCGAAGGCAGCGCACCGCCTGGCGCGTCCCTGCACCTCTTCCTTGAGGATGCTATCTCCAGGCGCCCACAGGAACCATACCGACCCCGAGGCGAGGGTCAATCCCCCCATCTGGACGATTCTTCGGAAAGAGGCCCTTTCGCTTTTGCGCAGTTTGACGGACATGATGTTGTGCATGATGTCGTGGGGGACATCATCCTCCGGGGAGAGCGCCATGGCCGAGACGCGGGTGGAACGAAGGGCGAGCCCGTGGCTGAGGTCTCCGCTGAGCGTATCAACGAACGGAGGTGGCGAACGGGGGTCCCTTCCGCTGAAGCGCCAGGAATGATTGCTTGTATAGAGACAGGAAGGACACACCTCATGGATGGATCGGGCCATCTCCATGCGATAGCCGTCCAGTCTCTCCATCTGAAAGGCCAACCAATGGGGCCAGTCAGGATCTTCTGGAGCTACGGGAGGCCCTTCCTTCCCTGTCCTTTCCTTCCAGGCGGCTTTGCAGTTTCTGCAATAGCAGGTGCACGTCCTGGCGTGATCGCCGTCCACCCACAAGGCGTCAGGCTTGTCTCTCAATCCAAACTCCTTCACCATGGGTAGAAACACCCTCTCCAGAGCGCCCGATTGGTCCTTACTCGCACGCATACAGATATCCAGACCTTCTCCCTTACCCTTGCCCTTTCCCATGGCATTCAACTGCACCCATTCAGGATGGCTGTGGTGGAGAAAGAGTCCACGCGTGTTGATGTAGATGCCGAAACGTTTGTCGAGCCTGTCAGCGACCTGACGCCACGCGGCAAGGGTATCCCAATCCTCAATCTCTGGATGGCGACGGATTCTTGTCTGATAGGTGGTGGTCCCCCTGCTCCCCATGGCAGAGACTTGGATCATGGATACGTCTATTCCCTCCACCATGTCCGCCAGTTCATCCACGGTATACCCCTTGCCGGCCAGGAGGGAATGGTTGTCGATATGCAGGTTGACCACCGTGTCCCAATACCAATCGTTCCGACGGGGTTCCGCCCCGAGTGGGAGCCCAGCCAGTAGGATCAAGCAGAGGGCGGTCCCCAGCAGGAGCAACCGTGTCCCAGATCCTATTCCTATCATTCTTCCCGCCTTCCTTTCGATCATGGCGTCAATATACAGAGAGGCATGGACCCGTGCAATGGAGATGTCTCAGGCGAAACGCTGTCGAGCAGTTCGGCCCTGTCGGGGCAGGCGCTGGCTGCCGGCTTGGCTCGTTGGCGTTGGAGTCCGCCAGCCGGGGAGCGGAAAGCAGGGAACCAACGCACCATCCCGTGAGTTGAAGAAGACGTACTCGAAAGCTTTTTGATGCAGCTACAGGAAAAGGTGCAGATGCTTCCAGGTCTATCAGGAGGGAGATCCATGGAGTCAACGAGTTTACCACCTGATAAGAAAGTCCTAAAGCGACTCCTTGACGCATCTTTGCAGGCGCTACGCACAACGCTGGTCACTCTGTGCGTCATGGTTCCTTTCATCTTCGTCATTTCCCGTGTGGTCGCCGCAAACGGTCGCCCTGAACCAGAGCAATCCATCTGGTCCTATGAAGTGCTGTGTTTCATCTACAGTTCGCTCATGATCTTCTCCCAGGTTCCTGTCCTGTTCGTGGCGAGCGCCGTGATCGCGTTCCATCGCAGGCGACTACGCCTCTCTCTGGCTCTCGTTTCAGGTATGCTCCTGCCGTTGCTGGACTGTTTGGTTTTTGTCGTCTTTATGGGCATGAACAGCCTTGGACATATGGCAAGCCCCTTCTTTTCTATTTTGCTGCGGCGCTTACGTCAACCTGCACACATGGCGATCCTCTTCGTTCTCCTTCCCGTTTTTGTGCCGCTGTTGGCTTCAGCGGTTCAGCTACTTCCTATGAGAAGCGCTAGAGACTCCAAAGAAGCACCGAACAGTGGGAGGGCATAATCCTGTCCCCCAAGAAGGCAACGCTAAAGGTCTCTAATTAGTTCCCGTTGCGGAAAGGAGATTTACTTCCGTGCCCCTGGGAGGAGGAGGGAGTTTTCTTGCCTCATGCTCGGCTCGTTGGAAACGTCGCAATACGAGCCTGCGCGGACGGGAACGCCCCGAGGAACCGAGCTACCGCTCGGTAGTCGGACCGTCCCCGAACCCGCCAAGACAACTCCCTCCTCCTCCGAGGGCCGTGTGAACGTGTCTTTCCGCAACAGAAACTAATTAGTTCCCGTTGCGGAAAGCGTCTATGCAGCTGTCCAATGGGTGAAGAGAGCTGGCTTGGCGGGTTCGGGACAGGCATGAACCGGCGTGATGCGAAACATCGAGGAGGAAGGGAGAGATCCTTTTCGAACGGTTTGAATTCCGTTCCCACGCCGAATGCACATTCGGCATCTGGGAACGGCCTTCTCCTCGGCGGTGCGTATTCGAGCCTTCCAACGCACCGCCAGAGGGAAGTGAGAAGAGGACCTCTCCCTTCCTCCCGCAGATCACACAGCGGCCATTCTAATGCGACGAGCATGAGCCAAGGCAGCTTTCTCCTCCCATCGGACATTGGGCCACATTGCCCTTTCCGCAACAGGTACTAACTAGCCTGTCTTCTCGATGATTCGTTTCATTTCCTGGATCCCTGGATGCTCCCCGCAGGCGATCGCGGCCCTCTGGATTGCCTCCAAGGCTTTGTCTGTTCGTTTCATCTCTAACCAGGCCCTGGATAGGTTGATCCAGGCTTCGACACGGTTGGGTTCGAGACGAAGTGAGGCCTCCAACGCCTCTATGGCTTGTCGATATTCTCCGAGTCCGCCCAGTACAGCCCCATATTCTGCGAGGATCTTGGGATGGTTGGGGGCCTTGGCCAAGGCTTTTTCCATGAGGGTGACGGCTTCGCTGTGTCTGCCTAACTGAGCCAAAAGAAGCCCGTAGTTCATGAACAGCTCCACCTGGGGATCTGGATCGCATTGAATGGCTCTTTGGAAGGAATTGATCGCATCGGAAATGCGTCCCATGGCCTGATAGCAGAGGGCCTGGTTATTCAGCGCACCCGAACATGTGGCCGGATGATGAGCGGCATGGCCGAAAGCCACCGCTGCTTCCTCCAGACGGTCGGAGCCCCGGAGGATCCGTCCCAAAAGGACCCATGTGGCGCCGTCCCGCGGATCGATAGAGAGAGCCTTTCTGGCGTGATGTTCAGCTTCCTGAACGTTCTGTGCTTCCCAGTTGAGACGCGCCGCCAGGTAGGCGACGCGTTTGTTGTTGGGTTCATCCTGGCTGAGCGTTTTCAGCAAATGGAGGGCCTCAGTGGTGTTGCCTTTCGCCAAAAGACTCAATGCTCTGTTGGCGAGAGACGCCACGTGAATCCTGTCCTTGGGATCCGGTCCCGTGGAAAGTGGCCTTGAGGTCTCCGTGGTTGAGCTGAGATATCCCAACTGTAAAAGATGCTCAGCCGTCTCACTGGTGACGGTTTGATCATGCCATGCCCCGTCTTCAATCCGCTGTTCTTCGAGCACTTTCGTCAATTCGGACGCGTCCATCGTTCCGAATAGATTGTGTCTTTCTTTGGGATCGATGGAAAGGTCGTAAAGCTCCTGAGATGGCGCCTTAATATACTTGAGCTTTCCCTGTTTGACCCCGGAGAGGGACGCCCACCCATATTGGAGCTGTCCGTAAACGCTCTCAAAGAAGAGAGGCTTCAAGGGGGCTTCTTCTCCCCGCGCCAGACGAAAGGCCCGAGAGGAGCTTTTTTCCAGTCCCAGGGCCTCCAAGCAACAGGACATCAGTTCCGTCAAGGAGATGGGATTGGGGACGATCGTCCCTCGAACGTCTGCCGCCGGCGCGGAGAGGAGACAGGGAACCCTGAGGGAACTTTCATAGACAAAGACGCCATGGGTGTCTTCTCCGTGTTGGCCGAGGTCTTCTCCATGATCGCCTACCACCAGAATGACTGTGTCGTTCGGTCGTGGAAGAGCTTGTAATAGGCGTTTCATTTGGCTGTCCATATAGCTGATCTCAGCGTCATAGGGTGCGTTGGGGAAGCGGTCGGCAAACTCGGGAGGGGGCGAATAAGGGGCGTGCGGATCGAAGTAGTGGACCCACAGGAAGTAAGGCTCTTTCCCTATCTGGGACAGCCAAGAGAGGGCCGCTTCGGTTGTATCCTCGGCCCTTCTTTCAGGATAGAAGCCCTTCTCTTCGGCAGGATATCGGTCATCGTACACCTGAAAGCCTTGTCCCAAACCAAAACTCTCGTCCAGCGTGAAGGATGACACGAAGGCCGCTGTCTGATAACCGGCGTCCCGCATCGTTTCGGCTAGGGTCCGAGCGGAGTCAGGCAGGCGGAACGCGCCGTTGTCCCGCACCCCGTGCTCCCATGGATACTGTCCGGTGAAAAGGGTGCAGTGAGAAGGAAGCGTGATGGGGACGGCCGAGGTGCATTCGGCAAATAGGGCGGATTTCGTCGACAACTCATCGAAGCAGGGGGTATGCGCTTCCTTGTGTCCGTACGCTCCCATGTGATCGGCCCTGCAGGTGTCCAGGGTGACAACGAGCAAGTCCTGCTGCTTCTTCTTGCAGCCGCAAAGAAGAAGAACGGCAAAGAGAAAGGCAATGAGGGTGCAAAGCCGTTCTCCCGCTGGGAAGCCGACGGGACAGCTTCTAGGCGGAGATTTTCCTTGAAAGACCCATGCCCCGTGACCTGGGAGCGGAAAGAACATGGTATGCTTGAGAGGTCTGGCAGGAAGATCGGAAGAACGCATCAGCATGAATCCATTGTAGCACCGGGAGGAAATCGCCTTGGGCGTGAAGATCACATTCATCGCCAGGGAACCCGGGGCACAGGTTGGAATCATGTCCCTCTCTGCCTGTGCCCGGGCGAAAGGACACCTGACGCGGCTTCACGTGGTGTCTTTGGCGAGGGATTGGTTGGAGCGGCTGGAGGCGGACCGGCCGGACATCGTCGGGTTCACTGCAACGACGGGACGGCACCTTTGGGCGTTGAACTGCATGACGAGGATCAAACAGAAGCTGCCTGAGGTCCTCACCGTACTGGGGGGACCCCACGCCACTTATTTCCCGAGGGTGGCGGAAGATCCCTCCTTGGATGTAGCTTGCGTGGGGGAAGGGGAGGGGGCTTTTCTGGATCTGGCCGAGGCGGTGGAGAACGGGGCTGACTCGGACGAAATACCCAACCTGGCCCGCCTTCGGAATGGAGAGGTCCTCGTCAATCCTGTCCGTCCCTTGATCCAAGATCTGGATTCTCTTCCATTCGTGGATCGAGAGCTTTATCATTGCTTCCCGGTGGCCTTGGCGTTTCAGCGGCACGCGTGCATCATGATGGCGGGCAGGGGATGTCCCTATGACTGCGCCTTCTGCTATAACTCGGCCTGCAAGAAACTCTACCGAGGGAAAGGCACGTACGTCCGTCGAAGAAGTCCGGAGCACGTTGTCACGGAGATGCAGCTCTTGAAGGATCGCTACGGGATTCAGCGCTTCCTTTTCGACGACGACACGTTCAGCGCGGACGAGGCGTGGCTGGAGTCGTTCTCTGACCTTGCAAGAGAACGGGTGGACGCACCCTTTGTCTGCAACGTGCGGGCGGACACGCTATCCGATGGGACAATCGCCGCCCTTTCCCGGGCAGGATGTACCGGGGTCAAGATGGGCGTGGAGACAGGGGACGAGGATCTTAGAGGGAAGGTCCTGAATAAACGGATTTCAAACGAGGCCATCCTTTCGGTGGCCGGGAAACTGGAAGCAGCCGGTATTGAGCTGCAGACGTTCAGCATTCTAGGCGTCCCGGGGTCCTCCTTGGCACAGGACTTGGACACGGTCCGCTTTAACCAGAAGCTTTGTCCCAGGCACGCCTGGTGCAGCCTTCTCAACCCGTATCCCGGCACGAAAATTAGGGAGACAGCGGTGGAGGAAGGACTCCTTCCGGAGAGCGCGGCCCTGGACGACTACGCCCGGGAGTCCTACTTCGTCCACACGCCCATGAATCTCCCAGACAAGCGACGCATCCTTCATCTCCATCACGTGTTCGACGTCTGCGTGAGGCACCCCAGCTTTTTCCCGCTGCTCATCAAGCTTCTTGGTCTCCCCATCACGCCCCTCTACGAACTCTTCTTCAAGATGCACCACGCGTCGGCGATTCACCGCTTTTACAAGATTCCCTGGATTACCTGGATCCGTTTCCTATGGAGCTGCCGCGGGATTTACTGAGGGGGCCAGCGGCAGCTCTTCGCCTAGCTGAGCGGACCGTGCGCCCCGTTGTAATGGAACTGATCTCCCCCAAACCCTGTACAATGAGAAGCGGAAGCGTGACGGAACTCAGCGAATGAAGGCTGGAGGGAGAAGCGATGGCGTTTGAGAGACCTAGATCGAGTGGATGGGTTGGTTTGTTCGTTGGCGGTTTGAGCCTGGTGTTGGCGTCCATTTCTGCGTGGGGGGCTGCCATGGAGAACGGACGGGTCAGGGTGGAGACGCTCCAGGATGAGGCGCCCTTTGGTGGCTTACGGCTCCAAGCCCTACCTGAGGGGCCCTCTCACGAGGTTTTCCTTTCCCTCACTGGGGACCTTACGGCCTCCTCGTGCCAGGTGAAGGAGGGGAGGCGCATGCGGCTGGAGGGACTCCAAGGACGAGCGCCCTCTCCTGTGACGGATGGTTGGATCGAGGTGGCGCTCTTGGAAGGGGATCCCTACCCGCGGATTGCGTTTCACCTGCAAGGCGAGGCTGTGGACGTGGAAGCATGGACTCGAGCCTATGGCGAGATTCCGTTTCATTTCCTGAGCTGTCCCCTGTTGGGAGCTGAGGTGTTCCACCAGAGGGGATGGCCGATCGGCACCCCGGATTACGATCCCTATCCCATGCGTCAAGCCGAGAATTTCGGCAAGACGATTGTCTCCCACTTCTCCCGGGACTGGACAAACGTGGTGCCGTTGGGGGCGCATCCCTTCCCTGTGGTGGGACTCTGGAAACCGTCGGCAGGAAGGTACGCCGGGTATGACTTCCATTGGAGTAGGCTGAAGGGAAACAGAGAACGTGACGTCTGCACCTCGTACTGCTTCGCCTTGGGCGAGGATCGAAAAGAGGCCTTTACCTTGGCGTACCCGCACAGCAAGGGATATCAGAAACTGGTTTTCCCGGAGGAGCCGTTTCTCTTGGAAGGCTCCTTCACCTTCCTGTATGCCGCCTACCCGGCGAAAGAGGGGGGGGCATGGGATCCCAATCTTTTCGTCACGGACTGGGTTTGGAAGACCTATGGGGATCTTCTGCCCAGGACCCCGCAGGTCAACGATCTCTCCTGGCTTCCCAACAACATGCGGTTCGACGACTTCTCCTTGCAGGGGGTGGGAGGTCTCTTTGGACCGGAAACGGAGCCGCGCTGGTTTCTTCCGGGGTCGATCGATGGACGAGGGGTTGGGGAGAACTACGTGGGCGTGGATCTCATGATGGAGCGGGGACGGACAGAAGAGATCGAGCGCTTTCACCGGGACATCGCTTGGCTGAGAGAGAGGGCGAAACGTTTCGAAATGAACGGCGACGCCTGCTGCTTCTGGGAGAAGCCGATTGAGGGGGATGGGGCCGAGATGTTCGGTCCGGGGGTGAAATCCCTTCACAATGTGGGGGGGTGGGGGATCGCCTTGGCTCTCTTGGAGGCGTACCGTTGTCAACCAGAGCAGTGCGCCGAGTATCTGGAGGATGTGGACGGAGCGCTTCGATGGACCAAGCACCTGTTGTATACCAGGAACTGCTATCCGGACGTGCCTGCAGCCGAGTTTGCCTGGAGCGCGGGTCCTGCCACGGCTTTCTGTTTGAGGTACTACTTCACGTTCAGGGACGATCCGACACGAGGGGAGTTGGCGGAACTGGCCTATCGGTTGTCCCGTTCCATGTTGTATCGATACTTGGCGATATGGACGAGTGACAGCGATATTATGGACGGGGATGAGCCGAGCTTCATGATGGAACCCAACGCGGGACAGCCCTGGTGCGCCTGCGCGTGCGCCAACGAAATTTGGGTTCTGCCCCGCGCTTTGGTCCGCGTGTACGTGTCCACAGGGGATCCTGTGTTGGGCTACTATCTCAGGGGTATGATGGAGCGTTTTCACGAGATCGTTCAGAACGTGAAAATGTCCACATTGCCCGAGTACGCACACGACATGTACAGCGAGAGGCTGGGACTCTACGACGGGTGCGCCCAGGGGGACGGCGTGCGCGGGGATTTTGGCGGACTGTGGGGGGGGAGCGAGCGGATCTGTTGGCCTCCCGGGGAGGCCACCGTTCGGATCGTGTGCGGGGAACGGACCGCTTTCGCATTCAACAAGGATGGCTCGCATACAGTCCTCGCATCCTACAAGGCTGGAAGGGACGGCGCGTTTGGCTTTCAGTTGAAGGCGCTTCAGGACGAGGGAAGGGAACGGACCGTCTGCGTGACCTTTCCTTTTCTGGATCTCAGGGGAAGACCTGTCTCCTGGCTCTCTTCCGAGGGACCCGTGGATCTGCGAAAGGCGGGACGGGTCAAAGAGCACGACTTTGCGCCCGAAAGCCTGACGATCACCAACGTTCCGATGGAGACGTGGGTCGAGGTGGGGAAGGGTGAGATGGAGGAGGTCCCTCTTCCCGACCTGAAGGCGAGGTCTTTGCGGGAGAAAAAGGCGTTCCTGTGCGAACCTGACTTTGTGGCGTTGAACGTGGCCTCTTGCGCGGATCACGAGGTGTCGGTGGACTGGTCAGCTAATGAAGGATACGGCGGATTGTGGACAGGGAAACGATGGGTGGGGGGCGTTCCTTTCTATCTGGTGGATCCCGAATTGAACCGGGGACTTGGCGCGGTGTCGCGAAACCCAGTTCCAGTGGAAAAAGCCTTGGCGGAAGAGCGGCTTCGTCCGCCTGAAGCGGAAACGAAATGGCTCTTTGCCCTGGTGGCTGGGGAGGACGAGGACAACGCGGGCTCCCTGGTCGTCCAATACGACAAGGGACGGCAAGAAGGGGTGTCGTGCGAGGATGCGGTTCCGTTCGTTGTGGGATGGCCTGAGTGCTACACGTGGCATTTGGATTTGGTGGTCCACAAGCTTCAGCGTCTTCCAGTGAGGCATGTGCTTCCCAGGGGAGTGACAGTTTTTGCTTTAACCTTGTGCAATGCCCCGGAGGACCAGCTAGAGCCCATCCTGGCCGCGGTGAGAGAGCGCGTCGAAGAGATCCGGGCCGAGGAAGCGGCCGCAGCGCTGATGGGACGACTGGAAGCGGATCTTCGTCGTCTGTCCGGACACGTCGCTGTCCTTCCTGTGCCGGGAAAGGATCGAGTGGAGAAAACCAAGGCGTATCGTCGGCTGATGAAGAGGGGACTCCACGTCCATCTGCGCATTCTCACCCCGGAGGAACTGGTGCAGCCAGGGATCTTCAATGCGCAGAGCTTTCCTGTGGCGCTGTACCTGGGATCGGAAAGCTACGTGCATAGCGTCTCCAAATCAGGGGATGGACTGGACGCTCTTCGACGATACCTCTCCGAGGGAGGCACCGTGGTGATGCTTCCCAGGGGACCTTTCCCCATGTACTACGCTCAAACGCCGGGAGGAAAGGGTGTGGAAGGCGAACCCAATGGCCGCGGCGCAGGACAGGTGGGATGGCCTGTCTGCGGTAGCGGGGTGAGGGGCGCGAAAGACCTTTTGGCCGGGGCGGACGTGGCTGGATGGGAAGAGCCGCCGGAGGGCGCGTCTCTCTTCTTCGTTAGGAATGAAAGCGTGGAGGCGGTTCAAGAACTTCCTTGTCGGTTTCCCTTCCCTAAGGAGGGCGATCTACGGTGGCGTCCTACCGCG
>Ga0272442_10009025_pt1 | contig 12535 bp, 11 predicted proteins | sample SSMForm2O_FD_200262 | JGI IMG/M metagenome (GOLD analysis project Ga0272442, IMG submission 200262) | Marine sediment archaeal communities from Little Sippewissett salt marsh, Falmouth, MA, United States - SSM-Form-2O | ecosystem: Environmental > Aquatic > Marine > Wetlands > Sediment ... | reverse complement strand
TTCCCTGGGCCGAGGCTACGATCCACGTCAACGCCGTGGGGCACGCCTCGGTAGCGGGTATCTTCGAGGGCATCAAGGCCTACTGGAACGAGGAACAGGGCGAGCTGTACGTTTTCCGCCTGGCCGAGCACCTGGAACGTTTCCTCAACTCGATCCGAATGGTTCGCTACGGCTTCGAATACAACAGGAAGCAGCTGCATCAGGCCGTGCTGGAGCTGCTCAAGGCCAACAACTACCGCCGGGGAGTGTACATCCGGCCCTACATCTTTCAGAGTGGGATCGTCCGGGAGCTGCTTCAGGCCCAGCCCGGCAAAGCCACGGAGCTGATCATCGACTCCTGGCCTTTTGCCTCCTACCGGGACATGAGCCAAGCTCTGCACGTCTGCCTCAGCTCCTGGACCCGCATCTCGGACAACGTGATGCCCCCACGGCTCAAATGCTTTTCCAACTACCACAATGGACGCTTGGCGGCCATGGACGCGGTGGTGGCCGGTTACGACTGGCCGATCATGCTCGATGACCGGGGAAAAGTAAGCGAAGGCCCCGGGGCCTGCCTGCTGCTGGTGCGGCATGGCAAGGTCATCGCACCGCCGGTAACCAGCGCCATTCTGGAAAGCGTGACCCGGGAGACGATCTTCACCCTGTTGGAGGAGGTTCTGGACATACCCTTCGAGCAGCGGGAGGTCGACCGGACCGAGCTGTACGTGGCCGAGGAGGTCTTCTTCGTGGGAACCGGCTGGGAGATCATGCCGGTGGCCTCAGTGGACAGATTGCCCGTAGGCAATGGGGAGACCGGGCCCATCACCCTGCGGATCGCCGAAGCTTACCGCCGGGTGGTACACGGTCAGGATGACAGGCATCCGGAATGGCGGACCCCGGTCTGGGAGCAGGGGCGGTGAGGTTCGAGCATCATTTCCAGCCGCCGGACCTCCAACCGCTGATCGCGCCCGCCTCCATTGCCGTGGTCGGAGCCTCGGAAAATCCCGGCCCGGGTCTGCAGGCTCTGGAGAACCTGAGGCAGCTCGGCTACGGCGGAGAGATCTATCCGGTGAATCCCCGCTACCAGGAGGTGCTGGGACTGCCCTGCTATCCATCCCTGGCCGCGGTGCGGGAGGCGGGACACACCATAGATCTGGCGGCAATCCTTCTCAACAGAAATCTCGTGCTGCCCATCCTGGAGGAGGCGGCAGCTGCCAAGGCCCGGGCGGCTTGGGCCTTCGCCAATGGTTTTGCAGAGGCCGGCGAGGAGGGCAGGGCGCTGCAGCAGCAGATAACCGATCTGTGCCGGAAGCACAACATCCTCTTCTGCGGTCCCAACTGCGTGGGGATTTTGAACTTCAACGGTAAAGCCGGGGCCTACAGCGCTCCGGCTCCCCGGGAAATCGTGGCCGGAGATATCGGTATGGTTGCCCAGAGCGGCTACGTCTGCATCCAGGTGGCCAATGCCAATCGCGGCCTGGGATTCAGCATGATCCTTTCGGCGGGCAATGAAGCGGTGGTGGACGCCACCGATTACATCGGCTACATGCTGGAGGATCCGGGAACCAGGGTGATCATGGCTTTCATCGAGCAGTTTCGCCGCCCCGAACGGCTCCCCGCCCTGGCTCGCAGAGCCCGGGCGCTGGGCAAGCCGATCGTGCTGATCAAGGTGGGTCGTTCGGAGATGGCCCGGCGGGCCACCGCGGCCCACACCGGTGCCCTGGCCGGTTCCGACGACGTTCAGGACTCTCTGTTCAAACAGCTCGGGTTGATCCGGGTGGAGGATCTGGATGAGATGTTCGAGACCGCGGAGCTGCTCGCCAAGTGGCGCGACAGGCTGCCCGGGGGCAACGGCGTGTTCGCCGTGACCCTATCCGGCGGCGTGATCAGCCTGCTCGCCGACCTGGGGGAGAATCTGAATCTTCGCTTTCCCGGCTGGACGGATGCGGGCCGGGCCAAGGTAAAAGAGTTTCTGCCTCCCTACGCTGGCGTGGACAATCCGCTGGATGCATGGGGTTTCGGCAAGGTGGAGGAGGCATACCTGCCCTGCCTGAGCGCCGCGGCGCAGGAGCCGGAGGCCGATCTGATCATGGTTTCTCAGGATGTGCCGGGAGGTATGGCCCCGCGCCAGGTCGACCAGTATGCCGCGGTGGCCGAAGCGGCCGCCGCGGTGTATCGCAACAGCGGCAAACCCGTCGTGTTTCTCTCTAACCCTTCGGGGGGATTCGACGCCAGGATCCGGGGAATCCTGGATCGCGCCGGAGTGCCCCTGCTGCAGGGAAGCAGGGAGGGACTGCGGGCCATCGAGCACGCGATCAGCTACGCGGAGTTTCTAAGGGGGAATCCTCCCCCAGCCGCGGGCGCCGCCCGGTCTGCGGCGGCCGAAGAGGTTCGCTCCCTATTCGACAGGGGTTCGGAAGCCATGACCGAGTTCCAGAGCAAGCAGGTGCTGGCCGCCTACGGAGTGAGCTGCACCCCGGAGCTGCTCTGCGGCTCCGCCGATGAGGCGGTAGCGGCGGCCCGGGAGATCGGCACACCGGTGGCCCTTAAGGTCATGTCCCCGCAGATCCTCCACAAGACCGAGGCGGGCATCATTGCCCTCAATCTCTCCGGAGAGCAGGAGATCCGGCGCAGCTACGCACAGTTGCTGGCGGCGGCCCGCCGCTACGATGCCCAGGCGAGCATCGACGGAGTGCTGTGCCAGCGGATGGCCACCGGCGCGGTGGCCGAAGCGATCGTGGGCCTGTTGATCGATCCCCAGTTCGGCCCGGCGGTGATCTTCGGTATGGGCGGGGTCATGGTGGAGGTCTTGGGCGATCGGGCTCTGGGCATTCCGCCCCTGGATCGAGATACGGCCAGGGGCATGATCGAACAGACCCGCACCTCCAGAATCCTCAAAGGGTTTCGCGGAGCTCCTCCGGCGGATATGGAGGCTCTGATCGACGTGCTGATCGCGGTGGGCAACCTGGCGGTGGATTGGTCCGAGCGCATAGAGGCCCTGGATATCAATCCCCTGCTGATCATGCCGCAAGGAAAAGGGGCGGTGGCCGTGGATGCCCTGTTGGTGCTGAAACAGGTCGAATGAGATTTGTAATGTATTCTGCAACCGTTGCTGTTGAGGTTGCAGAACATCATCATACTAGGAGGTGGGAAGTTTGAAGCAGATATTGTCCGGAAACGAGGCGATCGCCCGCGGAGCGTACGAAGCGGGAATCGAGATCGCGACCGGTTATCCCGGTACGCCGAGCTCGGAGATCATCAAGACGATCGCACTCAACTACGGAAACGACATATACACCGAATGGTCCACCAATGAGAAGGTGGCCATGGACGCCGGTGCCGGTGCCGCTTATTCGGGGCGCCGCACCCTGGTCACGACCAAGCAGGTCGGTATGAACGTGCTCTCCGATTCGCTGATGTACGCCGTGTACACCGGGGCGGAGGCAGGCCTGGTCGTAGTAACCGCGGACGATCCGGGGATGTTCAGCTCTCAGAATGAGCAGGATAACCGCTGGTACGCCCGCCTGGCCAAGATCCCACTGTTGGAGCCAGCGGATAGCCAAGAGGCCAAGGATTACGTGATCCTGGGTATCGAGCTGTCCGAAAAGTTCGACACCCCGATCCTGGTGCGAACCGTGATGCGCACCTCCCACTCCAAGAGCGTGGTGACGTTGGGAGAACGTGCGCAGGGCAAGGCGGAGATCGGGCCGTTCAAACGGGATCCCTCTAAATACAACTGCACGGCCAGCAATGCCCGGGTGATGCATCCCATGGTGGAGGAGCGTGTAAAACGAATCGCGGAGTTCGCCGACACGCTTTCGATCAACAGGATCGAGTGGCGGGATCGTTCCCTCGGCTTTGTCACCGCAGGAGTACTGTACCACTACCTGCTGGACGTATTTCCCGACGCCTCGATCCTCAAGCTGGGAATGACCTATCCCCTACCGGAGCGGTTGATCCGGGAGTTCGCCGCCGGGGTGGAGCAGCTGATCGTGCTGGAGGAACTGGACCCGGTGCTGGAGGAGCAGATCAAGGCCATGGGCATCGAAGTCCGGGGCAAGGAACTCTTTCCCCCCTGCTTCGAACTGTTGCCCGATGAGATCAGGCGCTACACCGCGGAGGCGGGGCTGCTGAAGTCGGAGTCGAAGAGCTCCGCTGCTGCCGGAGCCGAGAAGATGCCGGAACTGCCGATCCGCTCACCCGTGTTCTGTGCCGGCTGTCCCCACCGCTCGACCTTCTATCTGTTGAAGCGGATGAAGCTACCCGTTGCCGGGGATATCGGCTGCTACAATCTCGGCACCCTTCCCCCTTTCGAGTCTCAGCATACCATGGGAGCCATGGGCGCCAGCATAGGGGTATTGCACGGCATGTCCCTGGCCGAACTGCCGGAGAATCGGGTCTGCACGATCGGGGATTCCACCTTCTTTCACTCCGGAATGGCCCCTCTGGTGAACATGGTGCACAACCGGAGCCGGGGCGTGGTGATCCTGATGGACAACAGCGTCACCGCCATGACCGGGCACCAGGACCATCCGGGGGTGGACTGGGCGGTCACCGAAAAACGGCCCGCCCGGCGGGTCGATCTGGAGGCGGTTGTGCGGGCCTGCGGTGTGGAGAAAGTCAAGGTGGTGGATGCGTTCAAGATCAAGGAGGTGGAAGCCGGGCTCAAGGAGTGTTTGGAGTTCGACGGCCCGTCGGTGCTGATCACTCGGGGGGAATGTATCTTCGTTTCCCGCAATCCTCAGGCCCCCTACCACGTTGATCTGGACAAGTGCGTCGCCTGCCACATGTGCTTCCGGGTCGGATGTCCGGCCATCGGGCAGTCAACAGAGAGGTATGAGAAGAACAAGAAGTTCAAATCCCATATCGATCCAACTATCTGCATCGGCTGTGACGTGTGCCGACAGGTCTGTCCCACCGGAGCGATCACAGCGCCCGGAACTAGCAAAGGCAAGGAGTAGAACTCGAAATGGATGCAAATTTTTTGATAGTGGGCGTCGGTGGCCAGGGAACGATTCTATCCGGGGATATCCTGGCGGAGGTCGGGATGAGGGGAGGATACGATGCCAAGAAATCGGATATTCTCGGACTGGCGATCCGAAGCGGCAGTGTGGTCAGCCATATCCGCTGGGGCAAGGAGGTTCATTCCCCCATGTCCATGCTGGGACAGGTGGATTATCTGCTGGCCTTCGAACCTCTGGAATCCCTGCGCATGGTGGAGTATCTGAAAGCGGACAGCACGGTGATCGTGAACGACTACCCGATTCCCCCGGTCGCGGTCACCACCGGAAAAGCCGAGTATCCCAGCCGGGAACAGATCGATCAGATGTTGGAGAGCGCCAGCCGGCGATACTACAGCGTCAATGTTACCGAGAAAGCTACCCAGCTGGGAAACGTCAAGGTCCTCAACATCATGCTGTTGGGAGCTCTCTCCGGTCTGCTGCAGCTGGCCCCTGAGATTTGGGAACAGACCATCGAGAAGTACGTGCCCGCCAAGCTCATAGACGTAAACAAAACAGCTTTCCGGGCCGGACGCCAGCTGATTGCCGGATAGAGGGGAGACGAGCAATGAAGATCATGGTTATCAATCCGAACACGTCCACGGCCATGACCGGCCACATGCGCCGGGAGCTGGTGGAAATCAAGCGGCCGGAAACCGAATTGACTGTGACCTGCCCGGACAAGGGTCCGATCTCGATCGAGTCGGCCTACGACGAGGCCCTGGCCATTCCTCCAACCCTGGAACTGGTAAAACGGGCGAATCGGGAGGGCTACGACGCGGTGATTCTGGCCTGTTTTTCCGATCCCGGCCTTTTCGCCGCCAAGGAGATCTCGGACATCCTCGTTGTCGGCATCCAGGAGATCTCCCTGCGCATGGCTACCACTCTGGGCTGCAAGTTCACGATCCTGACCCTGTTCAAAGAACGAATTCCCCACAAGGAGGCCGATGTCTGGCGGAACAAGCTCACTCCCTATCTGGCCTCTGTCCGGGAGCTAGGCATGTCGGTACTGGAAACGGACGAGAAGCCCGATCTTGCCAAGCAACGGATCATGGCGGTAGCCGAGCAGGCAGTGGAGGAGGATGGGGCGGAGGTGATCGTTCTGGGCTGCGCCGGCATGGTGGGCTATGCCCGGGAAGCGGCGGAGCGGCTCGGTGTGGTGGTCATTGATCCCACCTCGGTGACCCTCAAAGTCACGGAAGCCATGGTGGAAGCCGGCCTGGTGCAGTCCAAGCGGGCCTTCTATGCCCGGCCTCCGGAGAAAGAAATCAAGAGTTGAAGATGGACTTTGCTGATCGTTCAAAACGGTGTACGATTGAACGTGGAAATTTGGGTTAAGAAAAAATCGGTCTGCGGTGACGTCGTCGCACGGATCGATGAAAAAAATCACAAGAGGGAGGTATGCAGATGAAGAGAGGATGTTTAGTAGTCCTGCTTCTGGTCCTGGGGGCGTTGGTGTTTGCCGGCGGCGGCAAGGAAGCCGTAGGTGGTTTTGCAGACCACCCGGCAGATAAGCCGATGAAGGCAGCCGTGGACATGGGTTTTGTGCCTTTCGCCTATCTGAATGACGCGGGCGAGCCAGAAGGGTTTGCCGTTGATCTGGCAAACGCCCTGGCCGAAGAGCTGGGACGTCCTGGTGCAGAGATCGTGGATGTAGAGTGGTCCGGTATTTTTGCCGCCTTGTTTGCTAAGAAGGTCGAATATATCGTGGCACCTACAAACATCAGGAAAGAGCGAGCCGAGCAGATGGATTTCACCGAGCCCTACATGGATACCGCAGAGCTGATTGCGGTAAATGTGAAAGACAAGAATAACATCAAGACGCTAGAAGACCTGAAGGGTAAGACGATCGGCGTGAACACGGGCTCCTCCGGTCATGCCTGGCTGCAGGACAACCAGAGCAAGTACGGTTTCCAGATCGACGAGTACGACGCCATGCCGTCAGCCGCTCAGGCAGTTCAAGTCGGCCGCATCGATGGTGTGATCGGTGACCGTGATGCCGTCGGTTACTACGCGGCGGATAAGAAAGAGCTGGTCAGTGCGGTCCTTATCCCAACCGGAGAGCAGTACGGCCTTCCCCTGCGAAAAGGAGATCCGTACCGCGACGTGATGGAGGATGCTCTGGTCAAACTGAAGAAGAACGGAACCCTGAAAAGACTCTACAAGAAGTGGTTCGGCGATGATCCGCCTAAGGACGGCGCGGTAGTCAACGAGTTTCCCGGTTACGGTACTCCCGGTATGCCCGGCCACAAGGATTAGCAAGGACTGTAAGAACCGGTCGTTCCTTCCCCCGGATGCTACATCCGGGGGAAGGCGTTCTGAAGAAAATGGGCAATACCTGAAACATGAACTTCCGCGATTTGTTCTACTATTTCTTCAACTTCAAGTTTTTCATCATCACTCTTCCCGATCTCCTTCGCGGGCTTGTCGTAACCGTGGAGATTGCCGCCCTGAGTTTGGTTCTGGGCTTCGTTCTCGGGCTGGTGCTGGCGGTAATCCGGGTAACCATCAAGCATGCCGGGTCTTCCCGTTTCCTGCGCATCCTCAACTTTCCACTCGTCGTCTACGTCGATGTGCTGCGAGCGATTCCACCGCTGGTTACTCTGGTCGTGGTCTACTACGCTCTGCCTTTCATCAACATCACGATTCCGCGTTTCTGGGCTGCGGTTCTTACCTTTGTCGTGATTCTTTCTGCTTTTGCGGAGGAAATTTTCCGAGCCACCATCGAAGCAATCGACCGGGGCCAGGTAGAGGCTGCCCGTTCCTTGGGTCTCTCCTATCTCCAGTCGATGGCTTACGTGATCATACCCCAGGCCATGAAAATCGCCCTGCCGCCGTTGACCAGCAGAATGATTGCCGTCACCAAAGACGTCAGTCTGGCTTCGGTCATCGGGGTGGCCGATCTTCTCAAGAAGGCCCGGGGAGCTCAGTCCCTGTACGCCAACCCGACCCCGTTGTTCTCGGCGGCCCTGCTGTTCACCCTTCTGTTTCTACCGCTGGTGCGGCTCTCGATGTACATCGAGAAGAAGCTCGCCGAGTGAGGAAGGAGGAAAGGTGGAATCGATCATTTACAATTTTTTCAACGTAGAGGTGATGATCAGAGCCCGCTACCTTCTCTGGTTGGGGCTCCAGGTCACCCTCAAGCTCGCCTTTGTGTCTCTCCTGTTCGCTATCCTGGTAGGTCTGTTTCTGGCTGTCGTTCGAAATCTGAACGTACGATTTCTCAACGTCCTCATCATCATCTATGTGGACCTGTTCCGGGCGCTGCCTACGATCGTGCTGTTCATGCTGGTGTACTTCACCTGGCCCTATTTCGGGATTTCCCTGCCCCGCTACTGGTCCGCCGTGGTGGCCTTAACGATAAACGGCGGAGCTTATTTCGAGGAGATCTTCCGAGCCGGAATCGAATCCATTGACAAGGGCCAAACCGAAGCGGCCCGGGCGTTGGGGCTGAGTTTTACCCAGACCATGTCCTCGGTGATTCTTCCTCAGGCAGTCCAGGTCGTGCTTCCCCCTGCGACCAGCAATGCTTTGGAGCTCATCAAGACCACCGTGCTGGCCTCCGTTATTGCCCTGCCGGAGTTGATGAAGCAGGCTCAGCAAGCCCACGGCTCCCTGGCCAATCCGACTCCCCTGATTATGGCGGCTCTGATTTTTCTGGTGCTCCTCTGGCCGCTCGTTCGCCTGACGGGGTATCTTGAAAGAAGATTCGCCAAATGACAGGAAGAAGAGAAGCCATGAACAAAGTTTGGGTAGAAATCGATAATCTACACAAGTACTTCGGTAAGAATGAAGTACTGAAAGGCATCAACATGAGCATTCGGCGGCAGGATGTCGTCTGCCTGTTGGGCCCTTCGGGAGCGGGAAAGAGTACCCTCCTTCGCTGTATCAATAGGCTGGAAGAGCCGACCAGTGGTCGTATCACCATCGACGGGGAGGAGATCACCGGACACGGCGTGGATCTGAACTACATGCGCAGCGAGATCGGCATGGTGTTCCAGAGTTTCAACCTGTTTCCTCATTTAAATGCCCTGGAGAACTGCACTCTGGCCTTGATAAAGGTCAGGAAGATGCGCAAGAGGGAGGCGGAGCAGCGAGCCAGAGACATGCTTGGCCAGGTCGGCCTGGAGAACAAGGCCGACAGCAAACCGAAAGAACTGTCCGGCGGTCAACAGCAGCGGGTTGCCATTGCTCGGGCCTTGTCCATGAGCCCGAAACTCATGCTCTTCGATGAGCCTACCTCCGCTCTGGATCCGGAGCTTATCGGAGAGGTGCTCGATACGATGATCGATCTGGCCGAAAAAGGTATGACCATGATCGTGGTGACCCATGAAATGGGCTTCGCTCGAAAAGCCGCCACAAGAGTCGCCGTTCTGGATCACGGGCTCATCCTGGAGGACAACACCCCGGACAAAGTTTTCGACGCACCGGAACACCCCCGCACCCGGGAGTTTCTCAGCAAGATCCTGTAGCGCCCCGTTTCGGAACTTAGGTATGGAAGGATGAGCAGGAACATGCAAAAGAACCCGGAGAGCTCTGTACGGGCCCTGGAAAAGGCACTGACCGTTCTGGAGCATCTCAGCAAGCTCGAACAGGATATCGACCTGGCCACACTCACACAACAGCTAGAGATGCCCAAGACCACCCTGTTGCGTCTGCTGAATACCCTGAAAAAACACAACTTCGTGCAGCAGGATGAACGCAGCCGTCGATATCGTCTGGGCTGGGCATTGATCTACCTGGGCCAAGCTGCCAACCGGGTATTCGACATTGTCGAGTTCATTCATCCCTATCTGGAGCGGCTGTCTCGACAAAGCGGGGAGACCGCCAATCTGGTCTTCCTTGATCGGAATCATGCGGTGTACGTCGACCAGGCTGTCAGTGACAGTATCATCCGCGGAGTGCCTGTGGTCGGCTCTCCGCTCGGTCTTCACTGCACGGCGGCGGGCAAGGTTCTGCTCAGCTGCCAATCCGAGGATGTCATCGCCGAAATACTATCACAGATAGATCTGACCGCGTTGACGGAAAAAACGATCACCGGTTTGCAGCAGCTGCGCCGGGAGCTGAAGCAGGTACGCGAGCAGGGCTACGCCGTGGACGACGAGGAAACCGAGCTGGGGGGCTGCTGCGTGGCCGCCCCGATTTTCGGCAGGGAAGGCTCGCTGATCGGAGCAATCTCGATCGTGGGTCCCACCAACCGGGTCAATTCCGAAACGACTCCCGCCCTCTCCGAGGTAGTACGGGACACCGCCCGGGAAATCTCCCGGGACCTGGGGCACCGGGCGAATCGCCCCTAAAAACCTCAGATCCGACTATTCATCAGGTAGTAGGGATCTGTCTGTAATCTCTCGATCTCGTCGTGCCAGGGTTTAAAATGTGCGGCGATCGCCCGGCGCAGCTGAGGCATCAGGCGGTTGCCGGTATCGAAGCGCTGGCGATAGTCGGCGGGGATCGCCTCGCGAAGCTTGCCGATCACCTCATCCCGATCGATGCGGGTGAATTGTCCCTGATCCAGCAGCACCTCCCCGTCCACCAGCACGGTCCGAACATGGTCGCTCTTTCCCCGGTACAGCAGCAGGTCCAGGGGATCATGGCCCTCGTAGCTGTACGGTTCGCTCATTGCCTCCAGATCCAGCAGCACCACGTCCGCCCGTTTGCCCCGTTCCAGGCTTCCGATCAGGCTGTCGAAACCGAGCACCGCGGCGCCGTTGCGGGTGCCCATGCGGAAAAGATCCCGGGAACTCAGGCAGGGGGAGTCGAGGCGGTGAGAGCTCAGCCGATGGAGTTTGGCCGCTATTCTCAGCTCGGCCAGATAATCCTTGTCGTCGCCGACCTCCTTTTCATCCATGCCAATGGCCACCGTCACGCCGCGGCGCTCCAGCTCGAAAACGGGACTGATTCCGTTTCGAACCCGGAGGTTGCATCCGGGATGATGGGTCACCGAGGCGCCGGAGCTCCGCAGCAGCTCGATATCACCTTCGGAGATCCAGATGCAGTGCCCGCAGGTGACATCCGGGGCCAGAAAACCGATCTGTTCCAGATAGGCGATCAGAGACTTGCCGTAGTGCTTCAATCCGTAGGCTTGCTGCAACTGGGTCTGCTGCACGTGGGTGTGGATGCGTAAACCCAGCTGCGTTGCTTCCCTTCGGATCTGCTGCAGCGCCTCCTGTCTCACCCACTGGGGGGAAACCGGACCGTGCATGATCTGAATCTGCGCGCCGCTGTACTCTCCGTGCAGCGCTCGTACCGAATCGAAGTACTGTTTTTCTCCGAATGCGGCTGAACGCTCTCGGATCTGCCCGCACAGATCGCGCAGCTCCGGGGACAGGGAGGCGACAAACGCATCGTCCTCGCCGTAGGTGAACACATTCTCCGTGGCCAGGCTGGGGGCAAAAGCCACCCGCAGTCCGCAGCGTTTGTAGGCTTCCAGAACCGCGGCGAACTCCTCCCGGTAGCCCGCAGGATCGACCAGACCGTGGTTGTGCATCGTCGTGGTGACCCCGCTGGCCAGCAGCTGCAGGCAGGTCCAGCAGGTGTCCAGGTGGGGATCGACCGGGGGATAACTTCTCCACTTCCAGGTCTCCAGGGTGTCGTCCAGCTGGCCCCTTTGAAAATCCGTCAGCCCTTTCCCATGGCTGTGGGCGTTCACCAAACCGGGAATGATGAGGGTTTCGGCCGAGCCCAGGGTCCGGTCGGCCCTGTACTTTGCAGTGATCTCCCCGTGGGAACCGTAGTCGACGATCCTGTCCTTTTCGATGTACAGAGCACCGGACGGGATCACGGTGCTCTCGTCGATCACAAGATACTTTCCGTAGATGAGTTTCGAGGACATCTGTGTGTTTCTTCCTGCCAGCCTATGATTTCAGGGCGATCAGCTCGATCTCCACCAGCGCCTCGGGGTCGGGCAACCGGACTACCTCCACACAGCTGCGCGCCGGAGGATCATCGGAGAAGAAAGAGCTGTAGGCTTTGTTCATGTCGGCGAATAGGTCCATGTCGGTGATGAAGATAGTGGCTTTGACCGCCTGATCGAAGCTGCTGCCCGCCTTTTCCAGATGAACGGCGATATTGCGCATGGTCTGACGGGTCTGGCTGTCGATATCCCCTTTGGCAATCTCTCCGCTGCCCGGATCTCTTCCCACGTTTCCGGAGATAAATACCAAGGGGCCGCAGCCCACCGCCGGGCTGTAGGGCATCCCGGGTTTGGCGGGCTTGGAGATGATTTCTTTTCTGTAAGTTTCCATCTTGTTCCTCCTGTAGGTGTTTGACATTTCACGGCAAATCCGGAAAAAAAGCAAGGCTCGCTGGAGCGCGGCTCGCTGCGCCCCCGAGCTTCCAAATGCCGCGGGCGGATACCAGCTACACCAGATCGGAGAGGTAGGCGGGGCTGCGGTTGATCACAGCCAGGAACTCATCGAATACTTCGAACAGCAGATCCAGATTCCCCGCTGCCTTTAAGTCGGCCAGGGCGGCGAGGGGATTCGCCTTCCTCCGGGCGTAAACTTCGCGGATCATGGGAAAATAAGGGCGGAAGGCGCAATTGCACCGTTTCCAGA
>Ga0272442_10009021_pt1 | contig 12537 bp, 11 predicted proteins | sample SSMForm2O_FD_200262 | JGI IMG/M metagenome (GOLD analysis project Ga0272442, IMG submission 200262) | Marine sediment archaeal communities from Little Sippewissett salt marsh, Falmouth, MA, United States - SSM-Form-2O | ecosystem: Environmental > Aquatic > Marine > Wetlands > Sediment ... | reverse complement strand
GATTTGTGTTTAATTCTAATGGGTTTTTCCAGTGTTCTTCAGACACATGAAAACTGGTGGCACCTTTTTCAATATATCCCATTAAGTCTCCAGGATATTCTAAAGAATCCGGACGTTTTCCAAAAGCATCAGCAAATCTGGGTACAAATTCTCTGTTTTTTGATTGTTCAAATAATGCTTTTTGCACATCTTTTCTTAAATAGTGTTTTTTAGCGATTTTCTTTATTTTTTCAGGATCCATTTTTCTAAGTATTATAATTAGATATATTAATACTTTATTATATTAGATCGTTGATTTGTATCATAACAAAGTTTAAATAATTCTATAGAATTTGATTAGCATGTTAATTAAATTAGACAAACCTAAGTTTCTTGCAGATTCTATTGCTCTGATTTCAGAGCTAGTATTGGAAGTAAATGCAAAAGTAACTAAACAAGGTTTTGAAATAACTGCTGTAGATCCTGCTAATGTTGCTATGGTTGATCTTAAAATTCCAAGTAAAGCTTTTTCAACTTATCAAGTTGAAAAAGATGAGGTTTTGGGATTAAATTTAGAAGATTTTAAACAAGTTTTAAGAAGAGTTCCAAGTAGTGCTGCACTTATTATGGAAAAACAAGAAAATACGCTTAGAATAAAGATTGAAGACAAAGCTAAAAGATTATTTAATTTAGCTTTAATTAATGTTGATATTGAAAATAAAAAAATTCCTGCATTATCTTTTAATTCAGTTGTAGAAATCGATTCTATGAATTTTTCCGATATTGTTAATGATGCCGCTGTTGTTGCTGATTCCTGTAGTTTTTTAGTCAATAAAGATATTTTTACAATAGATTCTAGAGGAACTTTACATGCTTCTAAAACAGAATTTTCTAGTGATGAAGTTAAGATAAATAGTTCTCTTGATTCAAAAGCAAAATATAGTTTAGATTATTTAGTTAAGTTTGCAAAAGCATCTAAATTTGCAGGAAAACTAAATATTCATTTTTCTAATGAGTATCCTGCAAAATTTGAATTTAATGGAGAGAATCTTAATTTAAGTTTTATTCTTGCTCCAAGAAGTGAAGAAGAGTGAAAATAGGATAAAACTGGAGTTAAGAAAATTTTATAAATACATTATTCTTAGATTTCCTATGCAGAAAAGAGGACAAGTTACTACATTTGTAATTATCGCAATTATTGTTGTTGCTGTAGTTCTTTTAGGTGTTTTTTTATGGCCACAAATTAGCGAGAGATTTATGAGTGAGGAAAGAGCTTCTGAAGTTCTTGCATCTAAATCAGATAGTTTAAGAGATGCTGTTGAAGATTGTGTTAAATTAGTAAGTGAAGATTTTTTTCATGATATGGGTTTACAGGGTGGTTATTATGACACAACTGGGTTAGATAATCTTTATTATGCAGATAATTTTTTTACAGTTGTTATGTTTAAAAATTCTAATAATAAAAGAGTAAATAAATTACCTTTACTTGGGCAAATGGCTTACCAGTATCAATTATTTTTAGATACTGAAGGTAATGCTGCAATTGATAGATGTTTAAATGATTTTTCAAGTTTTGAAAAAACAATTGATGTTACTCCAGGTGTTCGAACTATAACTCCAATTGTTTATTATGATGCTGTTATTTTAGATGTAGATTGGCCAATTTCAGTTTCTAAACAATCTGCTAAGAAAAAAGTAACCCAAACTATTAATCAAAAAAGTATTATTTTAATGATTCCACTAGGAAATATGTGGAATGTCGCTAATATGATTGTTGATTGTGAAGTAAAACCTGGTTGTAAATATGAAGCTGTAATATGGGATGAAATGATTTGGGATTATCCTTTTGATATGCAATATATTTCAAAAGAAGCAAGAAGAGTAAATAAAGATCAAATTGTCTTTTTCCTAGAAAGTGTTCCATACAGACCAGGAGAAGAATCATTTAAATTTAATTTTGCAATAGATAGGAGTTAAACTTTCTAATGAGTTTAATTAAAAATAAAAAATGAGAAAAACAAAAAACAAAGCATTTGTAATTTTTATAGTTCTATTAATCATAACTTTGTCCTTTTCTGTTTTAAGTTTTAGTGTAGAAGCACAAGAACAAGAAGGCTGTTGTTTAGATACAGGTACTGGACAGCAATGTGTAAGAACATCTAGAGAAGAATGTGAGGGTAGATTTTATACTGGACCCCCTTATGATTGTGCAAATATTCCGGAATGTCAATTAGGAACTTGTATTCCTAAAAATAAAGCAGAAGCTTGTGTTAGGGGTAAAACAGAAGCAGAATGTAGGGCTGTTGGAGGTGTTCCAGCAGCAGGAGAATTAGAAGAAATTGAACAATGTGTTCCTGGTTGTTGTGTTATTGCTGGCGGAGTAAAAGCAGAAGTTTTACAGCATAGACAGTGTGAAAACATGACTCAAAGACTAGGATGGGATCTTGATCAAATGGAATTTTTTGAAGGGGTAACCAATCAAAAAGAGTGTAAAGATATGGGTGCTAAATCAGATCTTGGATGTTGTGTTTATACTGGGGGAGATTGTTCTTATAATGTAAGAGAAGAATGTACAGAGGGTGGAAATTTTATTCCATTATCTGGTGGGTTATATTGTAGAGATGTTCAAGAGTGTGCTTTAGAAACTCATGCTTATACTGGTTGTGGTGTATTGCCTGGAACAGAAACAAATATTCATTGGTTTGATAGTCAAGGAAATCAAGAAGAAATTTGGAATGATGATGCTCAACCACAAGGTGCTGGTCCTACTGGAGATTGTCAGTACCCACTTGCTATGTGTGAAAATGATATTAATGGAAATGTTTATTGTAGGTCTACTTCATGTAAAGTTTCTGGAACTGCTCAAGAAATGAATTTAAAAAATCCTCCAGCAGTTAAATTAGTTGATATTGATACCACATTAATAAGTGGAACTTCTATTTGTTATAATTTCTTTACTCATTATGGTGATTCTCGTATGCTTGAAAGAAGCACAGGATTACAAAATCAGATTCTTCATTGTTCTCTTGGAAAAATAGAAATAGAAACACTTGGGGAATCAAGAGATTCTTTATGTGTTCCAGCAGACCCAGAAACACAGGGTGTTGGAGCAGCATTTCATGCAAATATTAAAACAAATATGTGGCAAAATTGTAGCCAGTGCGGAGAATCTTCTACATTGGGTGGAATTTTGGATGGTGCTGGAGATCTATTAGGGCCAAATTGGTTTGGTATTCCTGGAGGAAGAACCTGGGCAAAAATATTTGGAGACTTTTGTACTAAAGAGAAATGTGAAGCTTTAGGAGATTGTTACTATCACCAGGATTTAACTGGTTTTGATTTTGGTGGTGAACCCGGATCAACTGCAAGTGAATTATTTGGTGCTACTCCTGTAGGATCTTGTGATCCAATTTATCCTCCTGGAGGAGAAAATAGTGCTTGTGCAGAATGTGGAGCAGGAGGAGATGAGGTTTGGAATTTATGTACAAGAGCAGAATGTTATAGTAAAGGAGATTGTTCATTTACAGAAGCAGATCCTTTTAGAAAAGCAGGAACATTTGCATGGTTCTGGCCAGGACTTGCACTTGCTGAAAGAGTTGGTCAAATTATCCCAGAATGTATCCTTACCCCGCTTTATTGTGCAAGTAATCCAGAAGATCTTGCATGTTTACATGAATCAAACAATAATGTTTTGAAATGCTTTGCTGACAGAGGAAAAACATATGCTGTTTGGGCACCTGCTTGGTTAATTAGTGGTCAATTATTACAAGAAGGATGGAACTTGATTGGTTCAGAAGTTCAAAGTACTTTACTTCAAAAAGGAAAAGAAGCAATTTTTGGAAATAATGGGGGAGAATCTGGAGGAAATGGAAATGGTGGAAATGGAGGAGATTAATAAAAATAAAAATGAATAAAAAAATAATTTTAATTATGTTTGCATTTTTACTAGTTATAAGTATGTTTAGTTTGGTAAGTGCTGAGAAAAAAATAAACTTTAGAATTTCTTCTGAAGATTTTTCAGATTTTATTGAAAAGGGGGATAAACTAATTATTTCATTGGGCTTAGATGGTCTAAGGATTCTAGATAGTAGAGAAGTTCTGATTGAAGTTTCTCCTAATAATATTCTTGATAATAATTATAAAAAAATATCTTTCAGTCCAATTAGATATATATATTATTGGACTTCCAGAAAACGAAAAACTTCATATACTGCTATTGGTTCTGGAGAAATTACTATTACATTTACTGTTTTAAAAAATGGTGAAGTAGATCCAGATTTTGAATCAGTTAGCCAGAAAATTAAAATTTTAGAACCCGGAACAATTCCTTCAAATGGAAAATATATTAAAATTGGATCTATCCAATCTACAGGAGGGGCACCAATTATGGTTGGAGACAAAATTAAAATTCCAGTTACACTTCATATCCCTTCTAACTTAGCTAATTATGTATATTTTACTAGAAAAGTTTTTATCACCTCTTCAGATAATCAAATTGCTGAACCAATTAATTCAGATATTCTTTTAGGTGGTGTTGGGGTGGCTAAAATTAAAACAGGATATTTTACTTTTAAAGCAGAAAAAGTAGGAACAGTTGATTTTGAGATAAAGATTTTTGGCGGATCTAATTTTAAGAAATTAGATAAACAGTATGGTGATAATGGGGTGATTACTATTCCAGATATTGAAATAGTAGAGACAGAAACATCTGGTGATTCAAACCCAGACGACAAAGTAGCAAGCAGGGGGGGTGTAACCCCAAGTGGAGGCGGAGGAAACCCGCCAGGAGACGGTGGGGGGGGAAGTAATGAGGAACGTTGTACAGCATATATGCAACAATACCATAATGATGGTGAGTTTACTTGTCATACTTTTAGTTTTAATGTTGACACATCAACTGTTGAAGAAAATGGAAAAACATATGTTTGTAATCTTGGTTATTGTGGAGATCCTCTTAATAATGAGTGGTGTTGTTCTGGCGGAAATAATGTAAGATGTTGTAAAGAGATTTCTGGAGGAGAGGGTTCAGATGGTGGAACAGGTGATGGTGAGCAAACTACAAACAGACAAACAAGGATGGGAAGGATAACTGATTTATTAGTTAGAGTTGAAAAAATAACTGAAAAAGCAAATGAATTAAATAATTATCTTAACGATAATCAATTAAATGGTCTAATTTCAGAGTTAACTGAGAATGTAATAAATCCATTAAATATTATTAGAAATAATTTAAATAATTATAAAACAATTTTAGAAAGTAGAGGCCAATAAAATGAAAAATAAAACAAAAATTATTTTGGCTGTAGTATTTTGCTTACTTTTCATAGCAAGTTTTATAACAGTTTTAGCAGAAGATTCTGGTGATGGAGACGAATTAGATGAAATTGACAAGGGAATAGCTAATGCTGAAAAAACTTTAGGTGATATCGAAGATACACTTAATGACATTTTTCGAAGATTAGAGTTAGATGATGGTGGAAAACTAACTAAAACAAATAAAGATGGACCATTACAAGGCGGATCTCAAGCTTGTGGTGAAATTAAAGGTGCTGTGCGTGTTACTAGAGAAACTGAAAAAGACAAATGTTTACAACCTACTCAATTTGTTAAAGCAAGTGATACAACTGGAGAAAATTTCTGTTGTATGGGTAAGGAAAGTTTAAGAGAATCTGTTAAAAAACCAGGAACACTTGGTAGACTTGGTGTTTGTCTTGGTTTAATTCCAAGTGCAGAACAATCTATTGCAAATTTGAAAACAAGTCTTGGAAAAGTTAAAACTACTTTAAGTGGAATGAGTGAATTTAATGGAAATGATTTTGATGAAATTATAGAAAAAGCAGATGAAATAGATAATAAGGAAAATCATGCTGAGAAAATTGATTTTATCAATGAGGATATACATGCTAAAATTATAGAGCAAAGAACAAAGATTTCAACTAAACTAACTGAATTAAAAGGAGATGCCAAAGCAAATACTGAGAAAATTGCAAAATTAGAAGAAGCCCAAGAACAACTTGGAAAAGCACAAGATCATGCTAATAAAGTTACAAAAATACATGCTGTAACTAATATTGAATGTGCTTTTAATTTAATATCTTTAACACTTGGTGGTATCAAAGCTGGAATTCTTGCATTCCAGGGAGGAAATCAAGCAATGGGATCTTGTGAACCTGAACAAGCTTTAGTAGGAACTGGTAATTGTTTATCTTGTAATGAAGATCCTTTAAGAGTTTGTACAGAATCAAGGTGTAATGTTCTTGGAGATTGTATTCCTGTTCCAACTGAAAAAGCAAATGAATTTTATTGTATCCCTGGAGAATGTACTGAAAAAGGACATCCAACATTTGATCAAGGAATAGTTGAATGGTATATTGATGGTGTAAAAAATGGATCAGATGAATTACAAATGAGTGGAGGAAATATTAGAACTATCTTAAATAGTGGAGATCCAATTCCATTTAACACACGACATATTTTTATTAATTTAACAACAGATGATCCTGCAAGATGTTATTATATCTTAGATAAAACAAATGCATCTTTAGAAGAAATGCAAGAATTTACAGATGGATATTATCCAACTAAATCAGATGGTTCTGGAGGATGGCAATATGCCCAAGTTTTACTTCCCGGAGATATTTCTAGAAATGCTGGGCATAAAATCTATATTAAATGTATTAATCCATGTGGTATAGAACCAAAATCAAGTTATGATGCAAATGCTATTGCATTTAAATTAGATAAAAAACCAGATCAATTACCCCCTGAAATTATACATATAGATCCAGATGTTGGATCTGTTGTGAGGGGAGATTTAGAATATATTAATGTAAGTTTCTGGTTAGATGAAAGAGGAACTTGTAGATTTTCAGATGCATCAAACAATCAAACAACTACTTATGCTGAGATGCAACCATTTGGAATTTATAATCATGAAAACTCAAGTATAGAAGATGGAGATTGTTATCAAGTAGATTGTCAAGATAGAAAAGAAAAATGTTCTGTATGTTGGTTAAAAATGAATCCTGAAAAGGGATATACTAATGTTAGCATAAATTCAACTGAATTCAATGAAACAAGTTTATTTAATCTTAATATCTTATGTGCAGATATTAAGGATAATATAATGCCAGAAGAAAATGTGTTAAATTATTATATTATGACTGCACCAGGTTATGAAATAAATGTTACTTCCCCAGATCAGAATGAAGAAACCTATGATAGAGAACCATTATTTAGAGTTGAAAGTGGAACTAGAACTACTGAATGTAGATATAATTTAGAAAAATTAAGTACTGGTAGAAATAATCCTGTTTGTTCTTTAAGATATCCTGATTGGGATGATATGTGGGAATTTGGAACAGGTTCTGGAATAGAACATGAAACAGAGCATAATGAAACACTTAATGCTTCAAGGTATAATTTATGTGTAAAATGTAGAGATGGTTTTAAAATAGAGGCTGTAGATGATGTTGATTTCACAGTATTAGTAGACACAACTAATCCTGAAGTAATTAGAATGTATCATGATACAATGGTTGGAGATTATCTTGTTATTGAAACTAGTGAAGAATCTAATTGTGTATATGCTTTATCAAGCGCATCTTATAACTTTACAGATGGCAATGAAATGACTACTTCAGATAATTATTTACATGCAGCTTATTGGCAAGTTGGAAGCCCATATTACATTAAGTGTATGGATACTTGGGATAATTGGCCAGGAATGAATGATTATACAATTATTATTCACCCATACGAGGTTCCTGAATTTACAAGATAATACTTGAGTATAGTAAGATTTTAAAATAGTTCTTTCTTTTCACTTAACACGGGGCCATAGTTTCAATGGCAAAACAGTCGCCTCCAGATAAACTTTTTTGGAAAGAAGTTTAATCAAGGAACGTTCCAGAAAAGTTTGTTCAAGAAACATGTTTATGTTTTTTTGAGGTGAAAGCGACGGTTGGGAGTTCGAATCTCTCTGGCCCCATTTTATTAAAATGTATGATCCAAAAAAAGCACATTATCTTGTTGTTACTGGCATTATAATAAAAGATGGTAAATTTCTTATAACAAAAAGAGCCTCAACTGAAAAAGCATTTCCAAATAAATGGACTGTTCCTGGTGGAAAATTAGAATTAGATGATTATATTAAAAGACCTAAAGATACTTCTTCACATTGGTACAATGTTTTTGAGAATCTATTAAAAAGGGAAGTAATGGAAGAAGTTGGTTTAAAAATGAAGAATATTAGATATCTTACAAGTCTTTCATATATAAGATCAGATAATATCCCAACAATAATTATAAGTTTATTTGCAGATCATCATGAGGGAGAAGTTAAACTTTCTTCTGAATTAACTGAATATGCTTGGGTTACTTTAGAAGAAGCAAAAAATTATGATTTAATCGAAGGAATTTATGAAGAATTAGAAATGTTAGATAGACATTTAAAAGGTGGAGAAATAGGAACTTGGAAAAAGAAATAGTTATTTTTTCTTATCATATCTTAGTTTTAGGATAAGCTGCATAATGCTTATTAGAAGAGCAATAAAATTACAAACAATTACTGGCATTGCTTTTATCATAATCCCATATGCTAACCATAAAGCACAATTAAGAAAATAAAGAAAAACCATTCCAATAGATAGGTCTCTTACTTTTTTTGTTTTAATGGTTTTAATAACTTGGGGGAGCATTAATGAAGTGCCAATAGCGGCTGCAATGTAACCTATTATTTCTGCGATTAAGGCGGTCATTATAATATTTGTTTTGTATGCTTTTTAGCTTTTTCTATGCTAATACAGTATGATTTATCTGTTTTATCTAAATCTTTTATATGTAAGAAAAACCAGCCTTTTCTTAGAAATTTTACTGCTACTATTGGTGTTAAACCAAATTTGGATGCAAATTTTTCAAATTCTTGTATTTGTTCTTTAGTAATATATTTTTTATTTTTCTTTGTTATTTTTACTTCTATTGCGTATCTTCTTTTTCCATTACCTGCTAATAAGTCACAGGATGGTTCTGGAATAGATCCTGAACCAGCTACACGACAACAAGCATATTCTTTGTCCCATAACATATGTAATAATTCACGTTCTGCAGCTGTACCTCTTTTTTTATTTGACATTTACTTATTTTTAGAATTTTAATTTAATTTTAAAGATCTTGGGGCATTACTGTTGTTCTTTTATTTGATTTTGCACGTTCTTCAGCTTCTTTTAAAATGGTTTCTACTTTTTTGTTTAGAGCTTTAGCTAGATCAGAAGAAACCCTTAGTTTAACTATCTCTTTTAGCTTACTTTTTATTACAAGATCAACCATTTTCACCTTTTTTATAAGGCAATCACATCTGTGGTTTTTCTTTTCCTACGATCCTATACATTTTAGTACCGCAGACCGGACACTTACCAGTTACTGCCCATCTACCTTTTTTCATTTCAACAGGTTTAGGATCTTTGATTTTTTGTTTCTTTTTACACTTTACGCAATATCCTTCATATTCTTTTGCCATTTAATAATTTATGAAATTAGATTTATAAAGCTAACTATCTCGCTGATTTTCCACAAAAAAGCACAAAATCACATAAAAGTTTTTAAGTTCGAAAAGGTAAGTTTCTTTAATTTTTAAAATGACTAAATATGTTTTTGTTGTTGGTGGTGTAATGTCTGGAGTTGGAAAAGGAACTGCTTCAGCTTCTATAGCGAGAATTTTAAAAGAACATGGTTATAATGTTACTGTTATTAAAATAGATCCCTATGTTAATTATGATGCTGGCACGTTAAGGCCAACTGAACATGGAGAGGTTTGGGTAACAGAGGATGGGGGGGAAATTGATCAAGATCTTGGAACATATGAAAGATTCTTAAATGAAAAAATTCCTAAAAAAAATAATCTTACTACTGGGCAAATTTATAAAAATTTAATTGAAAAAGAAAGAAAAGGACTTTTTCTTGGAAAAACTGTTCAATTTATTCCTCATGTTTTAGATGAGATTAAATCAAGAATTAAAGAAGCATCCCATGAATCTGAAATTGCAGTTATTGAAATTGGTGGAACAATTGGAGATTATGAAAATATTCCTTTTTTATTAGCTGCTAAAACACTTGAAACAGAAATTGGAAAAGAAAATGTAGCTTTTGTTTTAGTTAGTTATCTTCCTGTTCCTTTTAATCTTAAAGAAGCAAAAACAAAACCAACACAGCATGCTATGAAAATGCTATGGGAACATGGTATTTTACCTGATTTTATTTTATGTAGAAGTCATGGTCCTTTAGATGAAGTAAGAAGAAAAAAAATATTTGAATTTTTAAATATAGATATTGAAAAAGTTATTTCAGCACCAGATGTAGATATAATTTATAGTGTTCCCCCCAATTTTGAAAAAGAAAATCTGGGTTTGAAATTGTTAAAAGAATTAAAACTAGAAGCTAGGAAACAACCTGATTGGGGTAAATGGAACTTCTTATTACAAAATTTAAAGAATCCAGAAAAAGAATTAAATATTGCTATTATTGGGAAATATTTAGATATTGGTTCTTATACTTTGGAAGATGCATATATTTCTATTAGTGAAAGCTTAGCTCATGCTGGAGCTTCTTTAAAAGTTAAACCAAAAATTCACTGGATAGATTCAAAAGATTTTGAAAAAGATGATTTTAAACTTCAGGAACTTAAAAATTATGATGGAATAATAATTCCTGGTGGTTTTGGTTCAACTGGGATAGAAGGCAAAATTAAGGTAATTAAATTTGTTCGTGAAAATAAGATTCCTTTTTTAGGTTTATGTTTGGGATTGCAATTATCTGTAGTGGAATTTGCTAGAAATGTTTGTAATTTAAGTGCAAACACTTCAGAAGTTGATGCAAAAACAGATAATAGTGTAATTGATATTATGCCACATCAAAAAGAACTTATGGAAAAAAGCAACTATGGTGCGACTATGCGTTTAGGAGCCTATGCTGCACAAATAAAAGAGGGAAGTGTGGTATATAATTTATATCATGCTCTTAATCGATTGAATGAGAAAGGAGATTTATTAGATATACAGCTAGGAAAAACAGATCTTAATAAACCATTTGTTATTGAGAGACATAGACACAGATATGAGGTTAATCCAAAATATCTTGAAATTCTTGAAAGAAATGGATTTATTTTATCAGGTTGGCATATTAGGTTAGATGATACTAAATTAGTTGAATTTATAGAGCTTCCAAGAGAAAAACATCCTTTTTTTATTGCTACTCAAGCACATCCTGAATTTAAAAGCACTTTTGAAAGCCCATCCCCTTTGTTTTATGGATTTTTAAAAGCTTGTTCAAGTAAAACTATTTAGCTATTTTTTTAGTTTTTTCATTAATAGCTTTTTCTGGTTTCATTAATGGAAAAATCTGGCATTCTCTTGCTGGTTTATCCATAAGATAAGCAAAAAATCTTTCAGATGTTCCAAACCCACATGTTGGTGGCATCCCATATTTCAAAGCTTCTACAAATTCTTCATCATTCATTTGAGCTTCCTCATCTCCTGCTTCTCTTAATTGTGCTTGTCTTTTGAATCTTTTTTCTTGATCAATTGGATCATTTAATTCAGAATAACCATTTCCTACTTCTGATCCAGCAAATATAACAATAAATCTTTCAACTAACCTAGGATCTTTTTCAGATCTTTTTGCTAATGGGGAAATTTCAACAGGATGATTGATCAGAAAAGCTGGTCCTGCAATACTTTTTCTACAATGTTTCCATAATAAATCAATTAATCTTTCTTTATCTAATCCTGGTTCAAATTGTATTTTTAATTCTTTAAGCTTTTTTTCAATATCTTTTAAACTGCTTTTAAAGAAGTCAATTCCAGTATGTTTTTTCACTTCTGAAACATAATCTATTTTTTTCCATGGTTTTGAAAAATCTATATTAAATCCATGAGACTTGAATTTTAATGTTCCTAATGTTTCTTTTGTAACATATTTGTAAAGGTCTTCTACCAATTTCATTCCATCTTCATAATTTGCGTAACCCCAGTAAAATTCCATTTGAGTATAATCTTGTAGATGTTCATGAGACATTCCTTCATTTCTAAATTGTCTTCCAATTTCAAAAGTTTTTTCAAAACCTCCAACCATAAGTCTTTTTTGCCATAGTTCTCCTGTAGAAATTCTAAGATAAACATCCATATCTAAAGCATTATGGTGTGTTACAAATGGTTTTGCATCTGCACCACCTGTTGTGTTTTCTAAAACAGGAGTTTCGACTTCAATAAATCCTTTTTTTTCTAAAAATTCCCTCATAGCTTTCCAAAATTTATATCTTTTCATAAAAAGTTCTTTTGTTTCTGGATTCATTGCAAGATCAAGATATCTTTTTCTTAGTTTTTCATCTTCATCTTTAATTCCATGGAATTTTTCAGGTAGTGGTTTAATAGATTTTGTTAAAAGAGTTACTTTTTGTACAAGAATAGATACCTCTCCTCTTTTTGTTTTAAATATGGTTCCTTCTATTCCAATGAAATCCCCAGCATCAAGATATTTCTTAAAAAATTCAATTTCCTTAGAGGG
>Ga0272442_10009020_pt1 | contig 12537 bp, 6 predicted proteins | sample SSMForm2O_FD_200262 | JGI IMG/M metagenome (GOLD analysis project Ga0272442, IMG submission 200262) | Marine sediment archaeal communities from Little Sippewissett salt marsh, Falmouth, MA, United States - SSM-Form-2O | ecosystem: Environmental > Aquatic > Marine > Wetlands > Sediment ... | reverse complement strand
CCCAGGCACGCAACCGACGGACGTAGCCCGGCGCCGGCCTTCGGAACCGACGCAGATATGCCCCAACTAAGCCAGAAACAATCAGCCCGGCGTGGCCTGTGGATGCTGGGAATCTCCATCCTCTGCCTGAACTTCGGGCTGGCCGGCCACATGTCCATGAACGCCAATTTCCTTCAGGAACTCATCCACGTCACGCCATGGCAGATGGGATACCTTGAAGCCGTCCGCGAGGCATGCGGCATCGCCTCCTTCGCGCTGATCGCCGTACTGGCCGGCATGGCCGAGCCCTCGCTGGCCGCTGCCCTGCTCCTGCTGGTCGGGATCGGCCTGACCGGCTACGTCGCAGCCGACAGCGTCCAAGGCGTGATCGTGTTCTCCGTCATCTGGAGCCTCGGATTCCACCTCTGGATACCGCTTTCGACCAGTATGACTCTGGCCTTCGCCCGGGCCGGACACGCCGCCGAGCGACTCGGGCAGATGCGAGCGATCGGCGCGGTGGGCAGCCTTCTGGGGCTGGGAGCCATCGTGGTGTTGGCATCGGGCCGTCTGCCGATGATCGGCGCCGTCGGCATGCGACACCTGTTTGTCCTCTGCGGATGCGTCGTCCTGATCGCAGGCGTCGCCTCGTTGCGGATCACCGGCCTGAAGCCGCCCAGCATCGTCAAGCCCTGGGCATTCAAGCGTCGCTACGCCCTCTACTACCTGCTCACCTTCCTGGAGGGCTGGCGAAAGCAGATCTTTCTATCTTTCGCTACATTCGCCCTCGTCCGCGAGTACGGCGCGCCGGTGCACCACATCGCCACCCTCATGTTCATCAATCTGGGAATCAATCTGGTTCTCGCCCCTACGGTAGGAAGATGGATCGACCGCGCAGGCGAAAGAGCCGTCCTGTCGGTCTACTACCCCACGCTGGCGGTGGTGTTTGTGCTGTATGCCTTGATCCCATACCGCACGTGGCTGTACACCCTCTATGTCGTGGACAACGTCCTGTTCGTGCTCGCGCTGGCGCTGCCGTCTTACCTCAATCGCGTCGCCGATCCCGATGATCGCCGCCAGTGCCTGGCCATGGGTGTGACCATGAACCACATCGCCGCCGTGCTCATGCCCCTGGTGGGCGGGATGCTCTGGCAAAAGTACGGCTACCAGATACCCTTCTACTGCGGAGCGGCGGTGGCTTTGGTGAGCCTGATGGTGTGTCAGAGAATCGCCGCACCGAGTCCGCTCCGGGCACCGCCCCCCTGAAAAGGCCGGCCCCTACGGCGTAGCCAGCACGCGCACGCGCGGAGCCTCAATGCGGTTGGACCCGCGATACCATCGCAACTCGGGGCCCCGGAACAGCCTCAGTCGACCGGTACGATCGTCCTGCTCGAGGATGCGGGCCTCGAGCCCCCCCGTACCCCGCACGGCCACCGCCTCGGCGACCCGGTCGTATGTGAGTCGGTCGCCCATCACCGAATACGGACCGTCCTGCAGATGCGTATTGCCGCTTGCCTCGATGCGCCGCAGGTCGGTGCTCCGCGCCTGATTCACGACAGACAAATCGCCTCGCGTCTGGCCCGACCGGGCGAACTGCGCCACCAACTGCTGACAGGTCAACGTCGCCCGACGCCCCTCCAGCATGGGTAGCCGTCTTACGTCGACCTGCAACGCCTCGGCCACGTCGTCGGCCAGCGCCAACTCCTTCCCCGCACGATGCACCATATGCACGCCGCCGAAGAAGACCGCCGTGCTTTCCTGCCAGAACAGGGTCATCGACTCACCCCACGTGACCGCCGTCTGGCTGGGCCCCTGACCCCCCAAATTGCCCATAAGCGGACCAACCGGCTTCGACTGCCGCGCCGCCCGAGCACGAGGCGGACGATAGTCCTCGATCAGCAGTGACCCGGACCCCAACACGTCGACCTGATCTTCCAGCAGATCCACCACCATCTTCGGCCCGGCCATGCGCATGCTGCTCAGCCGGTGCTTGCCCGACCGATCCAGTTCCTTCGACAGGACCACGACGTCGCCCTGCGCCACCACGTAGGCCGGCCGCTTGCTCGATCGCCGCGTAAGGGCTGCTCGCTCAGCGTCGCGCCCCAGCCTTCGGCGCAGCAGCGGTTCCAGTATCCAGAAGTCCGACCCCGCCTCGCTCGGCCTATCCCCACGCTTCGGGGTCTCCTGAAAGTCCACCCGAAGCGTCTGGCACGTCAGGACGTTGGTGCGGCTGACCGACCGTACCCGTCCCTCAAACAGCGCCACGTTGTCCGCACCGCGGAGCGTCATCCGCTCGTCCCAGTGAATCTCCACGGGCACGGGCTGGGCCAGACGCCGGCCGTCCAGATCCTGCCGGGTTACAAACTCCAGACGCCCCGGACAGTTTACCTCCGCCCGTTCGAGCGGCATGTCCAGCTCGACCCGCCGACCGACCACCAGGTAATCCTCAAAGGCCACCTCGGCCTCAGGCTCACCGACGACCACCGCATGGTCGATCCGATCGACGCCCCGATCATCACGCGCGAACGTGCAATCCAACGCGTCGGCGACCACGTCGACCCGCTGGCGAGGATCGCGTACGCTCACGTCGCCATCGGCCTCCAGCCTGGCGATACGATAGCTTGACCGCTTCTCGGAGATCAGCCCGACGCGCTTACTCGCATCGATCGGCTCGAAGCGGGCGACCGCCCTGTCCGCACGAATCGACCGGCGTCCCTGCCTCGCTATCACGTGACCGACCGCGCGGGCCAACTGCGGCACGTTCTTGCCTTCGCTGTCGACCGTTAACTCCAGCAGGAGTTCATCACACGAGATCCGCTCCTGCCCGCGGGCCAGGATCACGCTCCCGTCGGCCTTGACGCTGCGCGCCGTCTCCGCCACCGCGCGGCCGTCACCAGGCGGGCTGAAGAACACGACGACCTCGTCCGCCGTTACCCGCTGATCCTCGCGGATCATGCCCACGCCGCCGCGGAACGTGGCCTGCTCTACATAGCTGCGTTCTCTCAGAGTAGCCCGGCCCTGTCCGTCGACTCGCGGCACCAACACGTGACCCATGACCAGCGCGGCGCCCTCGCTCCATCGCACCTCGGACGGCTTGCGCGAGCCGTCCTGCGAATCCCGGTCGATCATCCAGCCAGGACCCTCGACGTGCCCTGTACCCGCGCGACGATCAAAGAACACAAGCCCGCCGCACAACTCGCGACGACCGCCCGACGACAACCTCACCGGCCGGGTCTCCGTACCACGCAGCCATACCTGCTCGACCTCGTCGCGATACTCCAGTTCGCTACACTCGGCCGTGTTCTGACCATCCGAAAGATAAACCGGACGATCCGTACCACTGGCCACCACGTGAAACCGGTTCTCCGACATGGTCGGTTGCGTGGTCGGCTGCGTGGTCGCCGGCGCGACGGGCCTCATGATCATCTTGCCCGTCCACGTCAGTTCGATATACCCGTCGGCCACCTCGTCCTCTTTTTGCTCCTCGCTCGGCTGGGTCGTCGGCTCGGTCTCAATGGCCGATCGCTCCCTCGACCCGAAGTCGAACAGCAACTCCAAACGTTCGGCCCGAAGCTCACCCGCCAGACGGTCCTGCTCGCGCTGGACAATGGCCACATCGCCCTCAAACACCGCCTCGTACGTATCGACGCGTTTCTGACGCCCCTCAGCCCGCCCGCCCGCCGGACTCGCCGGAGCAGTCGTGGCCACCTGGGGCGCGTCGGCCAGGCCGGGCATGTTCGTCACCGTCGCCCGACCCCTCTCGGCCGCCTGCGTTGCAGGTGACTTCGCCGCATCCGGCTGAGCCGACAGAACCGTCGCCGCCATCGCAGCCGACCCTCCCGGCGACGACACCTCCCTTTCGCTGCCCGGCAGGGCGAAGCTGACCACCCCCGTACGCCGAAGGAGCATCCGCTTGCCTTCGCGAATCTCCAGCAGCTCGATGCGGTCGTCGAGTTGGTTCCAGTGCATCACCAGCCCCTGACCTTGAATGTCGGCCTCGTGGCTCTGCACCTGGATAGGTCCCTCGCTTGTAAGCTGCGCCAGGGCTACATCAAAACGCACCTCATCGAGCCATATCTGAATCACCGATTCAGGATGTTGCTCGGGCCGCGCGAGCAACGGGTTGCGCTCGCGCCAGGCCTTCGTCGTTCGATCGATGAAAACCCGTACGTTACCCCGCAACCAGCCCCATTTCGGGTTCAAATTGCCCCGCCCCACCTGCTCGACGACCACCTGACCGCCGTCGGCCACGATATGTGTTACCTGCCCCGACGGGGTGAAAATCCACACCTCCGGACGCGTCAGCTTGAATTCGTCACCGGCGTCATCCACCGGCTCCCATCTCTGGGAACGGAACTCAGCCTTCAAACGCCCGTAATCATCAAAGATTTGGATCTTCGTCTTATCGCCCGGACCGATCCGCGCGCCTTGCCCACCCGCGTCCAACGCCAGCGCGCCGACGTTCATCCCCCCTGCCGGACCCGTCGTCGATGAACGTGTGGCCGGTCGAGGCCGAACCGTCACCGTCTGCGGCGTCGCAAACTGGCTTGAATACACCACAAATGCCACGATCGCCAAACCCAGCGCCGACGACGCAAGCAGCAACTTCTTCATCAGGTCGCGCCGCGCCGCCCTGGCAGCCCCATCCGCTCTCGAGCGACGCCATCTCATCATACAGTCCGCCCTGCGTCGGCGTGGTAGCGGCTGACGACCTCGTCCCACCGGCCCTGTCGACGGAGCAAGTGCTCAACAGCCTCTCGAACCGCCCCGCGACCGCCCCCGTGACGCGTCACATAACACGCGGCAGCGCAAACCTCCGGTACAGCGTCGGCCACGGCGATCGCATACCCGCACGTCTGCATCGCGGCCAGATCCACCAAATCGTCGCCGACGAAGCAAGCCTGCTCGGCCGAAAGCCCCAACTCGCCCAGCAGGCTTTGAAGGGCCGGCACCTTGGCGTCGTGACCTTCCAACACGTGCTCCACCTGCATCTCTTTCGCCCGCATCGCCACGGCCGGACACGACCGGCTGCTCAGCACGGCCGTTTTGCCCCCCGCCTCCCGCCAAAGCCTGATCCCCATCCCGTCACGCACATCGAACGCCCGCACGTGATTGCCCCTCTCATCGATGGTGATGCGGCCGTCCGTCAACACGCCGTCGGCGTCCAGCACCAGCAAGACGATATGAGGATCGCAACCACTCATCTCACCTATCCAAAGGGAGTTAGCATCCCACCGAACGGGGCCTCTACGCACACGATTCTCACCGCACCCCGAGCCGGGGTCAAGGTGGCAAGGCCACGGCACGGCTGCTCGGGCCCCGAACGCGGCCCTTCTGCGGCTCAGCCTGCGGGCCCCCAACGACCACGTCCACCACCACGTGGCGCCGCTTGGCATCCAGGTTCACCGTGAGTCCGAACCGGCGCGACGCCTGCCCGGCCGCCGCTGGCAATGCCGGCAAGTCGACCCCCAGCAGCGCCCCCACCCACAAAGCCACTCGGTTCGCCATATCGGGCCACGGCGCCACCATCAGCAGCCGCGTCTCGCGGGGCAGCCCCCCCGTCACCCGTCGGAATCCCTCGCGCCTGAGCGTCGCCGCGGCGGTCGTAGCCGCCCCGGCGACCACCGTCTCGATCGTCGCGATGCGATGAGCGATCAGCAGTTGACCGCGCCCGACCGCCCAGGCAAAGCCCGACTGTGCATCGTCCGGCTCATAGAGTGTGAACTCACCAACTCGACGCTGCCGCCACGAGACCTTGAACGCACCGGCCAACCCCGCCATCCAGTCCGCCAGCTTGGCCGCGTCTCCTATCCCCGCCATCACGACCGTTGCCGGCGCCTCACCTGCATCGCCAACGCGTGCGATGACCAACTCATCCCGGATGTTCGCCGCGAAGTCGTCGAGCGGGTCGAACCCTGCATCGCGCTTGAAGGTCGCCCGTTCGCCCTCGAACTCCTTGACCACCTCAGGGTCGATCTGCTCGGCGAGGCTGTTGACCGCCCCGATGCTCGCCCGCAGGTCGGAGATCGCGATGCGCAACAACCCGCTCGTCTCGGAAGGCAGCAGGTCGATCGCCTTGCCGCCCGTAGCAGCTGCGCCCAACAACGACAGCACGCCTCTCGCCGCGTCTTCCACCCGCAACACCACGCGCAGCTTCGTCGCCCCGTCGACGTCGGCCGCCTCCAACACCATCGCCCGGAAGTTCTCCACGCCGAGCAGAAAATACATCCTCTGCAAGAAAGGATCTTCAGCGGTCACAGGCTTGGCCAGGTGATAGAACGCCGGCAGTGACACATACGCCCATAGGGCGCCCCGCTGCCCGAGCGACTCCGCCAGCGCCCTGTACTCGTCGCCCAGGACCAGCTTGCTCTCCGGCCATCTGCCCTCCAGAACCGCCGAAACGATCCGTTGATCGCTACTCAGCAGCAACTGCCCACCACGACCGATCCAGTAGCACGAGGGCGACCAGCCCTTCACTACGATCTCAGCCAGCAACCCGTCACGCCGGACCGTCGCCCCACCCCCCGCTGTCTCGTTGACGGCGGGCAGAAGCCGTTCGGCGACAAACGACTCGGGCTCCCACGCCGACCCGCCCAGGTCCACTGCCACCAGCAGACCGCCAGACCCCTTCTGCCCAGCCGGACCGCCCACAACCACGACCACCGCCGGCACCTGCACCCCGAGCAAGGCTTTCGGCAACGCGGCAGCCACCGGCCAACCGGCGGCCATACGCCCGACCGCCCATGCGCCGAGAGGATCCGCCACCGCTTCCGCCGCGCTTTGGACGTGCACTGCGGCGGCCGCATCCTCAGGCACCAGCAGAAGCAGCGACCGCTCATCGCGCACGTCGCCCGAAGCCGCCAGCACCGAAGACAACGTCATGGCTACAAGAAGTCCGGACACCTTGCTGATCGAGCTCCTTCTACTTCGTCGCCTCACCACCGGCGGCAGGTTGTGTCTGCGGCATCCTGCCGGCAAACGGCTCGACCTCGGGTAAGGGGAAGCTGCGCACGAGGTCCACGCTATAGTTGACCCCGCCTTCGCCGAGTTTGCCGCCGTCGTCAACGTAGTTCTCACCCACGCTGTAGAGCACCCAACCGCTGTTTTCCACGCGATAATGGTACGCCTTGCCGCTGTACGCGTCGGTCGGCACCTCACCGCCCAACTCGCCCTCGATCGCTTCCAGTTGCTCAGGCCACTCGCTCCTGCGCTGCCGATACAACTGAAGCGCCAGGATCACACGCGTCATCTGCCAGTCACAACGGACACGATCGTACAACACCGCTGCGTCGGCCACGGCCTGCACATGCCGACGCGCCAGCCGATTCCACATGGGCACATTGGCCACCAGCAGTTTGTGTCGATACCGACTCGCCCACTCGGCCTTGGGGGTGGGCATGGTCGCCTTGTGTGCCAGGTGAGCGTACATCTTCTCGATCTGCCGGCGCATCGTCTGGTCCGGCAACGCCATACGTACCAAACGTTGATTCATCCCACGCCAACCGCCGACGCTATCCGCTGTCCACGACAACCCGATCAACTCAGGCCGTTCGAACGTCAACTCGAACGTGTCCAGAACGATTGCCCGGTCGGCCGCAATCATCCGCGACGGGCTCGGTGCCTGCGATTCAAGGGCGCCCAGAGCCTGGATCGCTCCCGCCAACGCCTGCTCGGGCAGACGACCCGCCAGCGCGAGGCGCCGCATCTGTCCCAGGGCGCGAAGCAGCGCGACATTGGCCACCTCGTGCTCCCACATGCCCACGCCCCGCCCGAGATGGCAGGCTACCCGCATACTGACCAGCACATCCTCCATCGCCTCGACGTGGCGACCCCCTGCCTCCAGGCAGCGTGCGTTGGCCGCCATCATCCGCATGAGATAGCGCATACCCGGAAGGGCCGCGAAATTCAGCGCCGCCAGCGGCTCGTCGGGCCGCCCGAGGTACGGCAGTTGGCACTGTCCCATCCGCGACGCCCGGCGGGTAATCTCGATGGCTTCTTTATTCACACGCAGGAATTCTGTCAGACCGCCGGCCGCCGGCTCGCCGGGCCACCCCTCGGCAACGGCGTAGCTCCACGCCTCCCACAGGTCGTCGGGCGGTACGCGGCAGGCGTTGATCGCCCGGATGTACTCCCACGCCGCATTGTCGGCATCGGGAACTTCGAGCACGTCCAGACCGTGTCGTTTCAGGTCCGACCAGGGCCACATCGGCCCGCTGCGCTGGCGAATGCGCACCGTCCGCGGCTCGGCAGGCTTGCTCGTCTGAGCCCACCAACTACACGCCAGGACCATCGCAGCCGCTAACAGATGCATGACTCGCAGATGGTAGCACGAGCCCCAGCCGCGGCAAGCGATCTTTTTTACTTGCAACGGACGGGGGATTCTCGCGTAGAATACCCCAGCGAAGTGGATATCGAGGCCAATGCCCAGAGAAATGGAGTAGAGGACGATGCGGGCAGCGATACACAGTATAGGGATCTGTTCGTTGGCGATGGGTTGGGCGGTTGTCGGCACCTCCGGAGCGTGGGCCGCACCGGCGGACGGCTCGGCTTCAGGCGGCTTCTGGCCCAGCGATCGTATGTTGGAGTACTTCGTCAAGAGGGCATCGCGCGACCTGGCCGAAGAATACGAACTCAGCGATGAGCAGCTTGGTCAGACCGAGACCCAGATGCTTTCTCGCTGGCCCAAATGGATCAAGAAGAACCAGCAAACCATCAAGCCGCTGTTCAACGAGATGATCGAGATGCGGCTCAATCCCGACCCTCCTGATCCGGCCGCTGTCGCCGATTGGGCCAAGCGGGCCATGCCGATCTTCGGCGAGTTCCGCGACCAGATCGAGAAGGGCAACGAGGATTTTCGTGCCGTCCTCAAGCCGAGGCAGCAGGCCAGATTCGATGCCCAGCGACTGGTCTTCGCCATGGGCCTCGACGTGACAGAAAAACGCCTGAAACGCTGGCGGCAAGGCAAGGTCGAGCCGACCGAGGTGTGGGATGCGCCCGGCCAGGACCAGCGACGTAAACGCCGCGCTTCGGAGTCGCCACAAGGCGATGAGGGTGCCCGCCCCATTGACCGCTGGCAGGCGTACGTCGATCAGTTCATCCTGCGATATCAGCTCGATGAAAACCAGGCCGAGTCGGCCCGCTCCATCCTCGCGGAGATCCGGACCCGCGCGCAAAAACACCTCGACTCAGTCACCGAGCAGCTTACCGCAATCAACCAGCGAATGAACGGCGCCACAAAGGACACGCGCGTAGCCTTAAACCAACAACGGAAAAAACTTCAGAAACCTGTCGACGACCTGTTCGACGAATTGCAGCGGCGGCTCGAAGCCCTGCTGACTTCGGCCCAACGACGCATGGGTGGGGCGGAATCCGGGTAGCGACCGACCGCGCTTCTATGGACCCGCCGGTTGGGTCACCGCACGGTCTTGCGCCGAGCGGGTGGTCGTTGCACGGGTCGCCAGTTCGATCAGGCGCCTGTCCCACTCACCCTCAATCAGACTGCCCAGTTCGTCACGGAGCATCTGGACCAGCGCCCGGGCCTGCTCATCCGTTCCGGCAGCCAGCAGTCCGCTGATGTACTCGTAGAAAACGGTCAATACGGCTTCGGTCCCGCCCGGACTGCCCCGCCCCAGTATCTTGCGTGCCGCCTCAATGGCGTCGGATGCCTGATTCGCACGAAGCCAGTTTTCGATCGCCATGGTCGCCAACACATCGGCCTGCGGGTCGTCGCGCGCGATGGCCAGTTCGTAGGCCGCCGACGCCCGCTGGGCTGCCAGTTGGCCCTTGCCCAGCTTCGCGGCAGCCACCGCCGACTGACGCAGCATTGCCATCAACTCGCTCGGCCGATCTTCCACCTTCCCCTGAATCATCTCGCACAAATCGAGGTAACGCGTCGCCCACTCGTTGCTCGAGGCCGGATCGATCCTTCTCAGCCACCCAAGTTGATCGTCGATGTCACTGGAACCGACAATGTTGAGAAAGCCACGCCACACCTGGTTGCGCACCTCGTGCACCGCTTCGCGGTCGGCCTCCAGCCTCCTGAACAGCACCGCCAACTGCTGCGTGCCCCCGACGCGGCCCAAGCCCTCGGCCGCCGCCAGACGGACCCCGGCGTCGGGATCGTCCAAAGCATCAACCAGCGGCTCCAGACCCTGGCGAGCGTCCAAGCCCGACAGCCCTCGCACAGCCGCCTGTCGAACGGCCGAGTGCTCGCCATTGGACATATGGGCAACGAAGACGTCGCGAAACTGCCCGTCCCCCAGACGGGACATCGCCTCGATAAACCGCTTGCGCATCGCCCAGCTATCAGGGGGGATCGTTTCGAGCCGTTTGCGCAGCACGTCGGCCGCAGCCGCCAATTCGGTGGCATCGACCTGTTTGCGATCAGCCAGACTTGCCAAACTGGCAGCGGCCTCGGCCGCCACGACAGGTGACGGGTCCGACAAAGCCGCCACAACCGCGTCCAGCACGCTCCCGTCGCCGCGGGCGCCCAACGTAACCAGCACGGCCTGCTTGACCTCGCTGTCGGTCTCCTCGGCCAGACGCGAGACCGCGAGCTTGCCGTCGTCCGGGTGAGGCGGCGGATAGCGAAGCAGCACCATCACCGCTTTGCGCACGTCCGGGGCGGGATCGGCCGCCATCTGCCGGACCTGGGCCGCCAGCTCACTGCCGAGCGGCCTGCGATCGGCGGCCGCCTCCAAGGCCAGATCCAACGCCAGCAGACGCACCTCCGGAAACGGGTCCTTCAGCCACGTCAGCAGCAGATTCGGGCGATCCGACTCCGGGTGAGCCTGGTACCGTTGAGTCAGTGCATCCCGCAGTCGCCTACGGAGCAAATCCAGTTCGCGTCGAAGGGCATTGTTGCGCCGTGAAAGGGCCTCGTTGATGTCCGTGATCCACTCCGAACGCGTCTTGCTTCGGTTCTGACGCCACCATTCCTTCCAGGCGGCGGGCTGCTGACCCGGGTCCACACCCGTCACCGTGTGCAGGGCCTCGATGGCCTTGGCGGTGATTTCAGCGTTGCCGTCGTCCAGCAGCGCGATCAGCGGCTCGATCGCCGTCCTGTTGTTGATCTGCCTCAACGCCTCGATCGCCGACAGCCTCTGAGTGAAGCTCGCCTGTCCGTCGCGCGACACCTGTCCGAGCCTCGCCGCCACCGCGGCATCGCTGTACTTCGCCAGCGCCGCCGCCGCCGCCTGACGCAACTCCGGCACCGAATCACCCAACAACACAAGCAGCGGCTCGGTAAACCGCTCGGACGGGCTGTCGGTCTGGGCGATGGCCTCGGCCACCGCCAGCCGGGCCGCCATGTCCTTGCCCTCCACCAGGATGGTCAGCAACTCATCGACAGCCTGCGCCCAGCCCGTGTCCATCAACTGCCGGGCACCCAGACGCCGGGTGCGCGCCGAGTTCGGCCCGGTAACCAGGTGCCGATAATCATCAAGCTCCTTCTGCTGCCGGGCCGACAACGGTGCGGGCGCGACGGTTTGAGCCTGGACCAGACGAGCCCAGCCTCCACCCACCATCGCCGCTGTAACAAACAGAACCCCAACCGCCGTAGCCCCGCCAAACCGTCCCATGCTCTGCACCCAAACCCGCATCAGCCGTCCTTACACAAGCCCCTATCCCTTTCCATCGGATGGGAGCATCCGGGAATTATACACCAAACGCCTATTTCCGGTTCACATCGGTTTGCAGCAGGCTTGTCGCCTGCCAAGCCTTGCGACTTCGCACGACGCGCACCCCAACCCCCGCCCCCACGCGCACAGACCGACTTCACGCAAATCGACGAAACGCGATCGGGCGCCTACGGCGTGGCCGGTATCCGAGAACCGTTATGGGCCTTCACTACAGAGTAGTCCGCCGTCGTCACGCGGGCGCTGCCGTTGAGGTCGTAGATTGCATCGGTCCGCTCACCGAGATGGGCCTTGACCACACTATAGTCCGCCGTCGTCACGCGGGCGCTGAGGTTGGCGTCGCCCGCAAGCGTGCAGACATGCACCGTGAAATCCTCCACCCCGAACGACGCGGTCGGCCGGATCAGATACCAGGTCTGATTGGCCAACACCGCTCCGTCTTCGACCGCCTTGAGCGTTTGACCATCGGGCTCCACCGAATAGGTGAACTGCCCCCCTAGATCGTCGCCCCCCGCCGTCCTGACCACGCTCAGTGCCGGCCCCGGCGGCAAGGTGATCGGCGCCTGGAACCGCAGGCGAACCACGTTGGCTTGACTCTTGGGAAGCAGCATGTCCCAGCGAAAGGCGGGCCGATCAATCTGCCAGCCCGGATTGGCCGCGCCGACAACCTCGTATGCACCTACATCCGCCGTGCCGTTCTGGGGCCTTTCCGTCAGCTTGTTGTAGTCATCGGCCGGAGCCCACGCGTTGTCGCCCGCGTCGATAAACGACGACCCCGGCTTGGGATACAGATCCACCGCCCCGGGTGTGAGATCGATGTTGGCGAACTCCTGATCGGCCACCTGGCCTTCGATGAATCCGGCCAACCCCTCGATGCCGATCACGTTGCCGTGGTAGTAGTTGGCGGCGAACACCGCGTCGACCG
>Ga0272442_10009019_pt1 | contig 12537 bp, 2 predicted proteins | sample SSMForm2O_FD_200262 | JGI IMG/M metagenome (GOLD analysis project Ga0272442, IMG submission 200262) | Marine sediment archaeal communities from Little Sippewissett salt marsh, Falmouth, MA, United States - SSM-Form-2O | ecosystem: Environmental > Aquatic > Marine > Wetlands > Sediment ... | reverse complement strand
CTATTTTTCTTTCTGTATATTTTCATATAATGATAAGGACATCCTTAACAAGACAGGTCCCTCGGCATACAGATTCTACCGGTTTTGGTTAAAGCGTCATCAAACCTTCAGTCTTAGAATGTGAGGATAGTTTTCGAAAATCTTGAATATGGTGCGGTGTGTGAGAAATAAGGATTTGTTAAAAAACCTTCAGACTGCAAAAGTGAAAAATCGTGGGGATTTTTATAGGTAAAGAACCAGCCGGTTGTATTTTGACAAAACAGTAAGTAAAAATACGTATTCAAAATACGTAATTCTACCCATATACACACAACTTATCCAATGCAATAATACCTTGTAAAAACTTTAAAAACAGATTTATGCAACTAATGCCATAAGATATTCTATTAGGGAACGTCTATATCTAATAAGTTGTCATCAAAGGTATTTCTTTTTTACTGAAGGTGACAAAACAATGAGGGGAAATCAGAAACAGCTTTAAGATTGATGTCCAATTACAACCATAAACTACCTAAGTTAGATACGTGTTTTGTAAGGGTCAAATTAGGTGTTGACACCTATTGTTTTGTTTAATATCCTTATATAATTCTTATATATTTTGTTTTGAGGGGGAAGCTGAATCATTCCTAATATAGAAAATTCCATTAAATACGTCCTACTGAAAAAAGTACTATCGTACATCCAAAGATTTCTATGTATCGCTTCAAAGGTGTAGGCGATATTATATAAACTGACAACATACTTACAAAAAATCAAAATAGAAAAGGCTCGATAGGTCCTAGCTGGCAACTTGTCCCTATCGAGCCCTGCACCCGATACTATACACACAAAAAAGCACAGGGGCTTTCTGTATGTAAAAGTATGGATTTACTTATATATATACCATTTTTCTTTTTGATTCAACCCCTCCAGAGTTGGGCAAAGCAGTGGGACCGACAATGTTCAATTCATACAATCGCTGTATTCGGTGTCATTTTCTTTCTCGTTTTCGGCATTTTTGAAGCTGAAAATTTAGTTGAGAAATTATTTGCAAATTCAATATTCCAATAATTTAGTGACTGTAATGAAAAGAACTCATATATCTACTGAAACATCTTCAATGGATATTTTGAGAAAAACATCTATCTACCTGCTTCTTCTGTCTGCCTCGTTTCTTTTGTACTGTAACAGCATTTCCAATCAGTTTGTGTTTGATGATATAAGCCTCATTGTTAATAATCCTCTTATTACCAGTTTTGAAAATATATTTCAGATAATCGGACTAAAAGATGGAAAGCCTTTATACAGGCCTGTGAGGTATATAACCTATCTCGTAGACTATGCCGTTTCCGGCCTCGGGCCTCTGTCTTACCACATTTCAAATATTGTTTATCATTCAATAACTGCATTCGTTCTGTTTGTATTGCTGCGGCTTTTGACAGGCAGCACAGTGGTTTCTCTGGCAGGTTCGCTTCTTTTTACCGCCCATCCTGTTCACACCGAAAGTGTGGCATATATATCGGGCAGGCGGGATATTCTGTGTACACTATTCTTTCTTACCGGGTTTTACAGTTTCGTGCGTTACCGGCAAACAAACAGGATTATTTATGTTGTACTTGTTTTCGCTTCATTTCTTCTTGCAGTCGGTGCAAAGGAGATGGCCGTTACACTGCCTGTGATTTGTATGCTGTATGATTTTGTCTTTATGTACAAAAAAAAGCCACAATCCAAACATGAATTGAAACATTTTAAGAAATTATCTTTTGCCCCTTATTTTTTTCTTACCGGATTTGGACTATTTTACCTCTACTATAAATTAGTCCTTCATTATCCATCGCTCGTCAGGGAATACTACGGTGGAAACTTCCTGGCAAGCGTTGCTACAGTGTGCCGAGTCATTGTTCGTTATATAAAGCTTGTTTTTTTTCCTGTTCTTCTCCATGCCGACTATTCTTTTAACGCATTTTCGGTTTCAAGGTCCTTCTTTGAAAAGGATGTTCTCCTCTCCTGTGCTTTTCTTGTGATCCTTATTGTGTTGACTGTTTATGTGCGAACCAGACATAAGCTGGTTTTTTTTGGAAGTTTATGGTTTTTCATAACACTTCTTCCGGTATGCCATATATTCCCGCACCATGAAATAATGGCTGAACATTACCTGTACCTGCCGTCAATAGGCATTATCATACTTCTTTCCCCCTTGTGGAAATATTTCTTTGAAGCCAAACCCAAGCAGACAATGGCTATTGTCGGAGTAATTCTGCTGCTTTTCTCGGTTCGTACTGTTTTTAGAAATCGTGACTGGAAAGATCCCTTCACAGTATGGTCGAAGGTCGTACAGACAACCCCTGCGTGTGCCCGGGCACATGATAACCTTGGAAGCGAATATCTTAACCGCAATGAGCATAATAAAGCACTTTATCATTACCGGAAGGCCGTTAAACTCAGGCCGTGGCATGCTGTTTTTCGGAACAACCTGGGCATGGCACACAGAGCCCTGGGCAATACCGATGCAGCACAGCAGGAGTTCACAGAGGCTATACGCATTGCACCCCGGTTTGCCCCGGCACATAACAATCTTGGAATTGTCTATATGGCAAAAGGAAAACTGAAAAAAGCGGAAGCGGCATTCAGGAAGACGATAAAAAAGAATCCCAGGCTGGCCGAACCCCGCAACAACCTGGGTATTGTTTATGGCACACAGGGAAAATTAAAAAAAGCGGAACGTGCTTTTAGAAATGCCATTAAACGAAATCCCGCAATGGCCTCGGCCTACGTCAACCTCGGGCTTGTTCTGGTTAAACAGGGGAAAATAGACGAAGCAATCCCCCTTTACAATAAGGCACTGCGTTTGAAACCCGGCGATACACGGGCACATGCCAATCTGCAAAAGGCATTAATGATTCAAAAGCGGATTCGGGGGGCAGCCGGGTAGGGGTAGTTATTAAAAGAACAGAAAAGTGTAGACGTGATGTCCCCGTTAAGGGGTAATTATATACACATGATTGAGGAGAGAGATATGAAACATATTTATTTTTCGGCAATTACAATAATAATGCTGTTTTTTGGAAGCCTGTCTCCTGTTCTCGCACAAACAAGTTGTGATTACGGACTGGTCGACATATGGGGGCTTAGCGAAAACAATTTCCACCCATTCGGTGTTGCCGCGGACAATAGCGGTAACCTGCTTGTTTTTGATGGGGGTAACGGGCGTATACTTAAGTTCGATACGGATGGTAATTTTGTTACCGGCTGGATTGGTGGTGAAATTTTTTCTTATTGTTATTACTTATACTATTCTTTCGGAGATATTACCGCAGACAATACGGGTAATATATATTTTGCAGATTCACGCAAAAACAATATCAAAAAATTTGATTCAACCGGTACCCTGATCACGAGTTGGGGAGAAACCGGTACCGGAACTGCTCAGTTTATCAATCCCTCAGGCATCGTTGTTTCTTCCACCACCGACAATATGTATGTGGTTGATACGAATAATAATCGCATACAAAAGTTCGATCTGAACGGTAATTTTCTTTCAACGTGGGGTTCTCCTGGTTCCGGTAACGGGCAGTTTCAAAATCCTGCCGGCATTGTGGTTTCTTCCACTACTGACAATGTATATGTAGTTGATACGAATAACGACCGCATACAAAAGTTCGATCTGAACGGTAATTTTCTTTCAAAATGGGGCGTTTGGGGAGACGACAACGGAGAATTTGATGATCCTACGGGAATCGCAGTTGATGCCGCAGGCAATGTCTATGTGGCTGATACGGATAACCACCGGATACAAAAATTCGACCAGAATGGTAATTTTTTGACCAAATGGGGCACATATGGAGACGGCAATGGTGAGTTTAATGATCCCATGGGAATCTCCGTTGACGCCGCAGGCAATGTCTATGTGGCTGATTCTGATAACCGCCGCATACAGAAGTTCGACACTGACGGGGACTTTATTGCTTCCTGGGGGCCGGGCGGTTCAGGGCCGGGTGAGTTTAATAATCCATATGATGTTGCGGCAGACGGCTCAAATAACATTTACGTTGCCGATACATATAACCACCGGATACAAAAATTCGACCAGAACGGTAATTTTATAACCACATGGGGACAGTTTGATGATCCTGAAGGAATAGCAGTTGCTTCCAGCACCGACAATCTCTACGTAGTTGATACCGACAACCATCGCATACAGAAATTTGATCTTGACGGTAACTTTTTAACCACCTGGGGATATGGTGGTGATGGTCCCGGAGAATTCATCTATCCCAGTGCTGTCGCGCTTGACGGTTCGGGCAACGTGTACGTAGCTGATACGTGTAACGATCGAATGCAGAAGTTTGATGCAGACGGCAATTTTATTACCGCCTGGGGAAGTTTTGGTTCAGGCGCAGGACAGTTTAATAATCCCGAAGGAGTAGCGGTCGCTTCCACCACCGATAATCTCTATGTTGTTGATACCGATAACAATCGAATACAAAAGTTCGATCTGAACGGTAATTATCTTTCAAAGTGGGGCTCTTACGGTTCCGGTGACGGGCAGTTTCAATACCCTGCCGGCATTGTGGTTTCTTCCACTACCGACAATGTATATGTAGTTGATATGAGCCGTATACGAAAATTCGACTTTAACGGCAATTATCTTTCAAAGTGGGGTCATCCCGGTCTGGGTGATGGTCAGTTTTGCTCCCCCCAGGGTATAACAGTTGACGAATCAGGAAACGTGTACGTAGCTGACACGTATAACCACCGGATGCAGAAATTCGACGCTGACGGTACGTTTATTACAAAATGGGGTAGCTACGGACCATTTGGAACTTATTTAAACTACCCTTTGGCCATGACCCGTGATTCCTCAGGCAATATCTATGTTGTTGATGGTGAGGCGTGCCGGGTGTTGAAATTTGACTCTTCAGGAAGACTTCTTTTAACCTGGGGAACAAACGGGGAAGGAGACGGGGAGTTTAATCTCGCATATGGTGGTATAGCAGTTGATACTTCAGATTACTTATATGTTACAGACTGGGGAAATGATCGAATACAAAAATTTGATTCCAATGGAAATTTTATAACAAAATGGGATACATACGGCACTGGAGACGGCGAATTTTACAAGCCGATGGATATAGCCATAGATGCGTCAGGGAACATTTACATAGCAGAAGCTTTTATTACGCACAACCGTATACAGAAGTTCGACGCTGCCGGCAACTTTATTACCAGCTGGGGTGCATACGGTTCAAATGACGGCGAGTTTAACGGCCCTATGACTATCACGGTGGATGGGTTCGGCAATGTCTACGCTTCAGATATAGGCAACAGCCGCATACAACGATTCGACTCTGATGGAAATTTTTTAACCAAGTGGGGCCCCTTTGGGACAAGTTCATCGTATTATCTTCCCATAGCGGTTGACTCAACGGGGAATGTATATGTTGGAAATAATCAGGAACGTATTATTCAGAAATTCGATCCGTACGGTAATTTATTAAGCCAATGGGGGAATGCAGGAAATTACTGCTCTTGGTATAATTACATAAAAGATCTATTTATAGACCCCTCAGATAATGTCTATTCTTTGCATGATGACGGGATTCGCAAATTTCAACCTGATGCTACTGCCGATGCTTTTCATGTTTTCCCTTCAAGCAAAGCCTTTACATCCATAGGCGGAGAAGGCACCATTCAGGTGACAAGCACCGTAAATATGTGCTGCCCGTTTGAGTTTTCAACCGAAGACGACTGGATAACACAACCGGCTACGGTTTCGTATGGTAATATATCCGGGACCGATATATCGTTGTGGAAACTGACATATGCGGTTGAGGAGAACACCGGAAGCAGTCCCCGCACGGGATCAATAACAATCGGTAGCCGGGCATTTACCGTGACACAGCAGGGATCTCCGCCACCATTAGCAGAATGTCCGCCCGGCTTTGTTTTTGCAACGGGATCTTTTGGCAGTGGTGTCGGAGAATTTAATTATCCGCAAGGAATAACCGTTTCCTCCACAACGGATAATTTTTATGTTGCCGATTCATATAACTTTCGCATACAGAAATTCGATCTTGACGGAAATTTTCTATCAGCGTGGGGTTCATATGGTTCCGGAAACGGCCAGTTTAATAATCCAAACAGTTTGGCAACAGACGGTTCAGGTAATGTGTATGTGGTTGATAGTTCCAACAACCGTATTCAGAAGTTTGACGGCAACGGCAACTTTTTAACCTCATGGGGAACATACGGTGAAGGTGATGGGAAGTTCATATATCCGCATGCTGTAGCAGTTGCGCCGTCAGGGAATGTATATGTGATAGACAATATTTCCTCTTTCCCTTTTTCCCGCATACAGAAGTTCGATGCCGACGGCAACTTTATTACAAACTGGAGTACAATAAGTTTTTATTCCGGCCATACTTTTGATGGAATGTTGTCCCCAGGCACAGCAGCGATAGCCTTTGACGGCTCAGAAAATGTATATGTAGCTGACTTTTCCCACATACAGAAGTTCGATCAGAACGGTACGTTTATTACAAACTGGGGCACATTCGGCTCCGGAGACGGTGAGATTGACAACTCTCGCGGTTTGGCGGTTGACGGTTCGGGCAATGTCTATGTCTCTGATAGTCTCAACAGAATACAGAAATTCGACTCACAGGGTAACTTTCTTACAAGCTGGGGTGTTTTGGGAGAAGGTGATGGGGAATTTGGGCGGCCTAGGGGTATAGCATTGGACACGACGGGCAATATTTACATAGCTGATTCCCACAACCATCGTATTCAAAAATTTGAGCCCCGTGAATCCTGCAACGTTTACGTTACCCCCACTATGAACAAGTTCTCCTCTGCCGGCGGCACAGGAAGCTTCATGGTGAAAACCGTGGACAGCCACTATGAGTGGCAGGCCGTCAGCAATGATCCGTGGATTTTAACCGGCAGTGCCGACATCGGCAGTGATCATGCATATTATTCAGTAAATTCGAATACCGATCCGGTTTCGCGGACCGGTACAATCAGCATCGATGATACGGTTTTCACTGTTCATCAGGCGGCAAAACCTGAATCCGTATCGGGAGATCAGTACAAATTTGTTACCGGTTGGGGAATGTTCGGGGACCTGGACGGCAGATTTAATTATCCCCGTGACCTTGATGTAGATTCTTCGGATAATGTCTATGTAGCTGATACAGTAAATATGCGTGTGCAAAAATTTGACTCCAACGGCAATTTTATCACCAAATGGTATGGGGAACCTTGTAATTTTTATGACGATCTGTGGGGAATAGCGGTTGATGCCTTGGACAACGTTTTTATTTCCGGGCGGTGGGGGAGTCAGAGGGAGGATAGCATTCAAAAGTTCAACCACAATGGCGTTTTTATAACCGAATGGGGGACATCGGGAGACGATGACGCAGAGTTCGATGAGCCGATAGACCTTGCTGTGGATGATGCGGGTAATGTTTACGTTGCTGATACGGAAAATAACCGCATACAAAAGTTCGATGCAGACGGTAACTTTCTTGCTGCCTGGGGAACATGGGGTGAAGGAGATGGGGAGTTTGATGAGCCAGAGGGAATAGCGGTTGACGGTTCCGGAAATGTTGTATTCGTAGCCGATACGTTTAACCATCGTATACAGATGTTTAGCGCAGATGGAATTTTTCTTGCTGAATGGGGATCATATGGCGAAGAGGATGGAGAATTTGATGAGCCTGTAGGAATTGCCGTTGACGACTCATATAATGTTTATGTTGCCGACAGGGACAATCACCGTATACAAAAATTTGACGGTAACTTAAACTTTATTACCGTATGGGGATCATTCGGCGAAGAAGAAGGTGAGTTTGTTCACCCCAGTGGGGTATCAGTGGATGCATCAGGTAATGTCTATGTTGCCGATACGGACAACCATCGGATACAAAAATTTGCGCTTGTAAGCACAGTAAAACCTGTCGCAGGATTTACCGCAACCCCTGTAGCGGGCAAGCCGCCCCTTACGGTTCAGTTTACCGATACATCAACGGGTGATATTACCGGCTATAAATGGAATTTCGGGGATGGAAAGGCAAGCACGGCAAAAGATCCAGAACACATTTATATTAATCCGGGTCTCTATACGGTGAGTCTTACCGCAACCGGTCCAAGCGGATCAGACAGCGTAATCAAATCACAGTACATTCATGTTTTAACCACACCGCCCACAGCGAATTTTTTCGGTGTGCCTTCTGAGGGCCAGGCACCGCATACGGTATATTTTGTAAATACTTCATCGGGAACTATCACTGACTGGTACTGGGAATTCGGTGACAATGAAACCGGCACTGAATCAAGCCCTGAACACATATATTCATCCGGCACCGGATCTCCATACAGCGTTTGTCTTACTACTACGGGCCCTGACGGTTCGGACAGGCTTTGCAGGGAAAATTATATTAATGTGACCTCAACTCAGCTGGTTGCTGATTTTGTCGGTGACAGTACCTTCGGCATTGCTCCGCTCACCGTTACTTTTTCAAATCACTCAACGGGAGACATCACCGCACAGTTATGGGATTTCGGTGACAATGAAATCAGTACTGTAGAAGAACCGGTACACTGCTATGAAACTGCGGGTGAATTTACCGTGATGCTCACCGTGACCGGTACGGCCGAGTATGCGACAAAAGCAAAATACAGATACATTACCGTGAGGGCGCCGGAAAAGGTTGTTACAGCAGACTTCAGTGTATCCGAAACAGAAGGCACTGTGCCGTATACTGTTGACTTTACCGATAACTCCACGGGCAACATAACCTCCTGGTTATGGAACTTCGGAGATGGGCAAACAAGCACGCTGCAGAATCCGTCACATGAATATGTGCAACCGGGGACCTATACCGTCTGCCTGCGGGTTGATGGCCCTGACGGCAGCGCCCTGAGCGTAAAAGACTGTTTGATTACCGTAAATCCCGGCCTGTTTACGTATGCTGTTTCAGGAACGGTTTTAGGTGATGCAACTGAAGGGGTGGAATTGCATATAACCGGTTTGCAGAACATGGTAACGACTACTTATGCCGACGGTACATATATATTTTCCGGCCTTGAGCCGGGAGATTATTTAATAACGCCTTTCAAGAACGGCGTCACCTTTACACCTCCTGGCACAACGGTTACCATTGAAAGTCAGGATATTACAGACGTCGATTTTGAGGCTTCCATACGGGGGCCGCGCATAGAAAACGTGCTTATCAATCCTGTTGAAGTAGAGGCCGGGAAAGAAGCACAGATGCTGTTTCTTGCCCAGGTTGTTCATCCTTATGGGGCTGCATATATTAAAGCAGTTGAACTCAATCTGTTAAACCTTGGAGTTGCTGTCCCGTATAATATGTATGACGATGGAACAAACGGTGATCAGTTTGCCGAGGATGGTATCTATACCCTGCAGATAACGGTTGTAGCACCGGATAATGCTACAGGAAGACAGATAGTCTTTTTTAAGACCAGTGACGACTTCGGCAACATCTATACAACGTCAAAAACGATAGAGGTTAAGAAAAAAGTCGAGATTGAGATTCCGCTGGAGGACTCTGTCATAACGTATACCGTACTCAATAAAATAAAAGGTGTTACACTATATTTCCGTTATTATCTAACCAGTCAGCTTGAAAATGCCTGCAATACATTTCTACAGATCATCAAACCCGACGGAGTCCCGTATTTTGATGAGACAATTCCCATTACAGAGACTGTATCGGAAATCGAGATTCTGAATGCCGACAATGGAACTTGGGCGTTTAATATTATTACAGAATGTGATGAGCAGGTTAGTGCAAAAACACGAACTACTCTTGGATCCAGAGATGCCACAGCAAGTAGTGCAGTTATTGAAACATACATCGGAGGGACAGGAGTAATATCTGGTTTTGTCTTCGACATGGAAGAAGGAACAGGTATAAATGATACTCTTATCGCTACTGATGGTAATATTTCGACAAATACCAAGGACGGTTTTTATATGTTGTTACATCCTCCCGGTGTATATTCCGTTAAAGCAACTCATGACGAGTATAAGAAAGTTGTTGAATCCTGTGTTGTTGCTGCTGATGAGACAAAGGAACTGAATATAGGAATGCAATATGTTCCGACACCTACTCCGACACCTACTCCGACACCTACTCCGACACCTGCACCCACAACCACCACAACTGCATCATCAAGCAGCGGAGGAGGAGGTGGTGGTGGCGGCGGTGGTGGCGGAAGCACGCCGTCTACTACCACAACCACGGCACAGCCGGTAACAACAACGACCACGACGGTGAAGCCGGAGCCTGTTACAACCACAACGGCACCAAATACTACAACCACAACGGCACCCGCACCAACCAGCAGCACGACGACAATACCGATTGAGCAGATAGCCGCCGATTTCACCGCACAGCCCACCTCGGGCGGGGCTCCGCTTAATGTTTCGTTTACAGATTTGTCATTAGGCAATATTTCAAGCTGGCACTGGGATTTCGGCGACAACCAGACAGGCACACAGCAAGATCCGCAGCACACATATATCTCCCCGGGAGAGTATGATGTAAGTCTTATTGTAAAAGGCTTTACAAAAAGCGATACAAAACTAAAAAAGTTCTATATCACGGTTAACAATGAACTTCCCCAGGCATCGTTTGCAGAATCATCAACAGGCGGGCAGACTCCCCATACAGTAAGCTTTACCGACACATCAACCGGAGAAATAACCGCCTGGAGCTGGAATTTCGGCGACGGCGGCACAAGCACAGAGCAAAGTCCTGAGCATACCTACACCAGACCCGGAACCTACAGCGTAAGCCTCAGGGTTTCAGGCCCGTACGGGCAGGACTCCGTGATAAAACAGGATATAATAACCATAAGTGCCCGAGAAACCTTTTTAACCTTTTCCATTTCAGGTCATATTGCCGGGGATGTAGCCCATGGTACAACAGTGCACCTGTTCGGTCAGGATGAACAGACGGTGCAGGTGGACAGTGAAGGAAACTACGCATTTGCCGGTCTTGGTATGGGAGAGTACACGGTAAGCCCGGTTAAGGGCGGCATTACCTTTACGCCGACAAGCAGGGACGTAACAGTCGGCCTTCAGGATGTTATAGGTATAGACTTTACGGCAGCTGAAGCAGGCCCATCGATTACCGATGCCACGGCAAACCCCACAGAAGCTCCCGATGATGCAGCAACGCCGGTACTGATTACAGCTATGGTAGAAGCACGAGAAGGAACGCAGGTGAGCCTGGTAACGGTACAGCTTGCTGCAATCGGCGGGGACACGGAAGCAAAACTGTTTGATGACGGAACCAACGGCGACAGTGCTGCGGGAGACGGAGTGTACAGCCTTGAGACAACGGTAGCACAGGGCACCTCCCCCGGCATGAAGGGAATTCTTATACGGGCAATAGACAGCAGCGGGCAGATCGCCGAAACGGTCGTCAGGCTGAGAGTGGTAAACAGGATCACAGGAACCGTTCAGGGAACCCAGGACAATATGCTGTATAACGGGGTGAATGGCCAAACCCTGATTGTTCGATTCAACCTCAACAACCAGAATACGGGAAGAATAGACTCATTTCTTGCCGGGATGACTGATAACCGGGAAACCCGGACAGACTGCACAGTATTGCTTGACATACTGAAACCGGATCAGACACTGTACCGTGAAGACATTGCAGTTACTGAAGGCCCAGTAGAGCTTGAGATAAAAAATGCAGAGGCAGGGAACTGGACACTCAGGATAAAGAACAATTGTACGCAGAGCAAGTCATACACCATAGAGACAACAGGAACGGGCAGCGGGATACTGGTGGGGTTTGTCATGAACGCCCTGACGGGTGAACGGTTAAACGGTGTGCAGATAACGACAACCGGAGGATGCACGGCACAGACAGAAGACGGCTGTTTTCACAGTGAGCACTGTGCGGGTATGCACACGGTTACAGCCCAGGCAACAGGATACAAAACAGCAGACTGCTCGGTTGTGATTCCGGATAATGACACAATAATGGTCAACTTTGCCCTTGTTGAGGAAGAAGAAAGCATATGCCCGCTCACAGACGCAGGGCTGGTTGACACACAGCAGGCCGACCTTCTAAGAACATTCCGTGACGCTGTGCTGAAACAAAGCCCCCGGGGCAGCAGGTATGTTGATCTGTATTACCGGTATGGTTCGGAAGTAACGGGTATTGTCAAACAAGATGATCAATTGCAGCAGATGGTTCGTGCCGGTATTATCTCACTGCTGCCGTTAATACAGAACCTGTTAACAGGAAAAGCAGTTGAATTTACAAATTCTCAAAAGGACATACTTACACACTGCCTTACAGAAATAGCAGTACATGGCGGTATGGAATTGCAAACTGAAATAAACAAATTTATCACAAATCTACAGGAAGACAAATTGTTAATAGAATTGCCTTAATCGCCAGATAATGACAAATCAGAGTTAAAAAAATAGGGTAACACTCCTAAAGAGAAATGAAGAGTTTAGCAAGGAGAGTTACCGATGCAGAGCGATAAAAGAGCAAAGCGATTTTT
>Ga0272442_10009017_pt1 | contig 12538 bp, 8 predicted proteins | sample SSMForm2O_FD_200262 | JGI IMG/M metagenome (GOLD analysis project Ga0272442, IMG submission 200262) | Marine sediment archaeal communities from Little Sippewissett salt marsh, Falmouth, MA, United States - SSM-Form-2O | ecosystem: Environmental > Aquatic > Marine > Wetlands > Sediment ... | reverse complement strand
GGCCGATGTCGGTCATTGCCCCCGACCAGTCGGCGTTGCAGATCGACGCGACGTAGCCGTACTCGCCCAGCTCGACGGCCAGCGCGACCATCCGCCGAGCGGGGTACGCCTTGGTCACCTGCTCTCCCCCCTCGTCTCTCGTGCAGGCCAGGTAGAACATCACGACATCTCCGGCCTCCTCGATGTTGATTTGCATCTCTTCCGTTTCCAGGCACCCGGAGATCTCGTTCCCGAACCCCTCGCATGCCGATCCCTGCGGCGCCCCGACTATGGCGCCGAAGAAGACGTTGTTGACCGCGCCGCCCTTCGCGGCCCTGAAGCTCTCGATGAAGTGATCGACCGAGTACAGGAACTCCTGGTGGTAGGCGCAGGCGCCGTTGATATTGCTGGGCGCCTCACCCGTACCCTGGATCTCCTCGGTAGCGAAGAACCCCGGCCCGTCCTTCAGGGAGCAGTCGTCCTCGTCGCTCACGACGATGACCGCCAGCAACGCGTCGTCGCGCACGAACCCCGCCTTCGCGTCCCTGTTTGCCGCCCTGCTCGCCGACGAGAGCTGCTGCTCGAACCCGCACCCCATCGTCCCCTGCTGCGCGAGGCAGGCCGCCCTCAGGGCCAGGTCGGCGTCGGGCGAGGCGGGATCGCTCTCGAGCCAGCTTCCCGCCAGGTCGGGACATTCGACCTCCTCGCCGCCGATCACGACCGACGTCCCGGGCTCGTATGACTGGAACGCGCCGTCGTCCCCCGCCTCCGTGCACGGCAGGGTCCCGGGCCAGCCGTCCCCCTCCTCGTAGGGGTGGCCGCCCCACGAGAGCCCCATGTCGCTTGTCACCACCGCCAGCCGGATGTCGTTGACCCCGGCGAAGCCCTCCGGCTCCGTCACGGCGTCGACGAGGGCGGGCATCGCCGCAGCGAGCGTCCCCTGCTCCTCGCCTATGGAGATCGAGTTGTCGACCACGAGGAGGACGTCGACCCTTTCAATGGGCAAGTACGGTCCGTCCGCGTCGGTGTCAGAGTCCGCGTCGGAATCGACGTCGACGTCGGGGCCCGTGGCGGCCAGCGGGGTCTTCACGTCGACGCACGCCGCGGTAAGGAGGAGGAGACAGATGGACCAAGTGGACCGAGTTGACCAAGTGGACAAAGTGGACAAAGTGGACAAAGTGGACGCTCCTTGGGCAGAAACTGATTTCGCCGCGCATCTTCAGACGGAATCATTGTATCGCGTGGGGTAAATTTGTGGGGCTACTCGAACAGACGGACCCGCGACGATGAAAATGTATCTGTTTTGACACCGACCGGCACGGACGATCACGGACTGGCACGGACTACTGCAACATTCTTCATTCTTTCAAGCAACTCCAGCGCCGAACGGCCGATACGGAGTGTATGCATAGAAACGACAAAGAGCCGTTGATTCCCCGCCACGGGGGTTACAGAAACCTGAAGAGCTTCAAGATGGCGCAGCTCGCCTACGATGTCACCGTCCGGTTCTGCGACCGCTACATCAGCAAACGAAGCCGAACCTGCGATCAGATGGTCCAGGCGGCTCGCTCCGGCGTCCAGAACATCGCCGAGGGCTCACACGCGTCCGCGACCTCCAAGAAGATGGAGATCAAGCTGACCCAGGTGGCCCGCGCCAGTCTCGAAGAGCTGAAGCTGGACTACCAGGACTTCCTGCGACATCGGGGGTTGGCCCTTCTGGAGCCCGACCATCCGGCGCTCTCGAGGTTCAAGGATCTCAGATGCGCCTCGCTAGAAGAGGTACAAGCCTGGGTCGCCGTGGAGCGGCAAAAGAACAATCCAGAAGGTCCGTGTCCGTCCGTGTCCGTCCGTGATGGTCCGTGTTTCAGAGTTGAGCCCAGGCTGAGCGCTCCTTGCCTTGCGGCCAACGCCGCGCTCTGTCTGCTGAATCTGGCGTGCTACCTGCTCGACAGGCAGGTCGAGCGCCTGGCGGACGACTTCGAGGCGGAGGGCGGCTTCACCGAGCGGCTCTATCGCACCAGGACCAGCAGGAGAAACCGATGAGGGATGTCAGCTGCACCTCGCAGGCTACTCGATGGGCACGTCGGGGACATCGGAGATCTCGGCGACGCCGGAGCCGCCGGGGTAGCCGAAGCTGACGTTGGTGTCGTACCCCAGGACCGTGATCGCCAGCGGCTCCTCCGACTCGATCCGGTGGTACCCGGCGTTCAGCTGGACGTGGACGTACTGGTAGTCGACCGAGTCGTACGACCCCATCGCCCCGAAGGCCTGCATCACGCTCGCCCCGTCCAGGAACACCTCGGCGCCGCCGGCCCGCACGATGGTGACCACGTTCGTCGCGTACCCCTCGGGGATGGAGAAGATGTACTCGGTCTGGAACTGATCCACCGCCGGCAGGACGATCATCGACGGATCGCCCTTGCTGTTCAGCGGTCCGAAGACGCCGCCACTCAGGAGGAACTGGGTCACCGAGAACGTTTTGTCCGCGTCGGTGGAGGCAACGATGAACGGCTGGTCGGTCTGGAACTCCACCGTCTGATACGCGTTCAGCGTGCTCGGCGCCCCCGCCGGCTGGGAGGGGTAGTACTGGAGGCTCGTCCCGTCGAACCCGGCGCTGATCCGGTAGAGGCTCATGCAGTTTCCGCTCCCGTTCCTGTCGACCGCCGGCGGGATGGCGTAGGCCGCGCCCCACGCCTCGAGGGGGAGCATCTGGTGCTCCACGTGATCGGCGCAGCACTCGTTGGTGTCGGAGGGCTCCGACGTGGACACGCTCCCGGAGAAGACCGCGACCGCCTTGTCGGCCTCGACCCGCGTGCCCGAGAGGCTCCCGCCGGCGCCCACGCCGGAGGATATGGCTGTCAGGACCTGTCCCCGCCCGATCACAACGTCCTGGTACTCGCCGAAGTACAAGGGGTTCGTCGGGTAGAGGGTCACGGTCGTGTCGTCCTCGGTCCCGACCACCGCGACGAAGCCGCCCGTGTTCTCCGGGTCGGACGAGAATGCGTCGGATGAGACCATGTTGGCGGAGCCGGTGATCGCCGTGTAATCCTGGGAGAGCACGTGGGTGGGGAAGAGAAGCGAGGCGTCGTTGGAGTAGACCTCCGAGGTGTTGTCCAGGGGGTTGAACTGGTACGCCGCGATGGGGACGTCGCTCTCGATCCGGTACGCGATCCCCGTGGAGGTCGTCGCCGCCGGCTGGATGTTCTGGGACGGGAGCGGAACGGTCCTGATCTCGTCGACCGGGACAACCCCGCTCACCAGGGCCGTGGTCGACCCGCCTGAAAAGATATCCACGTTGGCGTCCGACTCTGCCGACGTGTTGGCGACAACCACCGCGAACTGCTGGTCGTGGGGCACGACGCTCAGGAGGGGCTCGATCGACACGTTTGGCAGATCGACCGCCCAGAACTCGCAGCCGAGGTTCGACGGGGCCAGGTTGTTGCAGGGGTCGGTGTCCCCGTCGCTGTCCGAGTCGCTGTCCGAGTCCGAGTCGCTGTCCGAGTCCGAGTCGCTGTCCGTATCCGAGTCGCTGTCCGAGTCCGAGTCGCTGTCCCCCGGCTCGACCCGGCTGTCCTTCTCGCACCCGATCTGGGAGGCCCCCAGCAAGAACGCGAGCGAAAAGACGAACAGGGCGATTGGCTTGATCCTCGACGACATGGTTTCACCTCCAGACATACGTGGCGATATCGCTATCACATATATCGGTCCTTGCGCCCGGCGGGCAAGACAAACCGGATAAACACACTCCAGGCAGAATATTATTCGCCCCGGGTAAGTGCGGTATCGCCGGTTATCGGACGGCTCCGCGGCGGCGTGCCTAGGGGAACCTGAGGCCGATGGAGACGTCGAACCCCCACCCGGCGCCGAACTTCACCGCCTTGTGGATCGCGTCCTCGATCATCGCCTGTTTCATCGCCTCCGCCTCCGCCGGGTCCATCCCCGTCGGCGGGTTCTCCGGATCGAACGTCTCGGGATCGATCCCCAGCTCGGCGGCGAGCTCCTCCGGGTCGTTGCTCAGCTTGGCCTTGATCCCGGTGGCACCGTACATGATCCCGACCTCCATGACGAACGCGGCGTTCGAAGCGAAGTAGGCGGAGAACCCGATGGGGATCCGGCCGTAGACCTCGGCGCCGTAGTCGATGTCGTCGCTGATTATGTACGCCCCGTGGAACCCGATGCCCAGGTGGGGGAAGAACACCTTCGAGCCGAACCGGTAGACCAGGTTGAGCTGGCCCCCCACGACGACGAAGTCGCCCCCGAGGCCGCCGCCCATCCCCTGGCCCGCGTCGACCTTCAGCTTGGATATGTCGCTCCCCTCCACCGCCAGGAACGGCGCGATCTCCACCGCGATGCCGTCGCCCCCCAGATCGAGGTGGACCCGGCCGATGAAGGCGTGGCGCTGCTCGATGGTGAGGGTCGTCTTGTAGCCCTTCACCTTCGTGGTGAACTCGGACTCGGGGAAGAACCCGTACCCCACCTCCGGCGCGACGGAGAACCACCCGAAGGGGCTGACGCACTCGCCGTCGTCGTCCTTCTCGCACTCCTCGACGCACTCGCCCTCGTCGTCCTTCTCGCACTCCTCCTCGTCCGCGACTGGCGGGGTCCCGGCTCCCGAGTCGGGAGGGGCGGGATCGGCCGTCGCCGGTTGCGGGGCGGAAGGCTGGACCGGCTGGTACCCGGTGGGGGGCTCCTGGGGGGTGGCGGCAGCGGCCTTGAGCGCCTCGACCCTCGCCGCGGCGGCAGCAGCGGCCGGGCTCAGCGGAGGGGGTTCCTCAGCGACGGGCGGGGCCGCTTCCTCGGGAGGTGTCTCCTCGACCGGCGGGGTCTCCTCGGGAGGGGTCTCCTCCGGGGGAGCTTCTTCCGCCGGCGGCTCCTCCTCGGCCGGCGGGGCCTCCTCGGCGGGAGGGGCTTCATCCGTGGGCGGGGCCTCCTCCGCTGGCGGGGGAGGTTCCTCGGCGGGAGGCGGATCGTCCTGAGCCAGTGCGCCGAACGGGAGCAGCAGGAGGGATACCGTCACCGAACAGACGAAGAATGAAAATATGTCGATAAGTCTCATGAAGATAAACTAACCCAAAACCTCCACTCGCAACACCCCGTCGGCCCATATGGGCATCGTCCGTGAGTCGACCGAGGGCATCGGAGTCGGCGCCCCGTCTTCCGGGAGAACCACCCAAGTTGTTGTGGTTACCTCCTCGGGTTGATAGATATCGACCCGAGGTGTTCGGATGCGCGTTCTCTTTGTCTCCCACCTCTTCCCGCCGCACGGAGGGGGAGGGGTGCAGCGGACGGTCAAGTTCATCAAGTACCTGACCAGGCGGGATTTCCGGATCACCGTCCTGACCGGAGCCGTCGATCACTCCCTCGCCGACCCCGTCCTGTACCGAGATCTGCCCGACTCGATCGAGATCCGCCGCGCGAGAGGATTGAAGATCCCCTCCGCCGTCCCCTGGACCGCCAGGAACCAACTTACCCGTTGGCTCCTGATCGTGGACGAGCAGGTGGGCTGGCTCCCGTTCGCCGTACGCGAGGGGAAGAAGTTGCTGGACCGCCGAAACCCATTCGACGCAATATTCTCGACTTCATCTCCAATCACCGATCACCTGGTCGCCATGCGCCTGCGCAAGGTGTCCGGGCTGCCCTGGGTCGCCGACTTCCGGGACCCCTGGATCGGCAACTTCTCCCTGAAGTTCGCCACGCCGCTCCACAGGAGGCTGTGCGCCCGCCTCGAGGATCGTATCGTAAGCACGGCCGATCGGATAATCGTCGTGAGCGAGACGATGAGAGAGCAATTCCTCACCAGGTATCCGCACGTCGACGGCGCGCGGTTCGTCACTATCCCGAACGGGTTCGACCACGAGGATTACCTGGACCGGGTGTCTTACGGCGGAAAGGGCGACAGGTTCAATCTCGTCTACACTGGCAGCCTCTACGGTAGTCGGCAGACCGCCCGACCTGTCCTGGAGGGCCTGCGCCAGGCTCTCGACGACAGCCTCGTCGATCGCGCCCGGTTCTCGATGGTGTTCGTGGGAAAGGCCGGCGGGGAGACCCGGAAGCTAGTGGACCGCTTCGGGCTCCACGACGTGGTTCGAATCGAGGGCTACAGGCCGCACGATCAAATCATCGATCTCCAGCTCGAGGCGGACGCCCTGCTCCTCATCATCGGTTCCGGACCCGGCAGCGAGGTAGTCTTCACCGGAAAGGTCTTCGAGTACCTGGCCGCGCGAAGGCCGATCATCGCCGTGGTCCCGAAAGGGCCCGCGGCGACCCTGGTGGAAGAGACCGCGGCCGGCACCATCGTCCCGCCCGAGGACACCGCCGCAATCGCGCGATGCCTGGCGGATCATTTCGCGGCCTGGGAAGAGGGCAGGCTGGAGATCTCGCCGGACGACAGACTGATCGCCGAATACCGTCGCAGTGTCCAGGCCGAGAAGCTGGCGGGCCTCCTCGAGGCTGCCCGCCGGGAACGCGGATGAGCGGGAACCGCCCATACGATCTGGTGCTGTTCACCAGCCACTTCCCGTACGAAAAGGGAGAGACCTTCCTCGCCGCCGAGCTGGAGCACCTCGCGCGCTCCTTCGACCGGATAGCGATCTTCCCCCTGACCGGCACGGGAGCGCCCCGCCCCGTCCCGGGGAACTGCGAAGTGATCCCTCCCCTGTTCTCAACCCGGGCGGACGTCCTCCTCCGGGGACTGGCCAACACCTCCGCCCCGCTGGATCTGGCCAGGGACTTCGCGAGCGAGCGCGTCTGGGCCGATCCGGTGAAGCTCAGGCGTTTCATCCCTGCAACCCTCTTCGTGCGGAGGATCCTCTCCCACCGGAGGCTTCGAAACGTCCTCGAGAACCGGATCACGCCGTCGACGGTGCTTTACTTCTACTGGTCGGTCGGCTTCGCCTACGCGGCGCATCTCCTCCCGTGCCGCGAGAATCCCATGGTCGCGCGCTTCCACGGCTCGGATCTCTACGAGGAGGCGTGGCACGGGTACACGCCGCTCAGGGCCAGATTGATCGACAGGCTCGATCGTCTGGTGTTCGTCTCGCGTGACGGCCTCGACTACATCAGATCCAGACATCCGTCTCTCGAAGACGAGCGGCTGGCTCTTCAGAGGCTGGGAACGATCGACCACGGGCTCGGCCCGCGCCCGGACAGGGGCGCCGGGGAACCCTTCAGGTTGGTCACGTGCTCGAACCTCAAGCCCGTCAAGCGGGTAGATCTTCTCCTCGACGCCCTCGGACACCTGGGAGACCTCCCCATCGAACTCGTCTGCATCGGAGACGGTCCGCAGCGGGAGGCGCTCGAGCGCAAAGCCGAGAGGCTCCCGGGATCGGTCACGCCCAGGTTCACCGGTTGGATGCAGAGCGATGCGCTGATAGATTACTACTCGTCCACCCCGGTCGACCTGTTCGTGAACACGAGCTCGAGCGAGGGGATCCCCGTCACGATCATGGAAGCGATGTCCTTCGGGATCCCTGTGGTGGCAAGCGCCGTCGGCGGCGTCCCCGAGATCGTCGATTCCAGCGTCGGCGCACTCTTCCCGCCCGACGCGGACGAGCGAATGATCGCTGCAACTATCAGGGACGTCTGTACACTGGAAACCAGGCGCTCGAGATCGCTACGCGACGCCGCGAGAGAACGCTGGAAGAACCTTTTCGACGCCGACTCGAACTACCAGAAAATGGCCACGCTCCTGAAGGATCTGGCCGAGGGGGGTCCGACCGATCAGACCTCGAGTGAATCGTAAGCCCTCGCGAGCCGCCTTCCCTGCTCCTCCCATGTCGGCACCCCGCCCGCGTCGATCTTCATCCCCGCCGGACCGAGGCGATAAACCGCACTCAGCGCCTTCGCCAGGCCATCCACCGATCCCTCTTCCACCACCCAGCCCCAACCCCGATCCGAGATCCACTCCCCCATGAGGGAACGCGCGTTTCCGATGACGGGACGCCCGTAGGCCACCGACTCGAGGAGCTTCACCGGCATCGCCCGATCGATATTCCCCCTACCCGTCGGGTAAAGACAGAACTGGCAGCTGGTCCTGGCCATCAGGGACGGCATCTCCTCCATCGAGAAGGCGCCCTTCACCTCCAGCGGGAAGTCCAGCTCGCGGGCGGCGCGCTCCAGCATCGCGGCCACCGCTTCCCGCGCCACGCCATCTCCCGCGACCAGCAGGCCCGGCCTCTCCGTCGGAGCCACCCTCGCCATCGCCTCCGCCAGCCAAGCGAACATCTCGGGCTCCCGCACCTTGCCGAGGTACCCGACGGTGGGCCGTTTTGGCAGCGACGGCACCTCTGCTGGGCGGTACGGCGCGTTCCAGATCACGACGGGCTCCACCCCCCACTCCCTGAAGACCTGAGCGGTCCCCTCCCGCTTGCAGGCCGCGTCCGTAACGGTGATCACCATGTCAGCCGCATTGGCGAAAAGCCGGCACTGGCCCTCCAGGAACTTCGCAACACCGCGCCTCCACGGGGAACCTGGATCTTCCATGAGCACCCAGGTCCAGTACAGGTCGTGAGCGTCGAACACGAACAGGCCCCGCTTCCCCGCCATCCTGGCCCCGACCGTCTTCCACCACAGGCCCACCGAGCATGTATCCTGGTCGTGGCAATGGACCGCGTCCGGCGGATCCTCCAGGAGCATCCTCCCCGCCTGTAGCTTGAAGAGAGCGAGCCCCGCGGCCGTGCGAAAGGTGGTGCCGTATGGAGTCGCCGCCACCCGAGATCTCCGGATGCGCACCCCGCGACCGTCGATCTCCTCCCCAGCAAGCTCACGTCCTCTGTCGAACGCGATGACCGTGACGCGATGACCCGCGTCGACGAGGCTGTGCGCTTCCTTCGCGACCCTCGGATCCGGATCGTAGCGGTTGCTCACTATCATGGCGACGTGGGCCACGGTCACCTCCCAGAGATATCCGAATCGACCGGACGAGCCGGAACGAGGACAAGGTTATTTGATACCCCGCGCTCATCACAATAACAAACACCGCGCCCGCGAAACACCGGTTCCTCGACACGGATCGAAGTGCTGGTGTATATCTCGTCCAAGCATTTGTCATGACAGGCAAAATCGAAAAACAGGGACTCGCGAACCTCGTCCTGCTGTACGCGGGGATCGGACTGGGACTGCTCAACACGATCCTCCGGACCAAGGCCCTGACCGCCGAGGAGATCGGGCTCATCGGGATCCTGCTGAGCATCTCTTCGGTCACCGCCTTCCTCATCGCCTTCGGCCTGCCCGCGGGGATCCTCAAGTTCTACGGGCGGTTCCGATCCTCCGTAAGCCAGAAGACGTTCTACATCATCATCTGCCTCTCCATCGTCACCGTGCTCACGCTGGTGGCGAGCGGGGTGTTCGATCTGGTCGAGCCCTTGCTGGCTTCCAAGTACGACAACCCCCTCCTGGAACAATACATCCGGTACATCTACTTCCTGTTCCTCTTCGGCGGCTTCAACGTCGTGCTGGGGACGGTCCTTCGCGCGGAGCACAGGACCGTATTCGTCAACTTCACGATGAGCTTCTTCGATCGTGTCCTCTTCCTCGGCTTCCTGTCGATGATGCTGATCTTCCCGCAGCTGGACTTCGAAACCTACTTCTGGTTCTTCGTGGGAACCTACTGCCTCAAGACCGTGATGCTGGCCCTCTTCCTGGCTCGAAAGGTGCGGCTGGGGAAGCCGAGCTCGGCCGGGTTCGACCGCCCTCTGGTGAAGGAGATGGCCACCTACAGCTCCTTCATGCTCTTCGCGGGGCTGGCGGGGGTAATCACCGCCGCCGTGGACCGACTGATGCTGGGCTACTACGTGAACCTGGACGCGGTCGGCGTGTACACGATCGTGCTCACGTTCCCGATGCTCCTGAGGATGATCGGCTCCGGGTTCGGCATGATCGCCAATCCGATCATCGCCGACTGCTTCCACGCAGGCGACATGGATGAGGTCCAGCGTATCTACAGCTCCAACATCAACATCCAGCTCCTCCTCGGGGGGGGCTTCATGGCAGTCTTCGTCGCGTTCGGACAGCCCGGGCTGGATTTCCTCGGCGAGGCCTACTCCAGGGGGTTCTGGGTGATGATCTTCCTGGCCACGGGAGAATACCTGAACATCGCCACGGGAATGTGCGGCACCATAATCGCGTTCTCCAAGAAATACCGGCTGGACTTCTACCTGCGGGTCTTCCTGCTCCTGATAGCCGTTGCGACGAACATGGTGCTGATCCCTGTCCTGGGCATCGAGGGAGCCGCCATCGCGACCGCCTCGTCGCTCGCCATCTACAACCTCGGCAAGGTCGTCTACGTGCGGATCAAGTTCCGGATGCAGCCCTACAGCTTCACGACTCTCGGGGTGCTCTCCTACTCGGCCGCCCTGGGGATCGCCCTGTGGTTGTTCCAGCGGTTCGCGCAGCTCAGCAACATCGGACTGATCATCGGGGTCTCCGCGATCGCGGTCCTCGGGTACGTCCTGCTCGGCGCCGTGGCCTTCAAACTGACCCCCGCGATCGAGCTCTTGGAGACTGTAGATCAGCTGATCGGGAAGGGACGCAAGAGGCGCTAGGCGTCCCCGAGCACACGAGACAGGATATCCCCTATCCGACTGGCGCTTCCGCCGTCCCCGAACGGATTCTTTCCACCGCTCATTCTTTCGTACCGCTCCGGATCCTCCAGCAATCCGAGGATCGAGCCCACGATCAACTGCTCATCGGTCCCGACGAGCCTGGCGACCCCGGCGTCCACCGCCTCCGTCCGCTCGGTCGCCTCCCGCGTGACGAGGACGGGCTTGCCCAGGGTGGGCGCCTCTTCCTGGACGCCGCCCGAGTCTGTCAAGATGAGGCGGCTCCGATCCATGAGCCAGACGAACGCGAGGTAGTCCTGGGGCTCGATGAGCCGGACGTTGGGGAGCCCCTCGAGCAGGCGCTCCGCCGGTCCTCGCACCCTCGGGTTCAGGTGTACCGGGTAGACGATCTGCAGATCGGGCTTCGCCTCGGCGACCTGTCTGATCGCGCCGAAAACCCGATCGAAGCCCTCCCCGAAGCTCTCGCGCCGGTGGCCGGTCACCAGCAGCATGTCCGCCCCCTCGTCGAGCCACTCGAACCTCGCCGCGATCTCGCCCGACATCGCCGACACCCGCTCCCTCGCCGACAGGAGGGCGTCCACCACCGTGTTCCCCACCGTGAACACCTCCTCGGAGGAGATCCCCTCGGCCAGCAGCGCGTCCCGCGCTTTCTCGGTCGGGGCGAAATGCCACCTGGCCAGGCGGGTGGTCAGCTGCCGGTTGATCTCCTCGGGGAAGGGCGCGGTCGGATCGTAGGTCCTCAGGCCCGCCTCGACATGCGCCACGGGGACGCGCTTGTAGAACGCCGCCAGGGCAGCGGCAAAGGTCGTTGTGGTGTCGCCTTGGACCACGAGGGCGTCGGGCAGATCCTCGTCGATGACCGCGCTCACGCCTTCGACCACCGCCGCGGTGAGTCCCTCGAGGCTCTGCCCAGGGCTCATCAGGTCCAGATCCCTGTCGGGTCGGACTCCGAAGACGTCGAGGACCTGATCCAACATCTCCCGGTGCTGGGCGGTTGCGCAGACACGAACCTCGCAATCGGGACGCCCCTCGAGTTCGCGTACGACAGGGCAGAGCTTGATCGCCTCCGGCCTCGTCCCGAAGCACACCAGGATGCTGTGTCTCTTTCCGTTCATCGCTTCATCCCGGTCTTCTCAAACGCGCTACCCATTTCGCCCCCATTTCAGCCTTTCCGCGATCCCGTCGGCGGCGCCCCTCAGCATTCCGACTCCTCTGGCGTATGCCCTGGCGAAGCTCATGGGCGCGAACCCGGCGAACCTGGGGTCCCCCGTCCGCTCGATGAGCTCGACCGTCTTGGGGATCTGCGCCGCCGCGAGGGCCCCCAGGACCGGCGCCTCCACCAGGGCCAGCGGCCCCATGAGCAGGGAGGGGGCGAGCGCGAGCGACATCACGGCGAGGGGCGGCTGGACGTGATCGACGAACCCGCTGTACGAGTCGCCCTTCATCCTCTCCGGGTGTTCGAAGTAGAGCCACGCCCGCCAGTAGCCCTGCTTCCGCTGGGTATCCAGGTACGACCGCAGGGAGATCGGGTGGTGGTGCCGCACCCTGGATCTCGAGTCGAACCCCAGCTCGTGGCCCGCGCGGCGGATGCGGAAAGACAGCTCGGCGTCCTGGGCCTTCAAGAAGCGCTCGTCGAAACCGCCCACTTCCTCGAGGACCTCCCGACGGTAGACCACGTTGAAGGTGGCCAGGAAGTCCACCCGGGGACCCATCCTCGCGTGGCGCGCCACTATCTCCTCGTGGATCAGGCACGCGAGCAGGGAGTCCGGGCGGGCGTTGCCGTAACTTCCGCCGACCCCCCCGACCGCCGGATCGTCCATGTGCTCGAGCAGGGCCTCGAGGGCACCCTCCTCGACGACGCAGTCCGCGTCGACGAACCACACCAGCGGCGTCCCCGCCGCCTTCCATCCCCGGTTGCGCGCCGCCCCGGGGCCCTCGCCCTTTCCGCGAACGACGTTGACCGGGAACCCCTCGACGATCGCGGCGGTTCCGTCCACCGA
>Ga0272442_10009016_pt1 | contig 12538 bp, 7 predicted proteins | sample SSMForm2O_FD_200262 | JGI IMG/M metagenome (GOLD analysis project Ga0272442, IMG submission 200262) | Marine sediment archaeal communities from Little Sippewissett salt marsh, Falmouth, MA, United States - SSM-Form-2O | ecosystem: Environmental > Aquatic > Marine > Wetlands > Sediment ... | reverse complement strand
CCGGAACTATGGCCCCATCACCTTTAAACGCGGATTGCTGACGATCACTGAACCCCAGCCGGAAGTCATAACGATGATTGAGACCACCGACAGCGTAACAATAACAAACGGCTCGAGTGGAACAGGTAGCGGGTTCTCCTTTGATCTGACTCCCCCGCCCTTTGGTGTCCCCCCCGAAGGGCAGGGGTTTATCCAGTATGCCGCCAAGCTCTTTATCACGAAGGCGGGCCTTGATGTTTCCGACATAAACGAGTGGTTGAAGGACCCCGCGAACAGGGCACTGATATTAGGAGAACTCTTTGATCTTTTAAGGGCGCCCATCAAAGAGGGAACGGCCCTCTACAACCAGCGCGAGGTATTTAAGACATACCTTGAGGACCAGATCCGTGAAATGAAGGTCGCCATGGCAAAGGATGCGGTTGCGCGCTACAACGCATGGAAAGCGGAGCAGCAGGAGGACAGCAACAGGTTCCTGGGCCTTCTGGGAGGCAACCTTGAAACGCCGGAGGTGGATTTTGTTGAATTAGCAGCAGTCGAGTACCTCGGTGAGATGATCAGCACGACAGCTCTCACCACTTTAGCCGCTAACACGGCATTCATGGTGGCGACATCGACTGTGGCAGGATTTGGTGGATATATAGGGACTTATTTTACCGCCGAAGCAGGCACTGCCGCCGCGGCCTACGCAAGTAAATTGATAGCAGCCGGCATCTCATCGTCGATAGCGGGGGCTGCTACAAGCGTTGTTTCCGGTGCGATTTTTGCGATTGCCGGTTCTGTCACGCGTGGGTTGCAGGTTGCGGCCTACGATAAGGTGGAGGATAAATACGCCAACCTGGTAAGTGACGCGCAGAACTTCGACATAGACGCATTCTGTAATGGAGACGACACAGACAAGGAACAGATCATGAACTTTTTGTTTATTTCCGCCCTCAGCTAACCGGAAATTCGTAAAGATCTGACAGAAAAGGCTTTTCAACGATTTTGATACAGACGACATATTACTTTAGGAAGGGTTGTCTTCAACATGAACACCACCGAATTTGTATTTCATATTAATCGAATATTTCGCAGCATTGTATTCTTCATCTTTTTGATTTCGGTATTCATTTTCCCGGCAGATCGATGTCATGCACAGGACCTGCGTCAGATCCAGCCCGGACCGGTGCCGCCCCAGGTGGAGGCGCCGAAGGCCCCGGACATAACGCCCCAGAAACCGGCACTGCCCGGCCCGGCTGATGAGACCGTGATGGTGGAGGCCTTAAAGGGCCTGGTCTTTGTCTCAGCCTCTGAGCAGGTGGTTACCGATCCTCCCCTTCCGAAAGACGGTATCGACGCGAGCAAGGTTCCCCTGCTCCAAAGTGACGATGCCCGAAAGGTGCTCGATCCCTTTATCGGACAGCCTGTCTCCATGGCCTCGCTCAACCGGCTCATATCAACCCTGTATCTCTATTACTCCGAACAGGACCTTCCCTTTGTCAGCATCACTCTGCCCGAACAGGACATCACTGCCGGGGTTGTGCAGATTCTTGTCATCGAGGGAGTCGTCGGCGAAATTACCATCGAGGGGGCTCGTTATTTTTCCGAGGACCTCTACCGGTCCATGCTCCGCCTCAAGGCCGGCGAGCCCCTCCGGAAATCGATGATGGAGGGGGATGTCGACTGGATTAACCGCAACCCCTTCCGGGCGGGGAACTTTTATCTGAAGCCCGGGCAGAGCGCCGTCGGTACCACGGATCTCGTATTCCGGGTCCGGGAACGAGTTCCCCTCCGGGCCTATGCGGGGTTTAACAACCGCGGAACGAGCCTTACCGGCAAAAACCGTCTGGAGGCGGGCTTCAACTGGGGGAACGCACTTGGTCTTGGCCACCAGTTCAACTATCAGTTCACCACGAATACCGACCTGGAAGACTATATCGGCCACAGCGGGTCCTATCTTGTTCCGTTGCCATGGCGTCATTTTCTGACGCTGTCGGGCAGCGCCTCCCATACCAGGAGCCGTCTGGACGATCCCCTCGCTCAAAAGGGGAGATCATCACAGTGGAGCCTGCGCTATGAGGCACCGCTGTCGAATGCGGGAAGATATACCCAGAGCGTCTCCGCGATCTTTGACTTTAAAAAGAGCGACAACAACCTGGAGTTCTCCGGCATTCCCGTGACGGACAACGATACCGGCATCCTCCAGTGGAGCCTCCAGTACAACGGCAGCCTGTACGATGCCCGGGGAGTGACCTCCTTTTCCGTCAGGGGTACCTGCAGCCCGGGAGACCTGAGCTCCCGAAACAGGGACGAGTTCTTCTCCATCAGCCGGGCCTATGCGAAGGCCCGCTACGCCTATGCTGTCTTTGATCTTACCCGTGTCCACAATCTGCCGAAGGAATGCAGTTTGTATCTCCTCGGTCGTGCCCAGATTGCCGACGGTAATCTTCTGGGAAGTGAGCAGATGCAATTCGGCGGCTCCTCGTCGATTCGAGGGTATGTGGAAGGCGATACCTACGGCGATCAGGGATATATTCTCACGCAGGAACTTCGCGCCCCGCCCCTCATGCCCGGCCGGTGGTTCGGCTTCGAGGGAATCAATGACAGCCTGCAGGTCTATCTCTTCCATGATTACGGGTTTTCCCAAAACGTCGATCTTCTGCCCGATGAGAGACGCTTCGCCATCCTTCAGAGCGTGGGTGCCGGGATGCGGTATTTTGTGGGACGGTACGTCAGCGTGACCTTTGATTACGGCTGGCGTCAGCGGGTCACTGAAAAGAGCGGAAGGGGTTCTCGGGGCCACCTCGCCCTGACGATCAGCTTCTGATTTCCGATACACGCGCAACGGTGCTTACGGGAATAGTGATGCCGGCACGATCCATACCGGCCACGTACGCCTGTTCTAAATTGATGCGATAAAAAAAGGGGGCCGCCGAATACCGGCGGCCCCCTGATGTATCAGATACCCTGAAAACTAAACTTAGTCACAGAGTTCGAAGATGGCTGCGGCACCCATGCCGCCGCCGATACACATAGACTCGACGGCATACTTGGCGTTGCGCAGCTGCATTTCGTTGATGATCTGGGCGCAGAGTTTGGAGCCCGTGCATCCGAGGGGATGGCCGAGGGCGATGGCGCCGCCGTTGACGTTGATGGTGCGCTCGTCACTCTCGCAACTCCACATCTCGCGTTTTTCATAGAAACCGAGCTGCTGCAGGCAGTAAATGGCCTGCGATGCAAAGGCCTCATTGACCTCCCACAGGTCGATGTCTTCCTTCTTCATCCCCGCCAGTTCGAGCACCTTGGGGATGGCATAGGCCGGACCCACGCCCATTTCGTCGGCACGAACGCCTGCCACGGTGTAGCATTTCAGTTTGGCGATCGGCTTGACATCGAACTTCTTGAGGGCCTCTTCGCTCATCAGCAGGGTGGCGGCCGCGCCGTCGGTGGTCTGAGAGGAGTTCCCCGCCGTCACGGAACCGGTGGCCGCAAAGGCCGGCCGCAGTTTGGCCAGACCTTCCATGGTGGTGGATTCACGTACGCCGTCATCGAAGTCCTGAATAAAGACTTCTTTGACCCAGGTGCCGTTCTTCTGAACATAGCGGTCCGCCGGCGTGGGGATGATCTCTTTGTACCGGCCGTTCTTCTGAGCCGCCACGGCCTTCATCTGAGAATGGAAGGCAAATTCATCCTGCATTTCACGGGTGATGTTGTAGCGATTGGCCACGTTCTCGGCCGTGATTCCCATGGACGTGTAGACAGCGGGGTTTTCTTTTGCCCACGCGGAGTGGGGCCGGGGCAGATTACCGCCCATGGGCACGATGCTCATGGATTCGCAGCCGGCGCCGATGGCCACATCACTCCAGCCCGACATGATCCGCATGGCCGAAATAGCGATCGATTCAAGACCGGAAGAACAGAAACGGTTTACGGTAGCCCCGGTGGTCGCGTCGGGGAACCCCGCCATCTGGGCGATGACGCGGCCCAGGTTGAGCCCCTGTTCGGCCTCGGGAAAAGCACACCCGAGCATGATGTCCTCGACATCCTTCTTCTCGATATTCGGTGTGCGCTCCATTAATCCGTTGAGCGCGGTCTTAAGAAGATCCTCGGGCCTGGTCTGTGCCAGGGCACCCTTGCCCCGCCTGCAGCCCGGAGTTCGTACCGACGTAACAATATATGCATCTTTCATTGGTGTTTTCCTCCTTTTCTTTGTCGCCTACAGCATTAAGGGCTTGCCTGTCTTCATGATGTTCTCGGCCATCTTCTGTGTGTTTTCGGTCTTCCACAGGTCTACGAAGGCGTCCCGCTCGAGTCTCTGCAGGTATTCCTCGCTCACCGCGGTACCTTGAAGCACATCACCACCGGACATGCAGACGGCCATTTTCTTAGCGATAAATTCCATATGCGGGGGAATGTAGCCGCCGCTGCGCATATTGAGCATTTCGGCCTCGATCATCCCCATGGCGTCGCGACCAAAGACGGGGATGCCCTTCTTGATCGGCGGCGCATAGCCGTCGTCCACCATCTTGAGGACTTCTTTTTTGGCCTCGCCGATGAGGTTGTCACGATTCATGACGATACGGTCACAGTCGTTCAGGAAGCCCATGGTGCGGGCGTGCGCGGCCGAACTCGAATTCTTGGCCTGGGCCACGTTCATGAAGCACTGGACGAAGAACCCGGCATAATCGGTCAGCTTGGCGACCGGAGGCTTTGACTCGATGTAGCGCCGCCACAGATTAATCATGCCGCACCCGCCGGGAAGCAACCCCGCACCGATTTCCACCAGACCCATGAAGAGGTCCGTGTGCGCCACGATACGGTCGGAACCGAGGCATACCTCGCAGCCGCCGCCGAGGGTCAGCCCGTAGGGTGCCGCCACGACGGGGTAATTGGAGTAGCGCAGTCCCATAATACCGGCGTGTACATCGGCGATGAATTTTTCGATGACATCGAACTTGCCTTCGCGGGCCAGCCCCAGCATGTACGCCAGGTCTCCACCGGCGGAAAAGGCACCCGGCATGCCGCCTGCCTGATTGCCGATGACCAGTCCGACACCGTTGGCGTCGACATATTCCGCAGCCTCACCCATGAAGTCGACCATGTCCTTGTTGATGGCGTTCATCTTGGAATGGAACTCGAGGCAGAAGACGTCGTCGCCGATGTCCACCAGCGAACAGGATGGCGATGCCTTGACTTCCTTGTTCTGTGCCTTGAAATTGGCGATGCTGAGCGCCTTGGGACTGGTCTTTACCGGCTTGTAGCTCTCGGAGGCGAAATCCCAGAAGAACTTCTGCCCTTTCTCAACCTTGTAGAAGGAAGCGGCACCCGTGGCCAGCATGGCCTTGACATTGGCGGGCACATCCATGCCGTCAGCTTCCATCTTGGCCACCGATTCCTGCACGCCCATGGCGTCCCAGGTCTCGAAGGGGCCGAACTCGAAATTGTAGCCCCACTTCATGGCATTGTCGATCTCGACGATCGTGTCGGAGATCTCGGGAATGCGGTTGGCGGAATAGATCAGATCGCCGGCAATGATCTTCCAGGCTGCCTGAGCGCCTTTGTCGTCGCCATAGACGACTGCCTTGATCTTTTCAGGCAGCGTGGCGGCCTTCTTGGCTTCCGCCAGACAGGCGAAATCGGCCTTGGCCAGATCTTCATACTCGCCCGTGGCCGGGTCGATGACCTTGCGGAGCTTCTTCCACTCGGGCGTCAGTTCGGTCTTGTAGAAGCCGCCCTTTGTCTTGTTGCCGAGCTGATTTTTCTCGATCATGCCCCGGACCAGCTGAGGCGCCTGGAACACGTCGCGGTCCTCATCGGCCGTGCAGAGTTCGTAGGTGTTGTCCATGACGTGGGTCAGGGTGTCCAGCCCCACCAGGTCGGTGGTCTTGAACATGGCGGTCTTGGGCCGCCCCAGAGGAGCGCCCATCAGGGCGTCGATTTCATAGACCTTCAGCCCGTCATCCAGCATGACCTTGAGAGCCCGGCAGATGCCGTGGACGCCGATACGGTTGCCGATGAAATTCGGTGTATCCTTGGCCCACACGATACCCTTGCCGAGGCGGCTTTCGCCGAAGTCGGCCAGGAAGTCGAGGATGTCCTGTTTGGTGGACTCGCCGGGAATGATCTCCAGCATGTGCATGTAGCGGACGGGGTTGAAGAAGTGCGTGCCCAGAAAATGTTCCTGGAAGCCCTGGCTCAGCCCTTCCGACATGGCCTTGAGCGGAATGCCCGAGGTGTTGGACGATACGATGGTATCGGCCTTACGGATGCCATCGATGCGTTTGAAAAGCTGCTGCTTGATCTTCAGGTTCTCCACGACAACCTCGATGATCCAGTCGCACTGGGCGAGTTTGTCGAAATCATCTTCGAGGTTTCCGGTGGAAATCCGTCCCGCGTCATCCTTGGAGTAGAACAACGGCGGTTTTGCCTTCAGTGCCCCCTTCATTCCGGCTTCGACGATTCGATTCCTGGCCTTGGGATCGTTCTTTTCCTCGTCTTTCAGGTCGAACGGGACGATGTCAAGCAACAGTACCTCTACACCGGCACCGGCCAACAGGGCGGCGATTCCGCCACCCATGATTCCGGAGCCGATTACGGCGGCCTTCTTGATTCTCTTTACCATTACACCCTCCTATCTTAGTCGTTCATATTCTTTAAGCCGTTCAATAAATGAACCGCCAGAACTGCGTGAACTGCTTTCTTGATATTCGGCTGTTTCTTTTTTACGTGGATTTTTTCTTCGGCGCGGCGACTATAGAAATTAGGCACCTCTCTGTCAAGAAGAAAAAACCGGAAATTGAGGTATTGCGGGCCCGTCCCCTCGCTCTGACAGGGCTGTCCGTTCACCGGAGAGGCATTAGCGTGTTGCTTTTTAGGGGTTTACCGTGATTGAGCGGTATTGATATGGGTCAGCGGCCGAAGTGCATTTTTTTATGTGGGGGAAGAAAAAAAGAAAGAATAAAAAAGGTGCTCCGATGTTGGCCGGTGCGCGTGTACGGCCGTTGAGCGTGTCAGCCCTTCGAGATCAACAATTTTGCCTTGCAGAAAAAAGTTTTCCCTTTGATCAAGAATGCGTGATCGTTCTTGATTGTCGGCTAATGGCTCAATGACATCGACAATTCGTTTCTCCCTTAAGTCGAGAGCTTTGATAATATGTGAATGTAGAAGGTTATTTATGAGAATCATGAGCAAGGGTCAAGCATAGACTTGATAATCATATCAAGGTTTTGCGTCACATAAGAAAGTGACACCTCCCCAACCATTGCATGTAATGCTATGGTCCAATTGTACTTCAAAACAATATGGATCTAGGAGGTGTCACATGAAAGCATACGCGGGAATCGATTTACATTCAAACAATAATTACGTGGGTATTATCAACGAGAAGGATGAACGGCTCTTTAAAAAGCGATTGCCCAACGATCTGGGCGTCATTCTGCAGTCACTGCAGCCCTTCCGGGAAGCGATTGCCGGCATTGTTGTCGAATCGACCTACAACTGGTACTGGCTGGTGGATGGGCTCCAGGACCATGGGTATAAGGTTCACTTGGCCAACCCGTCGGCGATCAAACAGTACGAAGGTTTGAAACATACCGATGACGCCTGGGACTCCTTCTGGCTGGCACACCTGCTCCGGTTGAATATCCTTCCGGAAGGGTATATCTACCCAAAGGAAGAACGACCCGTGCGGGATCTGCTCCGCAGGCGGATGATCCTGGTACAGCAGCGGACAACCCATATATTAAGCCTGCAGAGCATGATTGCCAGAAACTTGGGAGTTGCGATGCCGGGTCGTGCGATCAAGAATCTCAACAGCGATGATGTGGAACACCTGTTCAGCCATCCCCATTTGCAGCTGGCCGCTCACAGCAACCTTGCGGTCATGCGGTTTCTCAACGAGAAGATCCTGCGCATTGAGAAGGAAGTGCTTTCCCAGGTTAAATTACGCAAGGCCTTTGCACCGCTGCTTACCATTCCGGGGATCGGAAAGATACTAGGGCTGACCATCATGCTCGAAGTGGGAGACATCAGCCGGTTTCCGAAAGTCGGCAACTATTCGTCCTACTGCCGGTGCGTGAAGAGTGTGCGGTGGACAAACGACAAAAAGAAGGGCGTCGGGAACCGTAAGAACGGCAACAAGTACCTTGCCTGGGCCTATATGGAAGCGGTGCATCATGCGGTACGGTGCTATCCTGATGCGCGCCGCTTTTACCAGCGGAAGGCAGCCCAGCGAAACGGGATCGTCGCATGGAAGGCGTTAAGCAACAAACTCTGCCGGGCCTCGTACTATGTTATGCGTGACCGGGTACCCTTTGCCCAGGAGAGATTCTTCCGATCGTGAGAAGGATGCGGCAGTGAACCGGTAAAGGGGTTGGCATTTATCCACGAGACTTGATTGGAACCTGCCGCATCCGGAGATAGAGAGGTATTGTTGCGTATTATCTGTCTGATTCGCCCATGCCGTGAACCGCAAGGGTCTGGCTTATAACCGTATGATTTGTGATACACCCGATTGGACACGGTATGGAACCGATGGTTTTCTGGTCCGCTTTTTGCGGAAGGGGCGTGAGAACGAGCGCCTTGATCCTGATGGGTGACTGGTGCGGATCGGCGCAGACCGATCCGGAACCGATGCGCACGAAATAACGGGTGCGGACGAGGCAGGTAGACGTAAGGACGCCTTTGCGTAGTCTTGCAGGTAAGCAAAAAAAGAAATGGTCACTTTTTACAATGGAGAGGTGTTTTTTACTTGACCTCACCTTGAATGGGTGACCCGTTTTTCCCCTAGTTCGAGAGTTTTGCTGTTTATTTCTTAAACTTCCTCCTGAACCCAGCAAGACCGATTAGGCCAAAGCCGAGAAGCATTATAGTGGCGGGTTCTGTCACTGGACTTACATTGTTGTATATTCCAGCATCAAAGGATAAATTAATTTCAGTAGCCCCGACCTCTACTCTGTCAGTCATTCCAACTAGAGGGCTTACAAAGGTGTTTACGTTTGAGTCATTGTCTGGGGTCGAGCCAACTGCATTTGGAATTGTAAATGCCCAACTTGAATTGGGAAGCTGAAATTGAAGATAATGAAGAACACTTGCGTTAAAAGAATAATCAAAAAAAGAATAAAAGCCATTTGCATCCGTAGTGGCTACAGCAACAGCTAAGAAGCTTCCCCCTAATGTTTCCTGACCGAAAGTAACTGTGATGCCAGAAACACCTGGTTCAGAATTGTCTTGAATGCCATTCCTGTTAATATCGTTCCAGACAAGATCTCCGAACTGATTATCTGGCATTGGAGCTCCAAAAGTTTCATTAGCAGATAACGCTACTATTAGGAAAATAGCAATAAGTACGGCTGATGAAATATTACCCCAAAAACATGATTTGATCTGCATTAGTTTCCCCTCCTTCAACGACTAATTATTAGATAATACTTATCTTCATAATGAAAATAAACAGCAGGGATTGATGTCTGAATGCAGAATATTAATTCAAGAGGAATATGAACAAGACATAATCCACGTCATAGGAAACAGTGCAAGCTCATATTATATAGGTCGCTTGTGCTATTAAAAAAATATTCATAATCCATGCCACTTATATTAAGTCTTTGGTATTATTATGTATATTGAATTACCGAAGTAAAAATATAGGTTCTCATTTGTAAAGAATCCTGACAGTAAAAAGAGGCCTATCCATTATAAATGGTAAAAAACATACGCCCAGTATAGATATTTTGAGGAAATAAAAAGTGTAAAGAATTTTGACAGTGGAGGTAATTTAGAAGATTTATATTGGTAATTGATAATTTAAATAAAAAAGGCAGCGCCTGTGAGACCCTGCCCTAAACGGTGCAAATCCGAGCCTGGTTTATCCCTGAAACTTTCTTTTTATTCCTGCTATACCGATTAAGCCACATCCGAGAAGGAGCATGGTCGCCGGTTCGGGAATCCCGGGTATGGGTTCATCATCGGGGTCAGTGGGGGGTGTTGAATCGCCATCACGAACAGCCCAAGCATAATAATAATAAGTCACAAAGGCTATACTTTGCATACCATCGGAAAGATCGAAGTACCACGCGTGATTCTCCTGAAGAACATACTCAGAAGCAGACCAGTAGTGGTCGCTGGTCTCAAGATTTTCGAATGAAATGTTCCTGAAGTTTCCGTCTATGAAGCCCGCCCCGCAAAAAGATCCACTATCTCCAAACAGATTAGTATAAAACATGTGTCCCATTTCACTGCCTGTTACATCATAACCCTGATCAGGCCCGGTTCCATCCTGATTATAGGAGTCAGGCAGGCGCCAATCGTCATAGCCAGCATATTCCAGCTTAGCGGCCCAGGCCATGGCACTGTCCCAAGTCATTCTGCCATCTGTAGTGACAACGCCATCATCAAAAGATGATCCCGCGCCATAGTTCGCATCCTGTAGCCAGGTAATATCCAGAAAATCATCGTATATTAAACCGTCACCTCGATCCCAAAGAGTTGCATTTGCTACCCCACCTATACCCAGAAACAATACCATCACCCATGACAACAATAATATCTTCTTCATTGGATCACCCCCTAATTATATTATCCCGAACTGACCACTATCTTTGCACAAGATATGCCAAATTCGTAACTACATATTATGCTTTACTATTTAGAACATACCGCCTGTAAGCATGCGTAAGAAGTGTAAAGAAACCCGACACCTCAGAAACACTATTCTCTGAATTGAGGCTAATAATGCAGCAATATCATATGGTTGTAAAAACATGAAAACTGTAAAGTTTTTAAACAGTCAAGATTATTGAGAAGATTCGAAATGATAATTGATAATTTTTACGCTTAATCGTCAATAAAGATTAGCGGGCGAAGTGAAGCTTTAATCTATTTCTCTTTTGAGAAAAGTGGCAATTCAAAGCTTACCAGTGAAAATGGAGAGTCTGAGCGACGGTTCAATGCCAATACTTTGCAGGTAAGGTCAGTAACCGGTACATTTCATTCTTTCTCTGATCACTCCTGCTCAATACCAATCGAAATCTGCTGCACAAACACGTGCCCCCGAAAACACGACTTCGATAATCAATACTCTTGCGGTATGCTCGAGGGTTAAGACAGGCAGGTGAATGCAGGAGACGTTCGTATGGGCCGGACGAACCAGATCTTTGAAGGCTGGCTTTGCTTCTGGTTTCAGTAAGTGAGCTTCTGATAAAAACGATGAAATGGCCTGTGACCTGAAATGGGTGCTCTCCGAGGTTTGCGCTTGTGAGTACGCAAGAAATGTGTCTGTCTTTGCAGAAGCTGAATGATAAGGAACAACTGCTACTCGCCATTATTATTGACAAAACGCTGAGGAAATGGTTTTATTTCCCCTGTCTTATGGGGGTTTGCCTCAGGCGGCGTCAGGTCTCTTCAGCGGGGGAACACTCTCTTTCACCGGGACCATCGGCGGGGTGGCTTTTCACGACAGAAGCTTGCGTTCGACACCCACCATAACCCCCGATTTCTGAGCGCCCTTTCATCGCAACAGAACGGAAACATTCCGGAGGTGCAGTCATGGCAGTGTATAAGGACCGGGAGGAATTCGAGGCGATCCTGTCGAGGCTCTGGGACAGGATACTGGAGTCGCCGGAGATTGTCGAATCCATCGGGGGCGTCAAGATTATCGCGCGGTTCCGCTATACCGATTACCCGTCGGCACTCTATATCGACAATACCGGCGAGACGCCCCGGTATTACTGGAACCCCGAGGAGGAGACGGAGCCGGATGTGGATATGATCCTCTCGTCGGAAACCAGCCACAAGTTCTGGATGGAAGACCTGAATGTTCCCATGGCGATTGCCGGCCGCAAGATCATCCCGAAGGGATCGGTGCAGAAAGCTCTGAAACTGATACCGGCCCTGAAGCCGGCCTTTGCCATGTATCCGGAGGTACTGAGGGAATTCGGCCGGGACGACATGCTGAAGAAAAGGGCGAACGCGAAGGTGAAAAAAAAGGCATCTCTCTTTGACCGTTTCAATTTTCGCGGAAACAAAGAAGTTCGGCCGGAGGTCCTTCCTTTGTTTCCCCTGATGTTCGGTGCCGATACCGCCCGATCTCCCGTTCTGAGGCGGGAAGAGCCGTCCCGGGCCACCGACGGGGATCTGCTGAAAACAATGTGCGTCATCAGAACCTTTGAGGAGCACCTTGCAGGCGCGTTCAGGGAGGGACAGCTTCCGACCGAGTCGATTCATCTCTCCATCGGGCAGGAGGCGGTCGCCGCGGGGGTCTGCATGAACCTCAGGGAATCGGATTATCTGAATACCACACACCGGGGGCACGGGCACATTATCGCGAAAGGCGCCGATCTGAACAGGATGATGGCCGAATTGTACGGAAAGGCGGAAGGCCTCTGCGCCGGGAAAGGCGGTTCCATGCATGTAACTGAGGGGTTACGCGGGATACTCGGTGCGAACGGTATCGTCGGGGCGGGCTATCTTCTGGCGATGGGTGCGGGCATGACCATCAAACATGAGAAGCGTGACGATATTTCAGTGGTCATTGCCGGGGACGGCAGCGTGAATCAGGGCA
>Ga0272442_10009011_pt1 | contig 12543 bp, 11 predicted proteins | sample SSMForm2O_FD_200262 | JGI IMG/M metagenome (GOLD analysis project Ga0272442, IMG submission 200262) | Marine sediment archaeal communities from Little Sippewissett salt marsh, Falmouth, MA, United States - SSM-Form-2O | ecosystem: Environmental > Aquatic > Marine > Wetlands > Sediment ... | reverse complement strand
CCATTTGTCGACCGTGTCGGCGTACTGGCTGTAACTCAAGAGCCAGTTGATAGTGGGAAAGTGACGCCGGTTTGCCAGGGCAACATCGAGGGAATAGAGGGCATCGACAATTCGTAATGTTGCCTGGGTGACCGGTTCGCTGAAATCCGCGCCCGGCGGGCTTACGGACCCGATGACCGTTGCAGATCCCGTCCTGTGCGGCTTTCCGATGCATTCGACGCGGCCCGACCGTTCGTAAAAACTTGCGAGCCGCGAGCCGAGGTACGTCGGGAATCCTTCCTCGCCGGGGGTCTCTTCCAGCCGTGCTCCGATCTCCCGCATGGCCTCCGCCCAGCGCGACGTCGAGTCTGCCACGAGCAGCACATCGTACCCCATATCCCTGAAATACTCTGCCATGGTGACGCCGAGATAAATACTGATTTCCCGGGCAACAACGGGCATGTTGGATGTATTGGCAATGAAGATTTCTTTTTCCTGCAGGAGGCGGTCCGTGGCGGGATCGCGCAGCTGCTTGAAACTGTGCAGCACGTCGGCCATTTCGTTGCCGCGTTCGCCGCAACCGACATAGATGTTCAAATGGGTCTGAGACCATCGGGCCATCTGTTGAAGATTGACCGTTTTCCCGGTCCCGAAGCCGCCCGGAATGGCTGCCTTCCCTCCCAGAGCCAGGGGGAAGAGGTAATCAATGATGCGTGTGCCCGTCACGAGCAGGTCTTCAGGGTCGAATCGGTTTTTATAGATTCGCGGTTTCCTGGCCGGCCACCGCTGCATCAGCGTCAGCGTTTTCTGCTCGCCCGCATGCTCCAGCGTTGCAACCGGTTCCACAATGGTGAACTCTCCCTCGGAGATCTCCCTGATCGTGCCCTCGACTCCGATGGGGACCATTATCTTGTGTTCGATGAGCCCCGTTTCCGGTACGCTGCCGATGATATCGCCTTCCTCTACGGTGTCACCGACCTTGACCGTGGGTGTAAAATGCCATTTCTTCTCGCGGTCGAGGGCATCCGTTCTGGTACCCCGCACAAGGAAGTCGCCGATATCGTCCATCATGGTGACGAGCGATCTCTGAACACCGTCGTAGATATTTCCGACCATGCCGGGGCCCAGTTCGACCATCAGAATCTCGCCCGTGCCGGTGACGGGTTCGCCGACCTTCAGGCCGACGGTGTCTTCATACACCTGGATAACCGCTTTATCTTGCTCAAGGCCGATGATCTCTCCCGTCAGGCGGTCTTCTCCGACATCGACAACCTCGTATACCTTCGACCCTCGCATGTTTTCGGCGATTACGACAGGTCCTGAAACTCTCCAGATCCTTCCCATAGATCATGCCCCTTTTTTAAATTTCAATGTTAAAACCTATCAGGTTCTTGGTGTAGGTTTTATAATATTCCTTGACGTTTTTCTTCTCCGATTCGAACTGCGAGGGGAACTCAACGATGATTGTCGAAATCCGTTTACTCATTCTGATTTCTCGCACGAGATCATCGATGTACCCCATCCAATTGTCGGGTATCATGATGATGCCGACTGTCGCGTCCCGGGAGAAATTCGTCACGGCGTCTTTGAGCTTATCCTGAAAATCGTGCGTGTCGGTGTCGATAATGACATATTTTTTAATGCCGGCGAGCCTCATCAGGGCTGTCTGGTCTTTATTGCCGACAATGGCGATGTCCAAACTTTTAAGCTGCATCATGATACCGTTACCACGTAGTCTCTTACGTCTGATGGGGGGATGCCGTCCATCAGCGTTTTAAAAAGTAATCTAAGATTGCGGACTTCAAGCTCTTTTACGAACAAATACCACAGGAGATTCGAGGGTGACAGTGCTCTGGGCGACAGGAGTTCGCGCAGCAGTTTTATCCTGTGTTTTTCCAGCACCCTGTCGATAACGGTGACGGAACGTTCCTTTTCATAATTCTTGAGTGTTTCCTGCGCGGCAGTCAGGTACTCGGTATTTTCCAGACGGCCTGCAAGCTCGTTCGGTTTCAGGGCAAATAATTCTCTGACGGTATCCTCCGACAGCATATGACCACCGCCGGTAATAAACTCCCCGAACGATCCTGCTCCTTCCATCAGGGCGGACCGGAAGACAACCTGGATATTCGCCAGATCGATGACGATACCGAAGGCTTTGGTCATGATGGCCCCCTCATCCATGCCTTTGAGGGTGCGTGCCACGACGCCGTTATACAGTCCGTCCAGCAGAAACTCCGCCTCGAATACGGACCGGACGTCGTTTTCTCTGATTGTATTCACTGCGGTACCGTAGTCGCCAAGACCCGATTTCACGAGGACATGGGCTATATCCTCGAATGTCTTTGCCGCGGCCAGGTCATCAAGGTATCCCTCGTCGAAAATAGTTCCCAGAGGAATAGCAGAGGGCGGCGTGGCGTCCATGATTCCCCGCACGGCGTTTTTGATATTCTGAATGTCATATTTTTTCAGATATACATCGAGGAGTCGCGACATCGCTGCCGGCAGCGTGAATCGTCTCAGGCGGTCGATGCATTCCCTGACGTACCGCCAGAGCATGTCGTCGATGTCATCGAAGGTTTTCAGGTTGCCGGCGTGCTCGTTCAGGTATTCCCCGATGTCCGTATCACGGATTATATCGAGCATGTCCTGCAGCGTTTTCGTCCGTTGAAGAAGGCCATCGATGTGATCCGACATGATACTTCTGGCTTCCTCTCCCTTGAGATAGGCCGACGCAAATGAATATCGAGTGCTGATCAGATTCACCGTTCACCGTCTCCAAAAAGTTTTTTGCCGATTTCCGGCAGAATTTTAGGTATCAGCATTTCCAGCCGCATATCGAACGTATTATCGATACTGACCATCCCGTCGTCTGTTTCGACCATAACACCTCCCAGGCACCCATGTTCCTTCACCGTAGCAATCTTGTTTGCGAGGTCGCTGTCATTATCGATATATCCCCGGACTGTGGCCATATCCCGCGGGGCGACATATAGTACAAGCTGCTTGTCCGTCTCGAGCGCGGCAAGCGTTTCCTTGACGAGTGCAAGAAACAGGTCTTGTCCCATTGGCGTTTCAGACAGGCCTGTTTTTACCCTGTCAACGATCATGGTAAGAATCGTGTCCTTTTCCTTGAGCACAGCCTGTCTCCCTCTCAGAGAAGCTTGGGCCGTAATCTTTGCCGCCTCGCGCCGGGCGTCGGCAATGATTTTTTTCTTCACGTCTTCAAAGCGGTCGCGCTGCTGGTCTTTCGCCTTTTTCTCTATCTCACGGGCACGTTCTTCCGCATCGGCGATGACTTTATCAGCTTCACTTTTTGCCTTTTCGAGCACGGCGTCTCTAATTTTATCAGTTTCCATAATGCTCACCTTTTTATCGCTACATAAGCTTGAGAATACTCAGTGCCATGATCGTGAACACTAGACCCAGCACTCCGATGAGCTCTACGAAGACCGCCAGCATCATTGATGCAGTCAATATCCGCCCCTTTGTTTTCGGCAGCAAGGCGATTCCCGAGGCGCAGACGGCACCCTGGAAAATTGCGGAAAACACCTCGGCAAAACCGGCCATGATCCCGATGCCGAGGACGGCCACACCGGCACCGATACCGGCCGCAGCGATTTTCGGTAACACGACTGTCAGGATGATAATGAGAATGATCAACCCGTAGAAACTCTGTGTCATCGGCAGGGATGCGAGCACAATGACATTTCTCAACTGACCTGAATCTTCAGATAATGTTGCGACTCCTGAAGAGGCGGCATTGGCTATGCCAATTGCAGATCCGGCCAGACCTCCTGCAAGTGCCATCGCACCGCCAAATGTAGCCAGGGCTTGAATCGAAGTCATGTCTTACTCCTCTCTTTAAGATTTTTTACCTACAATTACTTCACGTCGAAGTTTCTGATGAAACGGGTTGTACTCCTTTCCACCCCCTTCATAGAATTTCAACAAAAACTCCACAAAGCATAGTCTGAGAGAGTGAATGAATGCAGCAAGGCTGCTGAGCAGGAGATTGAATACATGAAAAATTACCAGCATTGTCACGCCGACTATAAAGGCCACGGCGGTGCCCAATCCACCGGGAATCACGGAGGCAATGGTGGTCGATACCCAGTCGGAAAGGAGATTGAACGAAGAGGCGAGGTAGAACGTAGCAAGTCCGACACCGGCAAGCCTTGAATACGACATGACATCCCCTAGGATTCCCGTAAGGTCGAAGATCCAGAAAACCGCCCCCAGCCCTCCCATCTGCACGAATGCGCCGACGACCACCAGGAGCAGGCCCGCCGCGAGCGGGTAGAGAAATGCGGCGTATACATGGTCGCCCATTGGTATTAGTGCAATGCCGAGCATGGCCTTGAAAATATAGGGAATGCCGAAGATCTGCACCATGAAAAGGCCGATCTTGCCGATTATGACACCGTAATGCCTGTCATGAAATCCTTTTATCATGCCCAGCACGTGGGCAATATTAAGATGAATAAGACCGATGAGCAGCGAGAGGATGATGAACGATATGGGATCCGCAAGTCGGGCCTGTACTCCTTTTACGAGAGCGAGTGCTTTCAGGTCGACGCCGAAGTACATATTGATAAAGTCTCCCAGGTAGGTGCCGGAGATGATTCCCAGGATGAGGGCAACACTGCCGCTGATATACAGGACATGTCGGAACAGCCGGGTACCCTCGGATGCGGGGTCGTCGACCAGTTTATCGAGAAGAAATTTTGCCAGTATGAGGAGCCCCACCGCATAGATCGTGTCATTGAGCATGAGCCCGAAAAAGAATGCAAAGAAATAGGCAACACTGGGAGTGGGGTCCCAGTCACCATATTTGGGCAGACTGAAAAGGTTGACGATCACTTCGAAGGGGCGGATCATACCCGGATTCTGGAGCTTTGTCGGTGGTTCGTCCATGACAGCCGGTGTCTCGGTTCCGACAAACGCATACCGCAGCATTTCCTTGAGGCCTTCCGTGATGTCGTCTGCACGGCTTTCAGGGACGAAACCCTCGATGAGGGTGACGTAGTGTGCCTCGCATGCCTGAACCAGGACGGAGAGACGTTCGTTTTCGTCCTCGAGTATTTCCCGGAAAAAGACGATTCGGTCAAGATCTTGTACGATAGTGTCCTGAATTTCCTGCTGTAGTGCGGCGAGTTGATGCCTGCTTCTCGTGATGATATCGGAACTCTGCGCAACAAAGTCGCGTATGGACATGTCATCATCGGGGATGAAAAGTGCGTTGGTGCCGAATTCCCGCAACAGGCCATTGAGTGTTTTCCTGTGTTCTGAACGGGCAACAAAATATATCACCGTCATCGTATCGACGGCGACGGTGACGTGTTCCAGTATGTAGGGTTGGGCTTTGTCGGTGAACGTGCGGTACGATTCTTCGGCTATGGCCAGTACATCCGTGAAGAGATACGGGCCGGAGTACCGAAGGTCCTTCAGGGGGATATCGATTTCTTGGGCCAGCGTACCGAGATACTTGGCACTGTCTTCAATGGTGGCGATTTCTTCGACCAGGAGATCGTATTTTTCAGTCAGGCTCGACACGCGGTCGTGGTATGCCTGTGCCTCTCGTATTACGTCCGCAAGGGATGAGGGGGCGGCGACATCCCGGAGCCGCACGATTTGTTCCGTTAAGAGATGATCAAGAATATTGTTGAGATAACCGAGAGCCTTTCTGACATCGTTTTTGTCGCGTTCTATGGCTTCCCTGTCGAGAGGACTCAATTCTTGCGCCTCTTCGACGTGCAGGACGCCCGCTGCCTGCAAATGCTTAAGGGTTCTTTCAGTGTAGTCTTTGACCGTTAAAATTCTCACCTTCAGCATTGACTCGGAGGTATTCAAAAGTAATGGTATCATAAAATTAAGCTCTCCGCTGTGGTTATGATTCCCCTGTGGCGATTACCATGAACCCCGGGTTTGAGGTTGTGTGTCACGAACACCGCGTTCGGGAGTATACCGTCTCCTTTCATCGGTAATGGCGCTTTTACCAGAACCTGCCCTGTCGATTACGTGGCAGCATCCGGAAGGCTGCCGCGTCGAAAAGTCTCGCGAAAAATTCCGAAAAGATAATCAAAAAACGCATGGTCTTTGAAAAGTTAAAGAACCGAGTGTCAGAATATCTGTAGTAAAATTATGATCAGGTTGCGTTGGGCTGGCGGTGCCAGGTAATAGTGGACCGTGAATTATTCCTTACTCTTGTGAACAAAACACTATATGGTTTGCCTAATAATGAATTGAACCAATAAGCCGTTGCTATTTTATCCTAACTAAAATAAAATTTCCAGAAAAATTTTTAATTAAATGGTGTGGTGTCGCCGGTTCAGGCATTTCTCATGTCATTGCGGGTAAATATGGCAACCTTGCCGTGGCATCTGTCTTCGCGTCATACGCTTTTATGGCTTTCGTTGTATGTTATAAGTTGATTAAAACTATTATAGACATTATGCCCTTATCCTACCATTTCAGTCAATACCGTTTTTTGTGTGGGCGGGATGATGCTCCATTTCGTCATCGCTTTTCGAGAAACACACGCAATCTTTCCCCGCCTCTTTGGCTCGGTACATACTCGCGTCGACCCTTTTGAGCAAATTCGACAGCTCTTCCCCCGATATGTACTGTGAGACACCGATACTGACCGTCTTCTGAACTGTAACCGCCGCCTGCGGCGAGAATACCTCGTTTCTGAATTCTCTTCTGATGCGTTCCGCAAGTGCGGTTGCGGCATTTCCCTCGGTATCGGGAAGAAGCAACGTAAATTCTTCACCACCGTACCTGAACCCGGTATCCGTTTTCCGGAGGCACCGCCGGATAACCTGGCCGAGCCGCATGAGTACCTTGTCACCCTCGAGGTGTCCATATGTGTCATTGTATTGTTTAAAGTCATCAAGGTCCAAAAGCATAATTGACAGCGGATGCTTGTAGCGGTTGGCGCGATCGATTTCCGATCTCACCTGTGAATAAAAGTAGCGCAGATTGTACAGGCTGGTGAGGCCGTCCGTTATGCTCAATTCCAGATATTTTTTTTCCTTTTCCTTCAACGCCATTTCGGCAAGTTTTATGGCCGTAATGTCTTCTATTGTCTCGATGGCGCCAAAAAGGATGTCCTGCGAATCTCTGACCGCCTTGGCGGTAAAGCGAAGCCACCTGCCTTCGTTGCCGATGGCAGGAAAAAAATCAGTCGATTCGAAGGCGTCGTCGATGAGCTCCGACTTCTGATATCTTTCGGAATACCAGGGTGGGATTTCGTCCAGGAGTTCATCTACCAAGAGGTCCGCCATGCACGGCCGTTCATTGTCGTAAAATACTTCCCAGTGTTTCCGGGTTCCGAGTGCCGTCTCGGGCGGGATGCCGCTCAGTTTCTCGAGGGCCTTGTTCCAGTAGATGATTCGATGATCTTTCCCGATGAAATATGCCGGAATCGGTGATCCCTCGAGGATGGATTTCAATTGCTCCTCGCTTTCCCGCAGTGCTTTGTCGGTCTTCTTCCGTTCCGTAATGTCTTCCAGGGTTTCGATGGCCCCGAAGATAATACCTTTTGAATCTCTGAGAGGGGCCGCCGTAAATCGAAGCCATCGACCTTCACGGCCGAGCGCCGGAAAGAAGTCGATTGCTTCAAAGGCATTCGCGATGAGATTAGATTTTCTGTACTTGTTCTTGTACCAGGGTGGGATTTCGTCCAGGAGTTCATCCACCAGGAGGTCCGCCATGCATGGCCGTTCATGATTGTAAAAGGCCTCCCAATGTTTTCTCGTGCCGATTGCGTCATTCACTTTGATGCCGCTCAGTTTTTCGAGGGCCTTGTTCCAGTAAATGACGCGGTGATCCTTGCCGATGATAAAGGCCGCTATGGGAGAGCCTTCCAGGGTTGTTTTAAGGCGCTGTTCGCTTTCCCGCAGTGCTTCGTCGGCCTTCTTTCGTTCCGTAATGTCTTCCAACGTCTCGACCGCACCGAAAAGAATTCCCTCTGAATCCCTCAGGGCAGCCGCCGTAAAGCGGAGCCATTTGCCGTCTTCACCGAGTGCAGGAAAAAAATCCGTGGCTTCGTAAGCCTCATCGATGAGGTGTGATTTCCGGTATTTGCCTACGTACCACTGGGGAATGTCATCCAGGATGTTGTCGACCAGAAGATCGGCCATGCAGGGGCGTTCCTTCGCATAGAATGCACGCCACTGCTGGTTGGTGCCGATAATCTCTTCTCCGCGGATGCCGCTCATTTCTTCTAGCGCCTTGTTCCAATACAGGACGGTATGATCGAGGCCGATGACGAAGGTTGGTATCGGGGAACCCTCCAGCATGGTCTTCAGGCGCGTTTCACTTTCTTTGAGTGCCTTTTGCGCAAGCCTCCGATCGGTAATGTCCTCCAGGGTCTCGATGGCTCCCAGGATTTTACCGTCCTGGTCCCTTAACAGGGCCGCCGTGAAGCGCAGCCACTTTCCTCCGCTGCCTAATGCGGTAAAAAAGTCCGTTGCCTCATAGGCATCTCTGATTAAATGCGACTTGTTGAATTTGCCGGTGTACCAGTGAGGTATTTCCTGCACTCGTTCGTCGATCAGAAGGTCGGCCAGGCACGGGCGCTCCTGGGCATAAAATGCCCTCCAGTGCTGGTTGGTTCCGATGATCTTGTGTGCCTTGATGCCGCTCATTTCTTCCATCGCCCGGTTCCAGTTGGTAACCTTGTGATGACTGTCAACGACGAATGTGGGGATCGGAAACCCTTCTAGAATGGTTGCCAGTCGCTGTTCCGAATTCGGATGCGCCTTTGGGGAGTCGTCGATGTGTGCCTGCCCCGATGCGGTATCATGGTGTGTGTGTTTTCTTCGGGTCATTGTGCGAATCGCCTTTCTCGCAACCACGGGGAACCTGCCCCGAGATGCGTTCATTCCGCACACGGCGATACTTGATGCATCGCCATGTATGGATTTCTGGTGCAGAACTGGCACAACGCCGGGAACGTCGTCGCGGCATACCCATATAACATCAAAAATGCACGAAGCTGCCGTTGTGAAGCGTTGAGTCGAGGTGATTCATGGAACGTGAGAGAAGTGGGAGAGACATACAGAGTGAATACTGTCTGTGATATCTCCGAACACGTGCATCAAAAAAATATACTGTCTACTGAAAATGTTCAAGGATTATTTTGCCGTGATATCGAACACTCAGGTACGATCAAGGGCGTACAGATCTTGGCAGGCTTTCGGAGAATCACAGAGCTCCCGGGGGTATAGGGTTCTCAAAGGTTAAGTTTGCAGTACAGTTCGGCATCTTCGTATGTTCGGGTTTCAAACTGCAGTACCGGATGATCGATGCCGAATTCGATGAGCAGCAGTTCCCGTACGGAGGTTGCGATAGCGTCGACGGAACTCAGCATCTGATCGGGAACCCTAATGTGGGCCGACAGTGCGATGCTGCCGGGAGCCAGGTGCCACACATGTATATGGTGAACATCATTGATACCTTTTAAAGACAGGATGGACTGCCGGATTTCCCGTACCTCAAGTTTCTCGGGTGTGGCGTTCATGAAAATATTGAATGCATGTTTCAGAATGCCCCATCCGCTGTAGAAAATGATGGCCACAATGACCCATGAAACAATCGGGTCAAGCCAGTACCAGGGACGATAGATCCATATGATTCCGAGCGCCGCTACCGCAAGCGATGTCAGGGCATCCGTGAGCATGTGCAGGAAGACGCTTTTGATATTCACATTTTCTTTAGAGCCCTGATGGAGAATCACGACGGCAACCATATTTGCCGCAAAACCTAAAAGGGCGATCCAGACAACCAGTGATCCGTGTATAGGCTGGGGCGCCTTAAACCGCTGCCATCCTTCAAACGCAATGAAGAAAGCCGCCCCGTAAAGAATGGCAACGTTCAGAACGGCGGCGAGGACCTCAATGCGCCGATACCCGAATGTCTGGTCGGGGGTCGGAGGCCGCCGGCCGATGCGAAGTGCGATGTAACTTATCAGGGCGGACGTAAAATCACTCAGGTTGTGGAGTGCGTCACTGATGAGAGCCATGCTCCCGGCGAATATGCCGCCGATGATCTGCACGATGGGGATGATCAGATTCATGATCATCGTAATGATGAGCCGGGTCCCCCAGGTATTTTCATGATGATGTGAATTGGCCATGGATGGGCCTTCTCCAGTGTTTCGTGTTACGAATACTTTCGGCTTCGTAAAAGCTCAACATTTCTGTGCTACTGCAGTGCGTGTTATTGCGACGTATGCGCCGGTAGGGCTTCTAACCCGCACCGACGCTTCCGTTTGACGTTTATTACATTGCCCTCTGCACGTTGGCGGTGGGCGACGTTGTCAATTTTGAAGATTACGGCCTCGCGACTTCCCCGTATCTTTATTCCCAGGATGCCTGCGGCACTGTCTTCATTCGACCGGTCGGCCAAGTCAGGGGCCATCTCCTGCAATACTGTCTCCAGTCCTACAATCCCGACCGTACGGTTGTTAACCCGTATCTGTGTCACATTTTGTGCCGTCATCGATTGATACTTTCTTTACTCCTGATTCAGCCGAGATATGCTGCGAACAGCAGGAATCGATCGCATTGCCTCCTTCAGGAAGGTGTGTCGGTGTGTTTGTGTTCCGGAGTGTCAGCTGGGGGTGCGCATTGGTCTTCTCAACATCGTTGCGCGAAAGAACAGGGTCCATTGTCGTTTCAATGCCGAGATCTATGCGGATCATGTATCTGCCGATGAGAATTTCGGCATGTTCAAGTATATTGTTAGCACATCTTATAGCGCCGTCAATAATAATATTTTTGGCCTGTGCCGCAGTCTGGAGAAAGCCCCGGCAATCCACGCGGATCTTTCTAATGCCCCTCGATGGCGGAGACACGACCACGCAACACCGGCATAGCGACCATGCTTCCATATCATGGCAGCATGAATGATCTCTTCTGGCTGGAAATCACTCGGATAGCATCGTCTTCAGCTCACCGACGGACGGCACCTTGCCCGTGACGACAACCTTGCCATCGATCACCAGGGCCGGTGTCATCAGGATGCCGTACTGCGCATATTCCCTGAAGTCCTTCAATTTTGAAATACTGGCCTCGATGCCGAGCTCCGTCACGGCTTCGATGACGTTCTGTTCGAGGGCGTTGCAGCGTGCACACCCCGGTCCTGCGATTGCTATTTTCATATATGGTTCCTCTCTTGCCACCGCTGTTGCAATGTTAATAGGATAAAGCTAATAAACGATGTTCCCACTGCGAGCGGCTTTCTTGTACCCTCTCCGATTGTATTGATATCGAAACAGGGGTTGTTCAATAATCATGTATTACAAAGTTCCGGGGAATAATCATTACGGGACGGACGTGATCACGGGCGATTGCCTCACTCACACTTCCCATCAACGCTTCTTTTATGGCGCTCCTGCCCTGAGAGCTGAGCACGATCACGGATATGTCTTCCTCCTCTGCAATCTTATTGATCGCCACGGACGGCACGTCCTCCTGCAAAATGGTTTTTACTTTATACCCGGCAGGTTCCAGCTGAGTCCGGATCTTCGCCAGGCGTTCTGAGTCTATCTGGTTGAATTCTTTCATCTTGTGCTTCAAGTGTGGAAGCAGCTTTCTCGTATCCTGAATATGAACAACAATGACCTCCTCCGTCCCCGATTTTTCCAACTGTCTTATTAGTCGAAGTACCGAAATGGAAGATTCGGAAAAATCTGTCGGACACAGGATTTTCCTGAATATGTTTTGCATTTCCATGCAGACGGTTTTCTTTTCACCGTTCTCCTCGATATACTTCAGCTTTGCGATAATAACAGGCACCCGTGTCTTTCTCAGAACGTTATGCACAACGCTTCCCAGTATGGCACGTTCCCAAAAGCCATGCCCATGGGAACCCATGACAATGAGTGAAACTTTGTGTTCGTCCGCGATTCGCAATATCTCCCGGTAGGGCAACCCGATGGCCGTCATGACGCTTCCCTTGATTCCTTCATGAAGAGGGAATGTTTCCGAAATGATGCTCCTCATTTTTCCTTCGGCCTCTTCTTTCCTCGCGGTGATGGCTTCTTCCACATTCGCCCATTGCACTGCCTCCGTGGGATCAATGACATGAACCAGGATAATTTCTTCCATTCCTGCCTTTTTTAGATGGGGGATACAGTTCAGTAAGGTATTGGAATGGAGCGAAAAATCGACGGGGAACAGTATTTTTTTAAACATGGCATCTCCTTTCTGATTATCTGTTGCTATAACTTACCATAATACACAGCCCACAATGTTTTTATCAGGGTGATGGACCAGAGGAAGACCAGCAGCAGATATAAAGCAAACCCGGTAAAGTCGACGATCGCCAGGTGAAAGATTGTTGACACGGAGTGACTGGCGGCGACATAGGCACCCAGAGGGAATGTGAAGGCCCACCAGGAGAGCGCATACGGCAACTTCATCTTTCCCATGTAATAGAGTGTCATTACAATGGCAATCAAGACCCACCATATTCCAAACCCCCAAAAGATGAGCCCAAACACAAAAAAGGGTTCTTTCACCGTGATGAATGCGGAATTGTTGACCAGGTTTATCA